>MAAC01010253.1_pt1 | contig 12883 bp, 8 predicted proteins | sample 1115981 | NCBI WGS metagenome assembly MAAC01 (sample SAMN04961126, study PRJNA320927) | seawater metagenome | isolation source: sample BD02T64 sea water enriched with oil for 64 days | place: USA:Gulf of Mexico | collected 2013-07-27 | reverse complement strand
ATCACCAGTCACAGTGAAGCCACTTAAACTGCCATTTTCTACTGTCACATCCCCCTGCGTAAAGCCGGTGGGCGTCTCATCAAAAGTAAATGTGACTAACGATGTTTCACCTATTTGCAGTGCTGTATCTGCCATCGTGATCGCAACAGTCGGAGCAGTAGTATCAATAGTGTAATTAGCTGAAGTATTCGCGGTACCAGTATTGCCCGCGGCATCGGTATAACCCGTGCCGACACTGACCATGTTACTGCTGTCTTCGATGTTGGCAGTTGGAGTAAATGTGGCGGTATAGACTTTGTCATCAGCGGTGACTGTGAAGCCACTTAAGCTGCCATTTCCTACGCTGACGTCTCCCTGGGTAAAGCCCACTGGAGTTTCACTGAATGTGAAAGTGACTAGCGAAGTTTCACCGATTTGCAATGCCGTATCCGCCATAATGATAGCCACTGTCGGCGCCACAGTATCTATACTATAGTTTGCTGATGAAGCTGCAGTGCCTGAATTTCCGGCGGTGTTAGTATAGCCAGTACCGACAGTGATCAAATTGCTACTGTCTTCTACATTGGCATTGGCGGTAAAAGTTGCTGTATACACTGCCGGGTCTGCCGTGACGGAGAACCCGCTTAAGCTGCCGTTATCGACATTGACGTCTGCTGGGGTAAACCCCAAAGGATCTTCACTAAAAGTGAATGTAACCAGAGATGACTCTCCAATCGCCAGATCCGTATCTGCCATCGTCACTATCACTGTCGGTGTGACTGTATTTATACTGTAATTGGCAGAGCTGACCGCAGACCCCAAATTACCTGCCGCATCGCTATAACTCGCACTAACGCTGATAGTATTACTGCCATCATCGATATTGCTATCAGGGGTTAAAGTGGCGCTATACACTTTGCTGTCTGCGGTAACACTGAACCCAGTTAAGCTGCCGTTTTCGACGCTGATATCTCCGATATTGAAACCCACTGGGACTTCGCTGAAGCTAAAGGTCACGACCGAGGTTTCGCCAACCAATAAAGTGTTATCCGATAACCCAATCGCCAATGTAGGTGCCAGTGTATCTATACTGTAATTGCTGGAGCTCGCCGCGATGCCAACTGAACCGGCGCTATTGATCCAATTGGCGGCTACACTTATAACATTTGTATCCGCTTCAGTATTGATATCAGGAGTAAATGTTGCGGTATAAACCTTGGCATCCCCAGTCACTGTTAAAGCGGATAAATTACCATTGCCTATGCTGATATCAGCGGCACTAAAACCTAGCGGTGCTTCGCTGAAGTTAAAAGTGACTAATGTAGTCTCACCAATTTTTAAGGCACTATCTGCCAGAGATATATTTAATGTTGGCGGGGATAAAGACTCTGCTAGCTCTTCTAGTTCGGGGATGAACAGATCGTCCTCGCTGGCGCCGATGAGTACTTCTGTTTCAGTTATCTGCTGATCGACAACTTCTATACCCAGTTCCATTAAGCGTTGCAGCACGATAGGGTCGTTCAGGCCCGCTGCCTGATCTAGCTGTAGATGTATTCCGTCAATTTTTATCTGTTCCGGGTTGTAGAGCAGCTCTGATAACAGTTTTAGTTTTTCATCACTGTCTTCAGTCACCTCAAATTTGTTACTTACAGTGTTATATGAGTTTAAGGAAATGTCGGGCAAACTGACACTGCAACTATCCTCCCCCTGGCAATTGAGCATAAACTCTTCGAGTATTACTTGAGTACCGTCTGGGTATTGCAGCATTAAATCGTGATTCACCCAGCTGACAGCAGCCCCTGCGACTAGATCCCTACCCTGATCGTCGTAGCTGACTTTGTACTGTTGATTAGCTTGGGTTTGTATTTTGTGAGTTTGTCCCTGATTCAGGAACTGAGAGTTGCCGCCAGTATAGATGTATAACATGATAGTATTCCGCTTATACTTTGTTCAAAATAACAACAATTAGTCCACCCCTTAACAGTTACTTCTCACTCAGAGCCCCGCTAAAAGCTTTATAGACGGGCTTCATTAAATACTGCAATACTGTTCGGGTATTAGTGCGTATATCAATTGTAGCTGTCATTCCGGGTTTTAGAGCGATATCACGAAATTTAGCGTTTGTACTACGGTAGTCTGGGTCGACTGAAACTTGTGCCTGATAGTAAGTATTAGCGACATCTTCAGTGTTTTGTTCTTGAAAAATATCAGAGCTGATATAACTTAATTCGCCTGTGATTGAGCCAAAAATTGAGGAGTCGAATGCGTCCAACTTGATTGCGACCGGCATATTCACTTGCACTTGACCGATATCAATAGGTGCAATTTTAGTGTCTATGACCAATTCTGTATCTGTAGGAGTTATTTTCATTATTTCCTCTCCCGGCCTGAGGATTCCCCCTAGAGTGTTAAACTTGAGATAATTAATCACGCCTTCTACAGGCGCGGTAATGTCCGCCTGCTCTTCCGTCTCATGCTGGTCTTGTAAACGGATTTTACTCTCTTGCAGTTCAAGCGCTAACTTTACGACTTCCTCTCGCACTTGCTGCTTGTACCTGTTGTTGATTTTACTGATTTCACCTGCGACCTCATTAACTTGCCGACGACTTCGCATTACATCTAAATGACTGATATCACCACTGGAAAACAATTTTTCATTGATACTTAGCTCTTGCTTAGCCAACACCAGACTATACTCAAAAGTACTGATTTCATCGGCTAGCCCCTGTCGACGCTGCTGGTAGAGTTCTCTCTGTAATTGCGTGTACTGTTGGTAATCCAAAAACTCTGTGCCAAATACCGGTTCCTTATTTTCGCTCTCAGCTTTTGCCCGAACCAAAGCGGCACTGATAGCCGCTGTTTTCGATCTGGCCTCTTCGTATGCTGCATGGGTATGATACTGTTCTAATACCACTAATAGCTGCCCGGCTATCACTTTGTCACCCTCTTTTACTAGCAGCTTTGAAAGCGTACCACCATCGACACTTTGCACTATTTGAACATGGGCGCGAGGTACGACCTGCCCTGTTACTCTGACACTTTGTTCAATTTCAAACACTGATGCCCAGGCGACAAAAAATGCCATACCGACAAACAGCAATAACCCCATCGGAAAAGGGCGGCTCTCTTTCTCTTCTATATCGTTAATAGGCAGAGCCTGACTATCATTGATCGCCAGTCTATGCTCAATACCCTGTTCAATACCTTCAACACTGTGCAGTTTTTTTTGAGCGGACATGCAATACCTCTGCTTGTTTAGCTTAAGCTCTTTTCTTTGACCCGACTTGCTGCATTTTTTCCAGGACCAGAGCTTTCGGTCCATCCATAACTATTTGCTGATTGGCAACCACAATAATGCGATCGACTAATTCCAACATTTCTGGTTTATGGGTCACTAATACCAAAGTGTCATCACTGCTAATTTTCTGTCCAAGAGCCGCAATCAACATTACTTCCAGATTACGATCCATAGAGGCTGTGGGTTCGTCCAGTAACCAAATATGTGGGTCTAATAAGAACACTCTGGTCAGGTTAACCAGCTGTCGTTGCCCACCTGATAATCCTGTTCCCCCTTCAAAAATCGCTTGTTGTAATCCTTGCGGATGAACATTAATCACACTATCCAACAGCCCAGTTGTGCGTGCTGCCTCCAATATTTTGGCATCCCCAGGGTCAATAAGTCCTAAGATAAGGTTGTCGCGCAAGGTACCTGAAAACAACCTGCCCTCCTGCTGGGCATAACCTGTTGCCTCTGCCAGGCAAGGCTTGGCAATATGTGCTAGATCAACATCATCTAATAACGCCCGCCCCTTTTGAGGTTTATACATGCCAGTCAATAACCGCAGCAACGTTGTTTTACCTGAACCCACCGGGCCTAATATGGCAATTTTTTCTCCGGCCTTTATCTGTAAACTATCTATTGTTAGCGCTTTGCGATCGCCGTATTTGACTTCAATGTCATCTAGCCTAAACCGCCCGTCTATATTCTCCAGAATCAACGGATGGTCTGTGCCAAAGTGATCATCTTCCAGCTCCCACAACTGATCTAAGCCGCGCAATGCCGCTTTAGTGTGCGCCCATTGCATTAAGTGTGAGGGGATTGAAGAGACCGGCGCTAAAATCCTTCCCGATAGTATCGAACAGGCAATTAACGCCCCCATGGTCAACTCGCCTTTGCTGATCAGCAGTGCACCGCTGGCAACCAGCAAGATATAAGAGAACTGCTGAAAAGCAGCCATTACATAGGCGGAGTGTTCCGTTATATTGCGCATCTGCCGCTCATAGCTGCGCGACTCATCGGTGGTATTCATCCAGCGCGATAACATTCGCCAACCGCCCTGGCCCGCTTTGATGCTTTCAGCGCCTTCAATGGTTTCTACCATCAAGCCAACTTTGAAATTAACCGCGCTGTTAACACTGCCGGCCAGTGCCGCTACTTTGCGCCGATAAAACAAGCCAATACTGACACTTAACAAGAAAAACAGTAGTGGTATTAGCGCTAGGGGCCCGGCTATCGCGAACAATATTAATGTGAACATTAAGGCAAAAGGTGCATCCACCAGCAGTTGCGTGGTGAGACTGGTCATAAAGTTACGCACTGTTTCATAGCCGCGTACCTGGGAGGCCAAAGTGCCTACACTGCTGGGCAGCTGATCTATACGCACCGCCAGAAAACGTAAATAGATACTGCGGGCGAGGCGTTGATCTACCTTATCGATTAGACGATCAAATAATTTTGAGCGCACTTTCTTGGAAAATAATTCGTAGATAACGGCCAGCAACACCCCAATGGTCAGTACATAAAGGGTTTGCGACGCCCCTGTTGGTACTACCCGATCGTATACTTGCATCGTATAAAAGGAGGTACCTAAGGCGACTAAGTTAATCGCAATACCTGCAAGCACTGCCTCAAACAAAATTTTCTTATGGGCAAATACTTCACTGCGAATCAATTGGTAAACAGGGCTGCCACCGCCGTAAAATATCTTTTTTAAATCTATATTGGCGACGCTGTAGCCCGTTAGTGACTGGTGACTAGCCTCACTCCATTGGTGCTCCCTTACTTGCCACCACTGCACTATCCACTCTTTAGTGGCATTCTGGCCAACAATAACTCCCCACTCTCCCATGGAACTGCAGATTAGCGCCGGAAATATTGAGGGTTCGGATCTGCCGAGCCATTTAGCCTTTTTTAAATGCAGTACTTCTGTGACTATATTTAACTGCTTGCTGGCACTGCTCTGCGCGTCCACACTGATACAGGCCTCTTGAATCGCCAGGCGATCAATAGCGCTGTTTTGCATTTGACAAATTTTTATCAGGCACGGCTGCAGCGTCGAGGTATGGTTCATATGATGCCCCTCTTATAGCCTTGTGCACCGCGGGTTAATATTGCCAAACGCCAGGTAACAACCAGGTTATGAGTTTGCGCATCTGCCAACTTGATGCTGCTATTGACTAAATCCCTAGCGGAGTTAAGTACATCCAGCCAGTTTTTATGCCCGGCCAAGAACTGCCTTTTATAGGAAGCGGAAACCTGAATAGCAGTGTCTTGTGATACTTGCAGCGCTTTGATCCTCTCTTCGAAGGATTCGGCCAACAAATAATCAGTCAGTACTTGTTCCACTATTGATACTTGCTCTAATGCAATATTTGCATTAGCAGCCTGCTGCTGAGCGAGCGCCTCCCTAATGCCGGCACTTTGCGCATAACCGGGGCCAAAAGTTGATTGCAACTGTAAAAATACGCGGGTATCTATGGCACTACTTTTAGTACTGTAATTACCATATTGGCTTTCAAGTCTAAGTGACAAGGTGGGCTGAAAATACTTTTCTCGCTCTTGGCGGGCTATTCTGGCCAGGTCAAATTGCGCGCTGGCCAAATGCAGGTTCGGGCTGATTTTTTTCGCTTCATCTAATAACTGTTCCTGCGAAGAGAGCACTTCAATCGGTATGGTCTGCGGTTGCCCGGTCGTTAAATCGATAGAGCTGATCTTTTGTCTGACTAACTGTGATAGTCGGGTCAGGGATATTTGCTCATCGACTATAACAGCCGCCAACTCTGCACGAGTCGAAGCAAGCCGCCCATCAGCCAAGGCTAAATCACTGCGCGCGGACGAGCCTAACCGGACCCGACGCTTTACCTGATCACGCAGTTTTTGGTGTTCTTGCAAGCTTTTGGCCCATGCCTGACGCTTTTTGAAAGCGCTTAGCCAATTGCCGTAGCTTTGAATTACATTTAACGCCAGCGCCTGTCTGTTCTGTTCAGTTTGTGCCTTTATCGACAGAGTTTTAGCCACAGCCCTGTCTCTACCGGCTTCTAACCTGCCGGCACTCCACAAGGGCTGCGTCACGCCGAAGGTGATTTTGTGGTTATCGCCTGCATAGGCATCAGAACTGCTAGCGTTATAGACGGTTTCTGCATCCAGTGAAAAACTGGGCTTAAATTGTTGCTTAGCGCCATCCAGTGCTGCCGCTGCTGCGCTAGTTCTGGCTTGTAAAACTTCTACGGAGGGATGATGTTGCACTGATAATTCAATTAACTGCGGCAGGGACAGCGCATTGGCGGAGCTAAAAGCACAGACCAGACCCACCGACAGCGATAGCTTAAACCAGCTTTTCATGATAAATAGAGAATAACAACTACGCCCCAAACTCTTTATCAAACCCATAATCCTTTAGCAACAAATATTCTTAATTAAAATAAGTGTAGTAAAGCAATATAGTTATTTCCTTCTTTCTCCAAAAAATTCAGCAGTGTATGGCGAACATTTCACTTGGCCCTAGCCGTAGAGGCAGATAAGGTGGACATCTCAGGGTCATCGTATACGAATATTTCTGGCCCGATCTGCGACAGTTTCGCAACAAAATTAACCTCGTATCCGACATGGCTATTGATAAAAATACAGCCTAATAAATACTTCGATCTAACCGTGCTAGCGATTTGCGTTGTATTCGACGTAACAGTGCAGTCATAAGTACAGTAAAGTCCTCCTCTAACCGCCAGTCACTGTAGTCCGATTAACTGACCTGCTGTTCTTTTATCTTATCTAGCCTGGCAACAAAGACTTTGCCCCATTGCTCCATATCTTTGAGAATAGGAATTAAGGTAGTGCCAAAAGGGGTGAAGCTGTATTCAACCTTAGGGGGAACTTGCGCGTAGACATGCCGTAAAATAATACCGTCTTCCTCCAATTCACGTAATTGTTTAGTCAGCATTCGCTGTGTCACCGAGGGCATGAGACGGCGTAATTCATTGAAGCGTTTTACCCCGTCAATTAAATGGTAGAGAATAATCCCTTTCCATTTTCCCCCTATCGCTTCGATGGCGGCTTCAAGCGGGCAACCAAAGTTGTTGCCATAGTTACTGTGCCTCATACTCTCTCTCATCTTATTTTCCAACAGTATACAAAAGGATACTACAGCACATTTTTGTGCGTACTTGCTATGTTTACGAGTATATCTATAATTCTTCAGCTGTGTCCAATCGTACGCAATTAACTATCAGCAGGAGCTGCAAATGAAAGCCATTGGCTACCAAAAATCCCTTCCTATTTCCGATCCATCGGCCCTACTGGATATTGAACTACCCGTACCCGTTGCCAGTGGTCAGGACATATTAGTCAAAATAGAGGCTATTTCAGTTAATCCGGTCGATACAAAAATTAGAGTCAGAGTTACTCCACCTGAGAACCAACACCAAGTATTAGGCTGGGATGCTGTAGGCACTGTGGAATCTGTGGGCGATCAAGTGAGCTTGTTCAAAGTCGGCGACAAGGTCTGGTATGCAGGTGCCATAGACAGATCAGGCAGTAATGCAGAGTATCATTTGGTCGACCAGAGAATTGTGTCCAAAGCTCCACAGAGTCTGAGCGATGTTGAGGCCGCCGCCCTCCCCCTAACTTCCATTACCGCCTGGGAGTTACTGTTTGATCGCTTTAACTTAGATATAAACAGTAGCGGAACTTTACTGATCATAGGTGCTGCCGGTGGGGTGGGATCTATTATGATTCAACTGGCAAAAAAACTGACCAAACTAAAAGTCATCGCTACCGCCTCCAGAGCACAAACCAAAGAGTGGGTCAGCGATTTAGGTGCAGACCTGGTAATTGATCACCATAAGTCGCTACCCGAGCAGTTAAAAGCAGCGGGGTTACAGTCTGTAGATTACGTCGCCAGCCTGACCAATACCGCAGATCATTTACAAGACATCATAGAAGCTATAGCTCCACAGGGGAAAATGGCCCTCATTGATGATCCTGCTGCGCTGGATATTATGCCCTTTAAAAGAAAGAGTGTCTCAGTGCACTGGGAGCTGATGTTTACCCGTTCACTGTTTCAAACTGAAGATATGATTGCACAGCATCAGCTGCTATCTAAGGTGGCTCAAATGATCGACGAGGGTATACTAAAAACCACTGTTGCCAGTGATTACGGCACCATTAACGCCAGCAACCTTATCGCGGCACACACTTTGCTGGAGTCGGGTAAATCTAAAGGTAAAATCGTGTTAGCTGGCTTTTAAGCGTTGCACTATTGGCTGACAGGGGATGTTGGTCAACTTTAAAGCACTGCACTATAACGCTCCAGGAGGTAACTTTCCCGGGGCTGTTTAATGGCCCTATTCAGCCACAATGGACAAGCTTAAGTAAACACAACCAAAAGCCAATAAAATATGGACTACATCGAAGGGATAGAAAAGATTAACCAGTAAAAATATTGGTGTTCCGCAGTAAAGACGGTACTTTGAAGATAGCATTAACCTCTCGCCACTAAAGCCCGTATGTTAATTAACCACTGTTAATTTAGTTACAGATTATTACTTTATAATGTTGCATAAGAAAAATAAGCATGTAATATACGCAACATCTTCACCGCATGGCGAAGAGCACTTTATAGGACTATAGCTCAGTTGGTTAGAGCGCTACCTTGACATGGTAGAGGTCGGCAGTTCGAATCTGCCTAGTCCTACCAATTCTCTTGTAAAATCAACATCTTACAAGGCTCTTTTTTTACCCTAAAAAAAATTGGCAAAGAATTGGCAATATACAGTAGTTTCCCCTCTTTCCAAAAATCATTCAAACCCGTTAAAATCACCTCTTAAATTTGATCGTTAATTTTCATTGAGAAACCTGTTTTCCTTAGATTGCTGTGTCACCGAACGGCCCAGACTGTGTGAAAACACAAAAACCTGTGTATTGGCGTTATTTCCCTGAATATATCAACTTCTAGAGCTTTTCTACGCTTTAGCCTGTCATACTTTGTCATCTAGTTAAATTAGTCTAGGGCTGCTGAGACGCTGTAATCAGCTCTTTATGACGCACTATAATTAAGGATTACGGCTAGGCCTCTATAGCATCCATTAATCGATTGATTCCCACTATATTTATTACGCGTTTCATATTATATGCCAGTATATGTAGACTCATTTCAGTGCTGACTCGCCCTAAAGTTCTGGTTAAAAAATGAGTTAATGAGACCTGTTAATCTGGCGCTGCTAGCATCTCAGCTTCGATCTCTTTAAGTCGCTGCATCTCTTCATGTAATGCAGAGATCTTGTCCTTTATTTTGATAATTTGAAGATCCGCACCTACTGATTCGACCTGATCAGTTTCTTCCAGCTTAGCCATATATTTATCCAAGCTTTTATCTATTTGTTCTAGACGGCGCTTCATCTTTGCGCGAGTAAAGTTCTTATCGCGATGGTTAACTGCTTTAAATTTACTGCCGTCAATGGTGATAATTGACTGGCTAAAGAGCTTCAACTTGCGGCATATAAGAATGAACTTCTGGCAGGCATTGCGGATAGCTTTACCATTATCTTTACGAAAATCGGCAATGGTTTTGAAGTCGGGAGTTAAACGTCCAGTAAACCACATGAGTTCAACATTGCGTTGTGTTTCACGTTCAAGACGTCGACTCTAATGAATACGGTTAAGATATCCGTATATGTAGATCATTAGCAGTATTGAGGGGTGATAGGCAGGTCCACCAGTATCTTTTGGCTCAACGCCTTTCAACCCAAGTTCAGCAAGATCTAATTTTTGTATATAAGCTTCAATTCCCCGTACGGGGTTATCTTCGGCAATATAATCATCTAATATCTCGGGTAATAATAGGCAATGCGATAGATTAGCACCTTCAATAAAGCGTTTCATATCAACTCCCCAGAGAACTATCTGTTGGAGTATATCTTATAAGACGTTTTCACACAGTCTGGGCCAATTGCAGACATATTTGAAGCTGAACAATCAGTGTGTAGAGCTAATTAGCAGGAGAGATATAGGGACATATTATCTATCATATGGCAAGGATATGCCTACTTAGTAGAATATTCCTATATCCCCTACCTAAGAGCACCTGCGTGTTTAAAACTCAGTTTTTGCCTGTGACTTACCTGGCTTTAACCGATAACCCTCTTTTTTTATCAACTACTTTCTGGCAGGCTAACGACTGATTTTGCCAATTTAGGGTGTTATTTTGTTCGTTATAATCGCACCCTTGGTTAATGGACGAAACCGTGGAAGATCGAAGCCTTGTGCTCGAGTTACTCTTGCTGCGCATGGTGGGGTAGAATTGGTCGTTCGCCTTAGGCAGTATAAAGCAGAGGGGAGCTTGCAGGTAATCCCTCTGCTGGCATTCTAAAGGCAAGGCTAGCCCGAAAACAAACCGGAAACCTGTGCTTATTTACATGTATATTTAACGATATTAACGCTATCGGCTCCTTTGATCGAAGTCCCGTCAAGTAGTGCTCCATTCACTTCCGCTGACACAGATTCTCCATCGAGTGCAGCGATATCCGTCGTCACAAAATGGCAGACGAGGTCGTTGAAACCATCGAGGTTAACATCTTCAATACTGCACAAGGTATTCGGGTCTTTCTTACCCACCATTTTGACCGCTGAGTCGGCGAACCTCAGACTATCCTTATCTACTAGGCTAACATCGAAGGAAGTATCACCCAGTAAGGCAACCTGGACAGCACCTTTTGAGCAAAGATTAATGCTGTTTGGATCGCTCCAAGGCTTAATGTCGATTCCTATACTCATCCCTGTGTTCACCACAACCTCCATGAATTGCGACGGTGCACTACAAGTAGGCCCGGCAATGCCACCCCAGTTAGAACTTGATAAAGGAAGATACTCGCCTGCTATCCCTGGGCGAATGATGTAGTTACTCTTAGAACAATCGCAGGGGTGTGAGCCTGGTCCAACGGTGAGTGATAAATCAGCTTCGTTAAAGGGAGTATTGCTACAAGATGAAGTATTCCATTTGAGACCATCGCAACTCAGACTTAAGCTGATACCCGGTTTGGAGGTGCCAGCACGCATCGCATCAGCAATTTGTTGGGCCTTTACTGGGTCAGTGCATGATCGCCCAGTGGTATCACGCGAACCTCTCACAGTGATTGAATTGACACCTGACGTAGGTAGAGATGCCCTAAAACTTATCCAGTTGTCGTATTGGGTCTCGCCAGCTCGGTACGCATGACCAGAAATGAACTGCTCACTGTACTGTGCCGCGGCGACAATGGTGGGGATAGTAGCCCCCAAAGCCATACTAAAAAATAGTGCTATCCATTGTAGACGTTTCATGTTTATTTCTCCAAATAGGTTCGAATTTCTCGGCTGCAATACTTATCAACGAGAATCTCGCTTTAAAAAAACACAGCTTTCAAGTCAAGTCACACAAGGAGTCATTTCCCGAGAAACGCCCAGGCATTAGTGATATAGAAGGCTGCTTCAGCCTCGTATCCTTTTTCACAGAGGGCCATTGCTGTATCTCTTTCCGCCTTTGCAACATCTCGATCTATACCAGATACATCGATCAATGCGGAGTTAATCGACTCATCTAATATAGCAATTTCATTTATACAGTCCGCCGCCACCGGGGTCGCTAACACTGCCACTGCTAGAGCAGCAAGAATAGACATTCGTGTTTTCATACCATTTATCCTCGTAGGTTGGTTTGTCGATAGCATTATTCAACATGGATCATTGAAGCTACACATGGAGCTCTGATAACTTAATGACTGTTTGCCAAGGTTAGCTGAGCTGACATCCGCAATGGCACATCAAGCACAGCTTGAATGGAGATAACATAACCACAGGATCACACGCTGGGTCTGCGTAAACTGCCTACATTAAGAGCGCGACTAGCCCCCCTTCCAGTAAACTTCACTATCAACAACTTATTGTTCATTTTTGATTTCATTTTCAATCTTGAATTCGGCTAGTAAGTGTAATTAATACTCTATGTATTAAACATGAGTTGTCAGAAAACCGTTTGACTCAGAGTTTCCAGCCCTGTAGTACCCATTCATACAGGATTTCTATTTTATGAACCGTAAATATATTAGGCTGTTTTATTGCCTTCGCAATACGACTTATTCGGATTTCAGTTCATGTTTGAAAATTCAGTCATAGAAGCGTTTTTCGTGCAACGAGTGATTTTCGCTTGATGATAAGAATGAAAGCAGGCAAAGGGGTTGTTTTTTAAGGCAAATCCAAAATCGTATAACCGAATCCTAATCTGGCTAACAAGAGCCCTAAATGAGGCTTGTGGAATGTCTGTGATGCGTCATAACCCGACATCGGGCCTTATACTAGGCCGAGTTTTCTGGCAGTGTTTTTCTTGTTTCATTAAGAGGGCTTTGCATCAATTCGTGGCTCTATGGACAATAAATATATGCTGACCATTTATGTTTTATAACAAAGCGGCAGTGTTGCGTTTAAGACCCTTTCATCGAGAATGTTACTACTAGCATTCCAGTGAGCGCACGCAGCTCAGGATTTGGCATCAAGCGGTCTGCGGCATCTATTGCAAGGCTTGCAATGCTGCCTGGGCCGCGACGATCATTAGAATTTATCAAGCATTTTACCGAGGAAACGAATGATGCTCGCTGT
>MAAC01013877.1_pt1 | contig 12884 bp, 6 predicted proteins | sample 1115981 | NCBI WGS metagenome assembly MAAC01 (sample SAMN04961126, study PRJNA320927) | seawater metagenome | isolation source: sample BD02T64 sea water enriched with oil for 64 days | place: USA:Gulf of Mexico | collected 2013-07-27 | reverse complement strand
CAATCACAGATATCGTTAAAGATAATAACAAGAGAATATGGTTTGCCACCGACCAAGGGGTAGCAGTATTACTGCAGAAGCCGTCTTCTCTCTATTTTTATCAGCATAGTTTATCCGCGAATAATCAGTTGGCCTCTAATCAAGTACATAAATTAATTAGCGACCAGCAAAATATCATTTGGGTGGCAACCTATGGTGGCCTGCAAAAAATAGCCCTTCAAAGTCCGTCTTTTAAAACATTTACTGCTGATAACAACAATGCTTCTGCCATACAGGAACAAGCAATATCCATGATTGGTTTTGACAACAGAAACAACCTTTGGCTAGCAGGAAAAACAACCGGTGTATACGAGCTGCAACTCCCTTTATCTCAGGGGCAGTTTCATCAACACCAAACCGATCCGCATTCCATGTTTAATTTACCAGGTATTGAGGTTAGAGGTTTCCTCCAAGATAGCCATGGCAATTATTGGCTTGGTACTTTCAGAAATGGCGTAATAAAAATATCAGCGGATAGAAAAATAAGAAGCTGGTTTAGTCAACAAGATAGTAATGCAAACTCTTTAAGCAGTAACGAAAGAGCAAATGTGATTTTTGAAGACTCAAAACAGCAACTATGGATTGGCACTAAAAATGGTTTAAATCGCTATAATCAGGTAACCGATGATTTTACTGTCTTTTTATCAATCAAAACCATGAACCAAGATTTTTTCATAACGGCGATTCATGAAACACCACAACAAGATTTACTTGTTGGTACCGGCAATGGTCAGCTATTTATCATGGCAAAAGACAGCAATGAGTTTCTGTTATTAGAAATTACCAACAAACAACAGCCCATCAACTTGCAAGATATTACCTCAATAACCATCAAAAATAAAACCTTATGGATTACAGATTATAATGTTGGCATATATAAAGGGAAATTAACCAAAGGTATTGAAAATCAATATACATCCACTGGCGATATTTATTCCTTGGCAGAGGGATTAAACGAAGCCACCGTTAATAGTTTACATTTTGAACTTAATGATGAAAACTCCATTTGGATCAATACAGATGCCGGCATCTCAAAATTTGAAATTGCCGAACAACGTTTTTATAATTTTACTGCAACCGATGGTATAAAATCAGGTGTCACTTTAGTCATTTGTCCAACTCAGAATGAACAAGGTATTCTTTTCTATTGTGGCGCAGGAGGAGTGATGTATTTTTCCCCTCAAGATATCAGCATTAATCGTATTCCACCGAAAGTAGTATTAACTAATTTTTATCTTGATTCAAAAGTCGTTGAGCTTAAACAAAACAACAAGCACTCTCCCCTTAACAAGATAATTCAGGTAACAACTTCATTAACGTTAACCGATCAACAAAGCAATTTTGCTTTTGACTTCGCCGCACTCGATTATAGTGATCCATATAAAAACAAATACGCCTACATGCTTGAAGGTTTTGATGATAAATGGATATATACCGACGCGAAACGACGACATGCTAATTACAGTAATATTCCTGCGGGTGAATATACTTTCAAAGTAAAAGCCAGTAACAATCATGGTTTTTGGAATGAACAAGGCACAGAAGTAAAAATTACCGTGTTACCGCCCTGGTGGTTAACATGGTGGATGCAAGTTATATATATCGCGCTCTTTGCCTTAACCGTTTATTGGTTTATTGGTTTTCGCACCAGACAACTTAAACAGCGCAGCATTAAACTTGAAAAAGCGGTATTTGAACGTACTTATGAACTAGAAGCACGCACCCGTTCATTAGAAGATGCACAAAAAACTATCGTCTCACAAGAAAAAATGTCATCACTTGGGACCTTAACCGCAGGTGTTGCCCACGAAATAAATAACCCAACCAACTTTACCCATGCCGCTGTTTATATGATGAAAGAGGAAATCGTCAATATAAAGTCATTCCTTGTACAACTTGCTGGTGGCGATAACGCTGACCCCGAAGTTTTAAAGTCGTTCGAAAATAAGTTTGAAAAACTCAGCGAATTAACTGAAACGGCTACCGAAGGCACTAAACGCATTAAAACCATTGTTAATGATTTACGTACTTATTCAAGATTGGACGATGCGGTTAAAAAAGAAGTTCGTTTAGCTGCGGTACTTGCTTCGACCATTCATTTAGTTAAAACCCAATACCATGAAATTGACATAGACGTTGAAAGTAGTTCAGACCCTGTACTTAACTGCTTCCCAGCGAAATTAAGCCAAGTATTTATGAACATAACCGTAAATGCTTGCCACGCAATAGAAGCAAAAAGACAACAAAAAGACAACTTTGCTGGAAAAATAACCGTTTCCGTGGTACAAAAAAACAACTTAGTTACCATCGAATTTAACGACAATGGTTGTGGAATGAACGATCAAACGATGGAAAAAATATTCGACCCTTTTTTCACCACCAAAGATGTCGGTAAAGGGACTGGATTAGGTATGGCAATTTCATTGGGCATTATTGATGATCATAAAGGCACAGTAAAAGTGTCCTCAAAGGTTGATAAAGGTTCAACAATATCTATTTGTTTACCTAATAATTAATAAGTAAAAGGAGATAATCATGTCGGTATTTAATATGCAAAATATTAAAGATAACCAAGATGATGAGGAAGGAAAGCCATTAGTGATGCTTGTCGATGATGAAATAGAAAACATCAATGTATTACGGCAATTGCTTGAGTCTCGCTTTAAAATTATCACCGGGTTAAATGGCGCAGAAGCACTTAAATTAATCGACAACATGGTTGATCCTAAACAAATTCAACTGATTATCAGCGATCAACGCATGCCAGAAGTTACTGGGGTTGAATTTTTGGAAAAAATTGTCGATATAATGCCTAATACCATCCGCATTATTCTAACCGGATATTCTGATACACAAGTGATCATAGACTCCATTAACAAGGCGAAACTTTATAAGTTTATGACCAAGCCATTTGATCCTGTTGAACTTTCATTAACCGTACAGAGAGGCATTGAAGCATTTCAAATGAAAAATGAATTACTTGAATACTCAAATAATTTAGAAACATTAGTCTTTGAAAGAACCGAAGCACTTAATGATAAAAATGAAAAGCTTGAAGCCGCTCTTGATGCTTTAGAAAAGTTAAGTCTTACCGATCAATTAACCGGCACACATAATCGCTATTTCTTAAACAAAATCATGCCAAAAGAGATAGCCAAATTAGTAAGAGAAAACACCACCGAAAATGCTGAAATTAATCAGTTAGGTTTAATGATGATCGATATCGACTTTTTTAAGCAAGTTAATGATACTTATGGTCATGATGCAGGCGATAAAGTTTTAGTACAGTTCACTGATATTTTAGCCGATATTTGTCGCGAATCCGATTGGATAGTTAGATGGGGAGGCGAAGAATTTGTTGTTGTTGCTCGAGAGCTTCCACTAGAAGGCATGGAAAACTTAGCAGAAAGAATCCGAGAAAAAATAGCCACTTTCCCATTCGATATTGATCTACCGCTAACTATTTCCATAACGTGTTCTATTGGTATTGCTGCATTCCCGTTTATTACCTCAAATTCCGAATTATTAACCTGGCAACAAACCCTAAACTTTGCAGACAATGCCTTATACATTGCAAAACATAATAACCGCAATGCTTGGGTAAGTTTATCAGCACAGCAAGTCAATCAAACTGAAAGTTTATACGAAGCAGTGATGACTGATTTGTCTTCGTTGGTGGATAATAATGTAATTGATGTCCGCCACTCGCCTTCAATCACTCACTTAAAATTATAAATACCTTAAGGAATATCCAACATTAAGTAGAACGGGTATAATATTAATAATTTCTGTTTATCCTACTTTGAGTGTTAACTATGGCAACTATTGGCCAATATAATACCCTTCCTGTTGTTGCCATAATGGCAAATGGCGCTTATCTCGATGCTAGAGAGCTTGGCGAAATATTATTACCTAATCGTTATTTGCCTGAAAACTGTCAAATAGATGACCAGCTTAAGGTTTTCATATACGCCGATTCTGCCGACCGGTTAATTGCTACGACTGAAACCCCATTAACGCAAGTTGATCAATTTGCTTCGTTAAAAGTTGTGCAAGTAAATAAAATGGGAGCCTTTCTTGACTGGGGATTACCTAAAGATTTACTTGTGCCCTACAATGAACAGCATAGTCCAATGGAAGTCGGTAAATATTATTTGGTCCGGGTATATTTAGATACTAGTACCGAGCGCCTTGTTGCCTCTAGCAAAATTGACCGCTTTATTGATATTTGGCCAGCTCAATACCAAAAATGGGATAAAGTGGATTTGATTATTGGTGGTAAAACCGATTTAGGCTTTAAAGCGATCATTAATAATCAGCATTGGGGTTTGCTGTTTGATAATGAAATATTTCAGCCACTACGAATTGGTAAAAAAGTCACCGGCTACATTAAAAACATTCGTAGCGACGGTCGTATTGATTTATCTCTTTCTCGTCCAGGTGAAGGTAAGGTTAATGACTTTAGCGACAAGTTACTCGCACATATTGCTGAACAAGGAGGCTTTAGTCCACTTCATGATAAAAGCTCACCTGAGCTAATAAAAAGAACCTTAGGCGTCAGTAAAAAAACCTTTAAGTCAACGGTCGGTAACTTGATGAAAAAAGGTAAAATCACTATTGAGAAAGACGGCATTCGCCTAACCTAATACCTATAGTACAAAGTGAAAAGGAGCCGACATAGGCTCCTTTTTACTAATACTCTTACAAACTCAGTTAAAAACTTCCTCTTATGCCAAGTTCAAATCCTCTTGCGGGTAAAGGAGCTACATCCTTTATAAAAGAAGTATGCACTCGAGCTTCTTCATTGGTTAGATTGTTAGCTTTTACAAACAAAACAAGATCATCCCCCAAACCATCAAGATAATAATTAAAGTTTGCATCAATGATGGTATAACCATCGGTTGCCGTCTCTTTTTGGGCAACATCATCTTGGTCAAAATAGTGAGTTAATGAAAATTGGCTAGAGAAATTATCACCTGAATAGGCAAGTTGTCCACCAACTCTCATCGGCGGAATTCGTGGTAAATTCCCGCCATCATTTAACTCCGCTTTAATAAAGTCTGCAAACATTGTTGCCACTAATGCATCGTTCAATTGATAAACAACTTCGGCTTCAATACCATACATATCAACGTCATGCTGTTGATATATATATACGGGTAAAGCTTGTTCTTCTTCCGCTTCATGCTCGTCCTCTTGCTCTCCGTGCTCTTCTTCATGTTCATGACCATCTTCTGCGAACAGTCCGGTATTAGTTTGATAAAAATAGTCATCAATCTGATTATAAAATGCACTAACAACAAAACCAAAATCGCCTTCAAATTTACGCCAGGTAATATCGATATTGGTCGCTGTTTCAAGTTCGACATCTTGTTCAGATAAATCAAAGTGCACTTCTTCGCCTTCATGATGAATTTCGTATAAAGCACCTAATTCATAGCTGTTTGTACCAATGTGAGGACCATTTGAAAATAGTTCAGCTGCTGACGCCGCACGTTGTGAATATGAGAATGACAAACCAAGGTTATAACCATGCTGATAACCCCATACTAACCCTGTAGAAAAACTCACTGGGGTAAATGATTGTTTATTAAAAAAGTGCTCTTCGCCATGTTCATCTTCGTGACCAAATTCCAAGCCGCTTTCGCCAGCTTCAATGTCGACCCGTTCTATCCTAGCTCCTACTTGCAACAATAGCTCTTGTGAGAAATGTTTCTCTTCTAACCAGGCAAAAGCAAATGATGTGGTATCTGATGGAGGGGTAAATGCTTCAACGCCCACCGCTTCAAAGTCAGTATTTTTGTAATGAAAAGTCCATGCTCCTTTCCACCCCAGATATTCTTGATGAAAAACATCAAAGCGTGCCTCTACCATTGCGTTATTAAAAATAGTACCCACTTGATCACCTTCAATTTCTTTGTGTTGATAATCAGTGTAAGCAACTTTGCTCGATACTTTATTAATAAAATCTTGATCAAAATTTAGTTCACTAAGCAATTGAATACGGTCTTGTTCTAAATCACCGTAAACATTTCCTTCATCTTGATCGTGCTCTTCTTCGTGGCCTTCTTCATGCTCTTCATGTTCATCTTCATGGCCAGCATGGCTATGCCCAGGCACGCCATATTCACGTATCATTTTGCCAAATGAAAAGCCGATAAAACCGTTGTCCAAGACATAGCTTGTTCCGACTGTAAAGCCCGAAGACTTTGAGGCACTATTGAGTAAAGTGCCTTTAACTCCAAGTTCTTCTTCATGCTCATCGTGTTCGTCGTCGTGATGCTCATCATGTTCATCTTCTTCATGAGCGCTTTCAGACTCCGCATAACCTGGTATTTTATAGTTGCCAGAATCTCGCCAAAATCCATCAAGATGTAGGGCCAATTTTCCGGAGCTGGTGTTTAAGGCAAATGATGCTTCGTTTTCGCTTGCTACGTCATTGTGTTTAACCATGTAATCAATATTACTGTCCAATGATGTTGGAACTCGATTATCAACAACGTTAACAACACCACCAATGGCTCCACTACCATAGAATAAGGTTGATGGACCTCGTAACACTTCAATTTGCTGAGCGGTAGCAGTTTCAGAAGAAACAACATGATCTGGTCCAACACGAGAAGCATCTCCAGCATCTAAACCATTTTGTGTGATCATGACTCTTGGTCCATCCATGCCACGAATAATAGGGCTACTCGCTACTGGGCCAAAATAGGTTGAATGAACTCCCACCTCATTTTTTAAGGTTTCTCCTAAAGTAGAGGCTTGTTTTAACCTGAGTTCATCACTAGCGATGACATTAACGGGTAACGCTGATTCTATTGTTGATGAATGCAAGGGGGTTGCATGCACATCAATCACTTCCATAACACTTGGATGTAGCTGAAAATCAACATCGTTAACATCACTCTGTCCAATCGTAATTTGCCTATTTTTATGGCTATAACTTTTTGCCCTGACATGTAATTCAACCACGCCTTGCGTAAGTTCTTTAAAAGCAAACTTACCTTCACTGTCAGTGTTCACCTGCTTTTTAGTATTAACTAAAGTTATATTGGCATTAGCAATTGCTTGCCCTTGACTATCTCTTACTGTGCCACTGATATCTTGGGCAAAAGAAAAAGGGCATACAGCTAACGACATGCAGCACGCTGCTGCAATTTTTGATACTTTCATTGTTGATTCACTTAATTCTAAGATAACTAAAAACAGCCACACAACTAAAGTTTGTGTAGCTAATTACATAGGGAAATTAAGTAAGATAGGGGGGTGCTCTAGGATTAGCTGAACGTTGTTGACTCGTATTAGGAGAAGCATCGCTTACCGGTTTTGCAATTGATAAAAAATAGCCAACCTTAATTTCTCGAGGTTTAACTTTATCATTTAGGGGATATATATGCTGTTGACATAACTGACAATCAATTTGTTCAATCGTTTGTGAGCCATCAACGTGATAATCATGACTATGACTGACAAATGACAATAGCATCACGGTCAGTAATAAAATACTGATTAGTGATAGCTTTGATGAGCGCTGATGGGAAGTCTTGATAGTCATATTTTGTGATAATATAACAATAACTAATCTAGTTCAATGTCAGTCACCCCATTTTTTATCAATTCTACCTCTCGAAGCAGAAACAGAGAAGGCGTCATGATGACGCCTTTATCTTAATACTTAAGAGAGTAAACCGATGTTTACTGGGTACCGCCAATAGTCATTTCATCAATTTTCAGCGTTGGCTGACCAACACCTACAGGAACACTTTGACCATCTTTACCACACACACCAACACCGGCGTCTAACTTAAGATCGTTACCGACCATGCTGACATTCTGCATTGCTTCAGGGCCACTACCAATTAATGTTGCGCCTTTAATAGGAGAGGTAATTTCACCATCTTCAATTAAATATGCTTCAGAGCTGGTAAATACAAATTTACCAGAAGTAATATCCACTTGGCCACCAGCAAAGTTCGGCGCATAAATGCCCTTCTTCACCGACTTAATAATATCTTTTGGATCATGCTCGCCTGCAAGCATATAAGTATTGGTCATACGTGGCATAGGCAAATGAGCGTATGATTCTCTTCGGCCATTGCCCGTTGGCTTAACCCCCATCAATGACGCGTTATGTTTGTCTTGCATGTAACTTTTCAAGATACCGTTTTCAATCAAAACATTATACTGAGCAGGTGTACCCTCATCGTCAATATTTAAAGAGCCACGTCGATTGGCTAAAGTACCATCATCAACAATAGTGCAATGTTTAGAAGTAACTTGTTGGCCTATTTTCCCTGAAAAAGCCGACGAACCTTTACGGTTAAAGTCACCTTCAAGGCCATGACCTACAGCCTCATGTAGTAATACGCCCGGCCAGCCAGCACCTAATACTACCGGTAAAGTTCCGGCGGGCGACTCAATAGCTATTAAGTTAACTAACGCTTGGCGAACCGCTTCTTCAGCAAAGGCCAAATAACGGGCTTTATTGCCTTCAACTTCAAAAAAATAACTGTAATCAGTACGGGCACCACCGCCTGCACTAGCACGTTCACGCTTACCGTTACCTTCGACTAACACAGAACAGTTTAAGCGCACTAACGGACGAATATCGGTTGCATAAGTACCATCACTTGCTGCCACTAAGATCTTCTCGAAAACGCCAGAGAGACTCGCTATTACCTGAGTGACTCGTTTATCTTGTTGCCGAGCATGTGCTTCCATCTCATGCAACATAGTAATTTTTTGCTCTTGGCTCAAACTGTCAATCGGGTTAATGTCTTGATAAATGACTGGTTGAGACGAGGTTTTAAAAGCATGCACTTGGCCACTTTTACCCGCTAAGGCAATGCCTTTTGCCGCATCCGCCGCTTTTGTTATGGCCTGTGCAGAAATGTCATCGGAGTAGGAAAAGCCGGTTTTCTCTCCAGAAATTGCTCGTACACCAACGCCACGTTCAATGTTATATGAGCCTTCCTTAACAACGCCATCTTCGAGCAACCATGACTCATGAGAACTCGCTTGGAAGTACAAATCCGCCAAATCCACATTACGTTGGTAGATGTTTTCTAAGGTATCGTTTAAAAACGTTTTATCAATTTGGCTCTCAGCCAAGAGCTCACGCTCAACATTATTCATATATTTTTCAACTTTGTAGTAAATTGATTATGCTTCGCCACCGGTATTGATTGGCGAATTTTAGCTAATTCTTGTTGGCAAAAGTCAGCGCTAATGCTGCCTTGCCCTTCTTCTAAACAGGCGATTATTTCGCCCCAAGGATTAATGATCATACTATGCCCCCAAGTTTCGCGCTTATTAGCATGAATACCTTGCTGACCTGCGGCGACAATATACACTTGATTTTCAATCGCACGTGCTTGTAATAAGGTTTGCCAATGCGCCTGACCTGTCACCTTAGTAAAGGCGCTGGGCACTGTGATTATCGCCGCACCTAACGATGCCAAGTGACGAAATAATTCAGGAAATCGTAAATCATAACAAATCGATAATCCGACGGTTAATTCATTAATGTTAGCAGTAACCACGTTATGCCCTGCTTGAGTGTAACGCGATTCTCGATAACTTTTCTCATTATCGTCAACATTGACATCAAATAAATGAATTTTATCGTATTGCGCAATTTGCTCGCCATCAGCGGAAAAAACACAGCAACTATTGGTGAATTTATTTTCTGCAGATAAATACAGAGGGATGCTGCCAGCAATTAAGTGTACAGCATAACGTTTAGCCAATGCTGCGAGTGCTTTTCTTAATTGATCACTTTGATAAGTTTGCTCTGCTAGGGCTAATTGCTCGGCATCTCGGCCACCAAAAAACAAACAACATTCAGGCAATACTACCAAGTGTTCTTCAGTCAATTTACTTGATGGTTCCAACAAAGATAATTGGTGTTCAATTGCGGCTAAGTTTTCGGCCACGCTAGGAGTAGAAGTCAGTTGAATCGCCGTTAACTTAGCCATCCATGTTATCCTGCGGCAGTTGCTCTTTCACTTCAAGCAAGCCCGTTTCTGGGTTGATAATACCTATTTGACTATTATTCTCGATAGGTTTAGGCGCAACTTCCACTATTTGTGGTGGTGTATCACGGCCGACACTTATATTTTGTGTTTTTCTGTCCACTTCTTTTACACTAGGCTCACTGATACTGCCGGTGATTTCGAACTTATATTCGGAAACGACGTTTGAAGTGATCACTTCATTAAGCGCAATACCTGCTAAAAAAGTCACCGGATTTGTTGTCGCTATCCAAGCTATTGCCGGTAAACTTGAAGTAATATTTGGCTTATAAGACATGCTATAGTCAAGTGCTTCACTGTTTAAATCGGTATTACCTTTCACAGACAAATTACCCGCAGCGCCTTTTAAAAAAGTATTTTTTGTATAAACAACGCCATTATTTACATGGAAATCTCCTTTGACTTCACTGTAAAACATGCCGTCACTAAACATATCTCTAAAATCAAATTTCAACTTTCTCACTAATGACTGCAAACTTAAAATAGAGAGTGCTCTTGCTTGATCAGGCACTTCTGCTAAATAGCCTTCATCTAACTTACCGCTGACATCACCATTTAAATGGGCAATTGCAAAGTTTTGCGGACCGCCTAACCAGTTAAGATCAAATTTAGATTTAAGAGCACTATCCCTAACTGTTGAAGGTAAACCTAAGCGTTCAAACTCTCGTTCTATATCTTTAGAATTATAAGCACCTTTAATATCTGTTTTTGATAACAAAGCATCATGTTGCCATTTAGCATCAAAAGTCAGTTTATTGCCTTTTCTCTTGGCAACAAAGTTATTAATAGCAAGTGTGTTTTCTTGCTCCTTTTCAACCGAAAAGGAGACCTTTCCTAAGTTCAGGTTAGCGTAACTGCATTCCTCACAATCAATACGCATTGGTGGAATATTGGCAAAAAGCTCATCATTAGCACGAATATCAAAAGCAATGGCTTTTTCAATGGTTGGCTCATTTGCTGACTTGGTATCATCTGCTTTTGGAATAAGCAATTTATCTGGCGCTAAATGAATAAAGTCAGCGTTAACGTCCAGTCCTTGTTCTAACCAATCAGGATAGAATTTTACCTCTGCACGGGCTTCTTTACTTGATAACTCAAGGTTCCACCAGCTGATCTCATCTTCCAAAGTAAAGAGCACACCATTTAAGGATTCGCCTAGGAAATTAAGCTTGCCGATGTTGCCACGAATACGCTGCGGTTGTTCAAGTAAATGTTGACTCGCTGTTTGGCTGGTTTTTTTCTGGGGAATGCTATCAATGATATCACTGACCAAGGGCTGCCATTGGTCAAACTCTGCCACAGCAAGGTTAGTCGTGATATGAAAACCATTCATCGGCACATACATTTCTTCATGGCCCAAAATTAAATGAGCTTGGGTAAAAGTGACCAACTGATGATTTAAATTTCCGTAGAAGTTAAATTGTTCACCAAGATCTGCTGCAATGGTGCTTTGATCTTGGTCACCTGAAACTTTAATTTCAGCAACAAGTGTTTCACTTATTGCCTTACTAAACGGTGCGGGTAAATTAAGCTTGGTATTGACTAAGTCAGATTGAATATCAAATTGATAGCTAAATTCGCCGTCATGGAAATTATTAAGTGTTAATGCCCCCTGCCAATCAAGGCTCCCTTCACCATAGTGTTTAAGTAGCTCGGGCACTTGAGCAAGCCAAGCTTTATCTTGCCACTGCGCATCAATAGCGATATTAGTTTGATAATGCAGCTCTTGGTCATTTGCTGCTACATCAAGTGTTAGTGGCATGCCACGCCAAAGCATGCTCAAACCGGTAACATCTATTTTCTCATTGTTATAACTTAAAGTGCCGTTTACTTGGCTAAAATGTAGCTGAGGAGACTGTAAATCAATGATATTGTTATTAAAAGCAACTTGACCTTTCGCTATTGCTTTACTGGTATCATTCAATGGTAAGGATAAATGAAAATTTCCTGAAATATTATCACTGATCACTACTTTCTCTAATACTGCACCAACACTTTCATCTAATGGGCTAGTAAGCATAAGATTAGTAACATATTGAGGATCTGTTTCTTTAAAATTGGCATCAACCTTTAAAATTTTATCGCCAGACATATCAGCTATAGCAGCTTGAACACCTTCAACATCAATACCATTAAGTACGCCATCACGGCCAGTAATTAACATACTATTGCCAGTAAAATTTAAATTGGCATTGAAATGTTGAATAGCTGGCCAGTGTTGATTAAATTTAAAGGTGGCATCGGTTAGTTCTGCATCAACAACAAAAACACCACTATCATCTTTAAAGGGGAAGCTTTTAATCGGGCCATTGATAAGTACCAGCGCTTGTTCGATACGGCCTTTTGGTAAAGCACCATTTAAATACTCAACCAGATTATTACCCATTAATAAATGAGGATAAAAGCTTTGCGCATCAATGGTATTACCTTCGGATGCTGTGGCGACTAACGACATTTCAATGTCTTTATCTTTTTCTGCAAATACACCTAATTCCGCTGTTAACTGTAATTGCTCTGAGTGGAAATTAAGATCCGTGGTTGTTAGGCGCCAACCTAGTTCGGAAAAATTAACATCTAGCTTTGACGATACCTTTTGATAAGCAATAGGTTCAAAAAAGTGTTTATCAAAGTCCAAGGCCCCTTGTTCAGCACTCATGTCAATTTGCAATTGACTGTTGTCATAGAGTAACAGACCACTGACATTTTCCACGCCAGGTATACCTTGGCTAAACTGTGTATTCACCCCTGAAAATTGTGCAATACTCGAAAATTGTTCATTTTGATAATTGATGTATAGATCATCAATCA
>MAAC01013372.1_pt1 | contig 12887 bp, 10 predicted proteins | sample 1115981 | NCBI WGS metagenome assembly MAAC01 (sample SAMN04961126, study PRJNA320927) | seawater metagenome | isolation source: sample BD02T64 sea water enriched with oil for 64 days | place: USA:Gulf of Mexico | collected 2013-07-27 | reverse complement strand
AATGCCATGATATCCACCCCAGAATCAGGATCAGCAACCAATAAGTACTGATAAACTTGACCCAATCCAGAAGTATTAGGTCCAATTTCTGGTGTACCAACACCGTTAGGGATCATTTCCTTCGCTGACTGAAGGCGCTCAAAAACTAATTGCCGAGCAAAATAGATATCGGTACCTTCTTTAAAAACTACTGTAATACCCGACAATCCAGTTTTTGAAATAGAACGCACCTCCTCAACATCCGGCAGTGCATACATAACCGCTTCAATCGGAAATGTAATTAGCTGCTCTACTTCTTCTGAGGCTAGGCCTGGCGCCTCAGTGTTTATGGATACTTGTACATTTGTCACATCAGGAAATGCATCCAAATTTAACTTAGGAATAACAAAAAAAGATGACACCACTAACGCTAATAGTGCAATCACCACCAATAGTCGATTTGTCACCGACCAGTCAATCAAACGATTCAACATGATAATTACCTTCGATTAATGGTTATGAGGATCAAAACCGCCCTTGGCGATTTCAGATGCAACAAAAAATGCGCCTTTCATGACAATACGACTGCCAGGCTCTATTCCACTAATTTCTCGCCACCCGTCAAAAACACGCCCTAGCTCCACTTCCTTTGCACTAAAACTATCTGCTTCGGCATTTTTAACACCGCCGACTTCCTCAACAAAAACAGTCCAATCACCATCAGCACCACGCATCAAGGCTGATTCAGGTACGACTAATACCGGCTTTACTGTTTTAAATGAAAAATACACATCGGCAAATTGACCAGGGTGTAATTGGTCATACTTATTGTTAACCAACAAACGTACGATTCGCGTTCGCGTTTTAGGATCAATGGTATGCGCTGCTTGTACTACACGCGCGTCGAATACGTCACCACCCACGTCAATTTGAGCTTTAGTGCCTAGAGGTATCTGCATAGAAGTATTTGGTGCTAAGCGAGCTTCAACCCATAACTCATCCTCTTGCGCTAGCTCAATTATTAAATCTCCTGACGCAACCCGTTGCCCTTGATGAAAGTCATCAGAAAGAACAACACCACGACTATTTGCTACAAGGGTGTACTCACCTAACAATGGACCCGATTCTTCATCAGGGGCCGCCACAAGGGAACTCACCGCCTCTATTGACAGACCATAGGCCAACAACCGGCTATAACTAGCTTTATAGCCGGTACCTGCAGATAAAAACCGCTTGCCTCCAACAGCCTTGCGTCCCAAAAGTTTTACCCGTTTCCATTCAGCATTAGCAATTAAAAATGCTCCTTGTGCCTCAGCAACACGTTCACTGAATAATGTCACTAAAAACTGACCTTCCTCAACGTGGTCCCCTAGTGCAACATGTCGGCGAAGCACAACAGAGTCCACTCTTGGAGAAACAATATAGCTCGTGTAACCATTGGCTTTAATTTCTCCGGGAGAATAAATTTGGTAATCCATACTTCTAGCGTTGAGCCGCTCTACTGTTATATTGGCTAGCTTTGCCTGGATTGAAGATATCGTAACAACTGCTGGCTTTTCTTCATGACCTTCATCTTCATGGCCTGTATGCTCATCATCTTCATGGCCTTCATGCTCCTCTTCATGACCCTCATGCTCTTCATCTTCGTGGCTATCTTCCTCGTGCGCTCCTTTATTCTCCTTGGTACCAACAACAGTTTTGTCGTGATTATGTGATTCTTCTGAATGTTGTTGCTCCGAAGCAACTCCGGTGCCTAGATATGACAGTAACGCACCAGCAACAATAATTTTAACGATCGAATTCATGTTCAATTACCTAAATAAATGACGTTGTTTCAAATTTGGATTTACATTTTTCATTGGCTATCGCATTAATGCAGCGCTCAATTGTCCGGATTGTAAAAGCCAATCAATACGAGCTAGCTCATATTGTTTTTCCAGCTCAATCCCCGCAGATAGACCTTCTGATAATTGATTCAACGCTAATAGGTATTCCGGAGTACTTAGATCTCCACTGCGCCATTGCTGATTAATAAGTTGGCTTCCACGCTCTTCACGGCCATTCATCAGCTGGTTCCAACGTTGAGTTTTGGATTGGTAGGTTTGTAATACCGACAACGAAGATCCAATTAACCGCTTCTGTTGACGAACAGCTGCATAATATTCCGCTTCCATCGATAACGCTTCTTGTTGCGCCGCTTTCACACCTGCGGAATAATTATTGATAACATTTAATGGCAACATCAGGCTCAAACCCAGTACATTGTCATTACCTGTTTTTCCTCCATTGATACCTATTGTCGGGTCAGCTTTTGCATCTTTTTTTACCAGCACAGAGAACGATTGCGACTCTTTCCAGCCTGCTTTTGCTATCAATACCGACGGGTGACTCTCCAACCACTTCTTTGCCTGCATGTTATCGGCATTTTTCGACATATCAATTACACGATCCCAAAATGCCTTGGGGATTAATCGTTGTTTTTTCGTCAGTTGGGGTAGCGCAGCATCTACTTTCGCCTTAACTTTTTTTAAGGTTGCCTGCGCATAGGCGGTTGCATTAAGCCGCTGAATAAGACCGAAAACAGCAAGTTCTGCATCAATTTGCCCAACATCACCATTTTTTTGTCGCTCTTCAATCCACGCTAACATTGTATCCAACTGCGTCTCCAGCTCGTGCGTTAGCACCGCCTGACGACTCGCAGCACGCCATAACACTAGCGCATTTAGCCCTTCTGCTGTTTGAGTTTGGACTGCCATTTGAAATGATGCTTTTGCAGATTGAAGCCTAGATGTCGCCCGTGATTGTCGCACCGCAACTTTGTCTTGCCAATCAAAGGTCTTACTAATGCCAATGCGGTAATTATTTGAGTCCCCTTCTCTTTCGACCTCTGCTGATAGTTCTGGGTTATAGATTGACTTGCCTGAACCATTAAAACTTGATTCTGCAGCATTCAATTTTTCTTTTATCGCGACAACTGCAGGATGCAGTAAAACCTGTGTTTGGAATTGCGATTGCCAGCTATTTTCATTTGTTGACGCTTTGGCAAAAGAAGGTACCGCTAGTTGCAAAAACGCAACCAACAAGCACACTAAAGCCAAGCTTTTAATGGAGCACACTCTCATACATTTATCCTTTATTGAAACCATCAGATGCCCGCTGATAATGAATCCAGCAAGCTAACATGTGTTACACACTCGCCATCAACGCAAAATATTTACAGCATGCAGTGAAGCAATAGACGTTGACTGGTCGTTTTCATGAAAAGACAATTTGATCACTGATTGACGTGGTAATTGCTGAGGAAAATCAATAGTAAAACGCACCCCACCTCTGCTTTTCATCTTACGAGTTAAAGTAGAAGGCGAATAATGTGTTGCGTCCTCTGCTAAAAGTGTTCCCTCAGGAGAAAAAGCAGCCACGTCAACGTGCCCTTTAGATAACCCGGCACGCCTAACCGCGGTCAGCCGACCGCTAATTTTTGTGCCATCGTCATTAGCAATTGCCGACACGCGTTGGAAGATCCACCGCTGGTTTGGCTGGGTTACTATAGTCGTATTGTATGATGTACCGGAAAGAGTACCGGCACGGGTACCAGAAGAAGCATCATTACTTTCATTTGCAAAAACAGGAGCTGCCAAAGCAACAGATAAAACAATAACCGTAAGAAATTTCATTAGAAATCACCCTAAATTTGTAATAGTCGAAGTAGTCTAAGTACCAAAAATACTTGGTAAAATAAAAAGTTAAACATTCGACTAAACGATAGGAGGGCGTAAATCAGGAGATGGCGTATAAAAAAGATAATCTACAGATAAGCTTAGAAACAGATTTGACTTGTAAGGAATCACTTCATTCCCAAGACCAGCAGCCTTAAGATAACTTACGCTATGGCAATGGCAGCAATGGTGGCAATCATATTCATCAAGAGAAGAAACGTCATCTAACGCCGTAGAAAGGTTCTTTACATTGCCTAATTCATCAAGAAAGCTCTTTTGCACTTCAAAGTCTTCGTGGGCATGCTCGAATTCTAAATGCTGGTTCCCGCTTTGATGAGGCTGATGCACATCGGCCATAGCAACGAAGGACTGCATAGCAATCACCGTAACTAATAGATATGTCAGCACTTTTTGAGTCATTTTCTCTTCTTTAATGCGTCTGATATTAAGAAACGGTGTTAACTAACCATCTCGGAACAAAGCAGTAGACTACCAAAATAGCAATAAGTTGCCAATTACTATCAATTAATAACGCTAATGGAAGTAATACTGCTAATCAGTATTCTGCTGATGCTAACTTAATTACCACTGGGCTTGACTCACCACGCCGAGCTGCAAGGTGTTTGCTATACAAATAATTGGCAAAATGCTCTATGCCCAACTTACAATACTCACTACGTATTGACGGAAATAAGTCAAACGCATGTTGTGAGCCCCGACTATTTCAGCATAAGCAACCGCTTGATTAGATGTTTTACGAAGTTCTTCTACAAATTTTCTGGCTTCTTCCTTTGGCGTAAGGGTATCGCTATCACCCTGTATAACAAAAAAAGGCGGTGCACTTTCATGAATCCGGTGTAAAGGGGATGCCTCCAAGTAATGATCGCGATGGCCATCTAACGATTTTTTCATTACTGAACGATGTAGTAATTTCCCCAGCCCCTCATTTGCCTGCAGTCCATAGGTATTAGTGAAATCATAGACACCGTAAAATGGAATACAGCCTTGCACCGTTGTATCCACCTCTTCAAAACCTGGTTGAAATTTAGGGTCATTTGCAGTCAATGCAAACAAGGAACTTAAATGACCGCCAGCAGAACCTCCTGTTACGATGATGAAATCAGGGTTACCTCCATATTGCTTAATATTTTCTTTTACCCAGGCGAATGCTTTTTTACAATCAATAATATGCTCAGGAAAAGTACCTTTAGGGCTTAATCGGTAATCAACACTAACACACACCCAACCGTTTGCCGCCAAGTGGTTCATCAGCGGCCGCGCTTGTTCATTTTTACTTCCCTGTTGATTCGTCCACGCGCCTCCATGAATTTGAAATAAAATAGGGCAGTTTCTTGGTAGGGTGTTATGGTGATACACATCCAGTTTAAGATTCAAACCGTCTTGCACATCGTACTTGATATTTTTTATCCGTTTAACGTCATCACGATCCAGCAACCACGGTTTAGCGATCCTTTCTACATCTATGCTCTTGTTTAACCGGCTTTGTAACTCCGGCAAAACTTCGTTTTGATAACCGTTACCTAGAGCCGCTTTCAGTGCATCTTCCACAACATGCTTTGCTCGAAAACTCGTCGTATAATGGCCCACCATTGCTACCCATGAGATAATCGTGATTAATATACCAAGGCTGCCCAAAAAACCATGAATAGCACCGGCCATAGCAAAAAGTGTCGTTGCTATAGCTTGTGCAACCATCACATGAAGAATAGCCTCACCAACAACCCATCCTGCGAGAAAACTAGGCACCATGCCACGTTCACTGCTGTAGTTTGGACGGTAAAGATTATAGGCAAACCATGCCGCTACTAATGTTGTAACAAAATACAGTAAGCCCATAATCATTTACCTATGCAGTGTTGAAGACATCAATCAAGCGTTAGCTCTACATTATGGTAGGCTAACTATCACTATCCATAGCGGATATATGATCTGCAAAAAACGTTTTATAGACATCTTCGGACAAACCGGTAATATCGAGAAAGACTTCATCACCTTCAGGTACAGCAATCAGAGTGGCATCTCCAAAATCAACAATATTTTCATCCGGATCAACCAAGCTGAATTCCTTATTTAGCACAACAAATACAACTCCTGCATCCTCTTCACCGCCAATACTCTTGATCCACCCTGCCAGCGCTTTGGCGCCCCCAATGTTATTGAATGCACCTGACACCGCGTGTTTTGAAGGGTCGCCTCTCTCTAATTTAGTGGTACCAACTTTATCGCCTTCATGGGTAAGCGTGTACATATTTAAGTTCCTAGTATTGGTTAAACACACATTGTGTTGAGGTCACTCAACGTTTCCACTGAGCAAGTCCAACCAATTGTAACCGGATCTGGGCTACAGTCCACTACCACATATTTATTACATGCCCCTAATCTTACGCTTACTAAGCATTGATTTTAGAAAAGTAAACATTAAGCTTCGAAATACCTAACTTTCCCCAGCCAAAATCATGCCCCAAACAAGGGCATGGGTATTAAATTTCAGTCAAAATATTTTTAATGTAATACCCATTATTCATGACCAGTGGATTTATTATTCCATTAATACTCCAAGCGCAGTTTGAATTTTGTACAACACCATGTAACTCACTCTATTTACTTAATTTTATTAATCCTGTGTAAACACTCATCACGAGCCCCTATCTTTTGACTTTTTTATATCCTCGTCTAGATTTGTTATCTCTAACAACGCAATATGTAAAAAGGGAGCACGACATGTTCGATAATTCTGTATCACTAATAAGAAAGAGAGACCACCTAAATACACTTATAGAGAAAAAACTACGTTCAGATAACACAACAAAAACACAGGGTACTTCAAGAAAAATTGCCCTTTTAGGTTGGCTAGGGATGACCATGCTTGTTGATAAAAAAACCCGTCAAGGTGTCTTAAATTCCATATCCGAATTCATGCTTAACGATTCGGATAGAAACCTTTTCAGAGACTCAAGTTCACTGGAGAAAACCTCACAAAAACCAATTGAAGCTAAAGCCCAGTAACACCAATTATCAGCTTTATATTTACGAACACAAACAGGTAGCATAAATGGAAACTTATGCACCTGTCTTTTACCCTGAAAAGCTTAATACAGAGCAGTAAGGAATACCCTAGTTACGCCAGCATCAAACTCAAACAAAGGCTCCTGCCCCAATTCATAGCCTACTTCATTCGCTGATCGGTAATTATCATACTCAAAAGAGATATGATCGTAACTCAAGGAAATCGAAGCCTTATCGAGCACAAACCAACGGCTAGACAAAAACTCCCATTTAACGCCTACGCCTACGGTTGTCGTTGAATACTCAGCAAGCTCTTTATCTCTACCATGATAAGTAGGCACTTCCTCTCCATTTGATGCGTCCAAGAAATCGACAAAAAAGTACGCAGAACTTTGTTGATAAATGCGATAACGCACATCTAACGTTACATTTAATGCTTCGATAGGATGAGTGTAACCGAGCTCGAAGTTGCTACCTTCAATATCCCACGAATCTGAATAGTACCGATACTCTGCCCGCAATGCTGCCCGGTACGGAAGGTAGTATTTTAATTTTAACGACGCTGCATCACTGCTACGGGTTTCAGGATAGTTTTCCTCCTCCCAGGTGCCTTGTCGATCAATTACTCCAAAATCGGAAGCCATTAAGATGCTACTTTTTCGGTAAGGATTACTTAAATACCCATCTTCATCAATGCTCTCAAGATTGAGGCCCATAATCAGTTTTTTCGTCAATATTTGAGATATCGAAAACTGAATATTCTTGCGCGACAACGATTCTTCAAAAGCGGCTTGGCCTGTTGCACGTACCACGTCATCCCCAACGCCAAATTTTGCCGATACCGTCGTTAAATCGCCAAAAAAATCATGACTAAACCCAACAGAATACGTTTCAGCGTCATAGTCGCTTTCAGTACTATTGGTATAGGACAATGAAAAAATGGTTTTATCGCGAAGCAGGTCTACTCCAACAGTTTGTTCGGTGCGTTCTTCAACATAAGGGCTGCCATAACTTAAAACGTCAATGGAAGCACTCGTTACATTATCGACATAGTAATTTGCATTTATGGATATACTATCCATATAGTTTTTTCGCACCAACACAGACGGCCCGTTAATTGTAACGCCATCCCCCTCATATTCATGAAACATTATGTCGCTTCGCTCTTCTGGCAATACTTTTGCCATAGAATGTGTGGCAAGCAGAAGCAAACCAACCAGCAATGCGACGAGACTGAAGTTTAAGTATTTTGACACAAACTATCCTCTTATCTATTGACGAACTTTCCACGACTAATTACAGCCACACCCACCACCGCTACCACCACCTTCGGCACCTCTCGATCCTTCGCGTGCCTGATAAACATGATGCATATAATTTGACGACACCGCGTCTGGCTCAAAACTCATGATAGGGTCTGCTAGGTAACCTCTTTCATAAGGTTTTACCCATGGAGTAATGGAACAACCTGTCACTAGGATCGTGGCCAGTAAAACGAATAGTTTCAAAGTACATTTCATCAGTTAATGCCTCTCAACCTAAGCTAGGATTAAAGAAATCAAATTCTTCTAGATTACTAAATTGAAAGCCATTCGTTGACAACCCTAACTCTTTGCGCAATGCGCTATGAATGTGCATGGGGTGCAGTATCGCGCTTCCAGCCCCCCCATCGGCCCTTAATGTTTGTGGATTGAGGGCCAATGCATTTTGATATTCATCGGTAGCACCAATCACACGATTTGCCCAACTGGCATTTTTTTTCATAATAAGATAGCTACCAATTGGCCAGTGATTCTTACCGTCACTATTGTTGTAATAAGGTGTTCTCGCAAAATCTGACCCTACAACTACGGTTAATCGATCGGCAACCCCTTGCGCTTCGGCGTAGTCCCACAAATATTCAATTGTCTCCGATACTGAAGTCAAGGCAGACTCCTGCAAACCATCATGATTGGTATGAGTATCAAACCCTCCAAGCTCCACATCTGCCGCGCAGGTAACTCCCGCCTTAAATCCCAGCACGGCCATCTGGGCTTGTGATAGTGATTTTGACGATTCAATATCACTATCACCAGGAATAACCGATGCGAAATGCTCTAACGCGTCAACATTAGGGCGTGCCTCATAATATGATTCCATTGCGAACTTTTGCCGGGGCAATAGAGACACTTCATTTTTTATGCGAGCAAGCCTTTCTTGTTGTGCTGCAACAATGTCAATCAAATCGTTTTTGGGGAAATAATTGCGCGTTTTTGCGACACTGCCCGTTATATTTGGCTCTAGAATTCGACGTAACTCACCTACCTTGTCAATGCGGGAAAACCGAATTAAACGAGCAGTTTCCGCGTAGCCACCAAAGTTAAGATAAGAAACCGGCAATTGCGGCGCTTTTTCATAAGCGAACAAAGCAGTTAAAGACGGGTAACCACGAGCTGTGCGTCCACTCCAGGTATGCGTTCTTCCTGTACCATGAGCGTTAGTTTGCATATCAACGCCATTGATAACCAACATGGAGCTACTGAAACGTTCGAATAGCGATGCATTATTTGCAAACGGGGCATAAGGAATACCCCCCGCTTTTGGCAGATCATTAGCCGTCATACCATTTGCCCAGTTATTCAGCACTGTACTATCAGTATTAACTTTCGGGTCGCAAAAACTAGAGACATCCCAGCCGCCATTCGCCTGTATCGTTACCAGCAAAGGTCCAGTATAGGGCGTAAACCCATCAGCTAATGCGAATTTGGAAAAAGGCAATGCCATTCCAGCGCTTGCGTATCCGAGCATATTCAAAAAATTTCGTCTATTCATTGTTGACTCCTGCCTAACGTCTATTCGTGTAGGAATTTATAATCCGTCATAAAAAACAGCATCATGCGTGACCATGTGGCTAACATATGTTGCGGATCGACTAAATCATCATCGCTAAAGATTGTGCCTTCGGGAGCGGTACAGGTTTCTTCTGTAGATGCTTCTACATTAAAACCAACATCGCTATTCCAACGATTTTTCCAGGTCGTAACCAAGAACTGATAGGTTGCACTTAGCTCCTCGCTATCGATGGCAAGATCTTCTCCTAAGAAAATCGCATGCATTTCTCGAAGTTGATTTTTAATAAGAACTTCGCCACCACTACCTGAAAATGGTTCAAGGCTATTAATAGAGACGGAAATTTGTGGACTAACCCCATCCGATAGAGTACTTCCGTAGGCCTGTGTCACAACCTGATAGGTGCCCGGTGATAGCAATGACACCGGCATTTCTAAGTAGCCACTAGTAAATGCCCAAGTAACAACACCATTGTCGTTATTTATGCCACCCGCTTCACTTCCATCATAATCAACAGCCACTCCACCTGAAGTAATCAATTCTTCACCTTCGAATGATATAACCACGCTGCCATCGGGTGCTCTTAATTCAACTTTATCAACAAATGCTCTGCGGCTATTTTTATTACCGCTACCACTCGGGTTATCTAAATTAATACGTAAGCGTTTATCGCCCGCATTGGTGATGACCAGCTCAACATTAAAAACGTTAGGAGCATCCTGATTGTCAATATCGAACTGAACCTGGGCGTCAGTTAGTGGCGTAGTGTATTTGCTGATGCCTTTAAAAATATTTCTGTCGTTAGTGTTGCGTGTAAAGTCCATTATCACTGTAGGACAACTCATTTCTAGCGCTTGGGCTAGAGCCACATTTGACATTAATGCTGTTAACTCTGTCGCTCGTGCGGTAATCCCAAAAGAATCAATCCCCCCATAATAGGTCATAAACTTATCCTTGAGGTTGTCGTATCTTGGATCAATCATGGAATTATCGATTGTCTCTCCCCAAGCAGCACCCATTAACTCCTTGGTTTTTAATGCCAATTCTTCAGGCGTAAGCAAGCGATCAACACCAATGCTCGCAAGTGATGTTTCGCGATCACTACTTAAAGGGGAATCTACTGATTCTGCTCGAAACCAGTTAGACAACATCATTTCTACCAACAGATCCTTTACATTGAAGGGAGAGCCACCATCAAACCCAACTGTAAATTGTTGTGCTAATTCTGAAACGGTCTCTTGTTGCGCTTCGTACGTTGTTAACTTAGCCTGGTAATCACTATCTGTGATTTGCTCTGGAGCATCCTCTAACGGAGCAGTCATAATCGTTGGCCACCAAAAAGTAATCGCTGATTGTGAAAACTTTTCATCAGCAATCATTCTCTGTGCAAGAACTTGCAACGTATTATCCCCCTCGGTAATAGCACTTCCAAAACCGGGCACTAGCATATCGCGATACCAAAGATCGCCCTCTTGGTAAAGAGTATCTGCTAATTTGGTATAACTTATTGGCAGAGAATTCAACCCACCGTTTGCACCTCGATAATGGCCCGAGTCATCGTAATTTTGAAATGTTCCCGCAACCGGATCCATTATCGTGTGGCAAACAGTGCAGGCTGGGTTATTCAATGTTGGATTATTAGTATCTGCCAAATCATCAGGGTCGGTTGTTCGCGCAGCTGACTTTTCAATATCGAAATTCAAAAATTGGTAAAAAGTAAATCTAGCGCGACCACGATTTCGATTCGTGTCAGTACTCGGATATCGATTCAATAGTGCAAAATCGTTGAGCAATCCAGCGTGAGGATAATCAATAAATCCACCGTGGGTCACGACTTCTGGACCTGTCGCTTTATCATCCCTAACAACAACCGTGTCGTCATTTTCTAAAATCTGCCCCTGATTATTACCCGGCTTGAACGTTAATAAATCCTCCGAATCATCAAACTCAACGCCAGACCTGAAAATTGTGTTACTGTCAGGGTTAACCATCGTATAGTCGGCCGTCAATATTTCTGTATAAGGACGATCATTTTCAACTATGTAGGCGACTAGTTTTAAAGGGGCCATGGCTGCAGCATAACGAAAACCATTCAAAAGGCTGGTAAATTCACCCGCTGCATTTTCATCTCCGCCTTGCTCCGCAATATTCGAGTCGTAACTTCTATTAGACAGTTCCGGGTAATGAACATCATGGCGGTCTACAAATTTCAAGTCACCATCGCCCGCTAATGCTTCTGAAAGCAGGTTATCGTTCGAACCGCGAAGTAAGAATTCGTGGAAATTATTACCTACCATCAAACCTTTAATGGCAGCCCCTAACCCTGCGTCACTAGTTCCCGCTAGCGCGTATTCATCAACTGTCGGTAAACGCCCGGCAACAATTAGCGCAGCCCTTCTAAGCGTTCTCCGGGAATTGGTTAAACTCAATCCTTCAAACAAAGAACCTGAACAAATCACATCACCGGGGGCGGAGAGGCCGCCAAGCATCTGCAAAAATTGTTCAAAGTTTTTGAAATCATCGTCATCGCAAGCAAGCTGCACACCACCACCATGAGCAGATCCGCCACGAACTTTACTAAGTATTTGTGCATGGGCGTTGGTGTCAGCATTATAGAAACTCGAAAACACATCTAGGTTGAGCATCGCACTGTCGCCTCCGGTGTTCAGGATCAGGGATGTATTTTGGGCAATGCCACCATTGGTGTGGCAAACAACACACTGAGTTTGCACAATACCGGGCTCAATGAATTGAGAATAGAAACTGGTTAGATCGCTGGAGTCACCATTACCTTGATCATCTCCATCGTCATCTGCATCATCTGCATCATCTGCATCATCTGCATCATCTGCATCATCTGCGTCATCTGCATCATCTGCGTCATCTGCGTCATCTGCGTCATCTGCGTCATCTGCGTCATCATCACTATCTCCGGAATCCGCTCCAACAAACGCCGTCAATATATAATCAGCTACGTCAGAAGCACAATTCCCTTCACAGGCCGAAACGTTAGCCGGAGGCATCGTCTCAGAGATTGTATCCGTCAGTTGACCAATGGAGTCGGTAAGATCGTTTAACGCCGAGGCTGATATACCTTGCCCCTGCGATCCATGGCACCCTGAGCAATAAAATACATATGTTGAGGTACCAGGATGATCACCTGCACCGCCTGCGTCATCTGCGTCATCTGCATCATCTGCATCATCTGCATCATCTGCATCATCTGCATCATCTGCATCATCTGCATCATCTGCATCATCTGCATCATCTGCATCATCTGCATCATCTGCGTCATCTGCATCATCTGCGTCATCTGCGTCATCTGCGTCATCTGCG
>MAAC01012961.1_pt1 | contig 12893 bp, 8 predicted proteins | sample 1115981 | NCBI WGS metagenome assembly MAAC01 (sample SAMN04961126, study PRJNA320927) | seawater metagenome | isolation source: sample BD02T64 sea water enriched with oil for 64 days | place: USA:Gulf of Mexico | collected 2013-07-27 | reverse complement strand
CCGGGGCTGTTTCAAACTTATCAGGGGTCGACATTGGCAAACTGGTTGCCGGCATTGGCGTCCGGCTTGCTCCAGTCGCGCTTCACCCCCAGCCACAACAGAATGTTGGAGGCGACAAAGACCGAGGAATAGGTCCCGATCACCACACCCAGCGTCATCGCAAAGACAAAACCGCGGATCACATCGCCGCCCAGCACCAGCAGCGCAATCAGCGCCAGCAGTGTGGTGGTCGAGGTCATCACGGTGCGGCTCAGCGTCTCGTTGATCGACAGGTTCAGCACCCCGCCCAGTTCCAGCTTCTTGTATTTGCGCAGGTTTTCCCGCACCCGGTCAAACACAACCACCGTGTCATTCAGCGAATAACCAACGATGGTCAGCAGCGCCGCAATGATCGACAGATCAAACGGAATGCCAAACAGCGCGAATATGCCGATGGTGATCGCGACGTCATGCACCAGCGCCGCCACGGCCCCGAGCGCAAACTGCCATTCAAAGCGCAGCCAGATGTAGAACAGCACCGCCCCGATGGCCGCAACCACTGCCACCACCGCGCTCCAGATCAGCTCGCCCGAGACCTTCGGGCCCACACTTTCCACCGACGGGAAAATGATCGACGGCGCGATGTCCACCAGCGCCGCTTTGATCGCCACCAGGGTTTCGCCGGTCACCGCCTCGTCCCCCTCCTGGGCTTCAATGCGGATTGAGGCCACGTTCTGATCCTCAGCAAAGCCAGGGTCAAACACTTCGGTAATCACCACATCCCCCAGCCCCATCGGCGCCAGCGCGCCGCGGTAAGCCGCCACATCAACCGGCTCCACCGCCTGGGTGCGGATGGTGGTGCCACCGCGGAAGTCGATGCCATAGTTCAGCCCGACCACTGCGAAAATCGCCAGCGACGTCACCACAGCCAGCGCCGAGGCGCCGAAAGTGAATTTGCCACGCCGGAAGAAATCCCATTTGGTGACCTTCGGCACCAGCCGCAGACCTTTCAGACTGAAACTGCGCGGACGTTTGCGCGAATACCACATCACCACAAACAGCCGGGTGACAAAGATCGCGGTGAACACTGACGTCATGATGCCAAACATCAGGGTGATGGCAAAACCACGTACCGGCCCGGCCCCCATCACAAACAGAATAACCGCAGTGATAAAGGTGGTGACGTTGGCATCCAGAATCGCCGACAGCGCTTTTTCATACCCAAGCTCAATCGCTCTCGCGACGCCCTTGGCGGTTTTCAGCTCCTCCCGGATGCGCTCAAAGATCAGCACATTGGCATCCACTGCCATACCGATGGTCAGCACGATCCCGGCGATGCCCGGCAGCGTCAGCGTGGCGCCCACCAGAGACAACAGACCAAAGATCAGCCCCACGTTCAGCACCAGCGCGATATTGGCAAACATACCAAACATCCCGTAACACAGCGCCATGAAGACCAGCACTGCGCCAAAAGCCACCATCGTGGCGATCTTACCGGCCTCAATACTGTCCGCCCCAAGCTCAGGACCGACGGTACGTTCTTCCAGATAGGTCACCTTGGCCGGCAGCGCGCCCGCACGCAGCAGCACTGCCAGCTTGGTGGACTCTTCAATCGAGAAATTACCGGTGATCTGCCCGGAACCGCCCCGAATCGGCTCTTGAATGGCCGGCGCCGAAATCACTTCATTGTCCAGCACAATGGCAAAGGGGGAGCCGATGTTTGCGGCGGTGTAATCGCCGAATTTGCGTGCACCGGCCGGGTTAAAGCGGAAGGACACCGCCGGGCGGCCGTTCCGGTCAAACACCGGCTGGCTGTCCACCAACTCGTCACCGGAGACGACGGGAGTCTTCTCCAGAATGTAATAAACACCTTCCTGCTCCACATCGGGCAGGATTTCATTGCGCGCGCCTGGTGCCTGGTTGGCATTGCTGGTGCGCGAGACCACCGGCTGGAAAGTCAGCTTGGCGGTCTTGCCGATCAGATCCTTCAGCTCTTCAGCCGAGCCGATCCCCGGCACCTGGATCAGAATCCGGTCGGTGCCCTGGCGCTGAATGGTAGGTTCACGGGTGCCGGCCTCATCGACCCGGCGGCGGATGATCTCCAGCGACAGCGCCATGGTGCGCTCGTCGGTGGCGAGCCGTTCGGCCTCAGACAGGGTGATGAAAATATCGGACCCTTCGCCGCGCACCTCAATGTCGGTCTGGCCCACGCCGGACAGCGAGACCACCGGCGTCGCCAGCTCCTGCACCGCCGCCAATGCATCCGCCAAGCCCTCAGGCCGGCTGATGCGCACCCGCAATACGCCGTCTGCCCCATCCTGACGCCGCACCGTGCCGGCCGTCGCCCGCACCTCTTTCAGCGCATCGCGTACTTCCGGCCAATAGGCGTCCATCCGGGCGGAATAGACCTCTTCGACCTGCACTTCGGCGAGCAAATGTGCCCCGCCGCGCAGATCCAGCCCCAGGTTGACCAGACCGGCTGGCATCCATTCCGGCCAGCCGTCGCGCGCCTGTGCCAGCGCCGGCGTTTCACCACCAAGCGCAATCGCGTCGACAGCATCATTGTGCTGCTCAACCCGTGTGTAAAATCCGTTCGGTGCCGCCAGAAGCAGGCCAACCGCAACCAGCCCCCAGATGAAGACCCGTTTCCAAAGTGGAATTTGCAGCATCAGCCTGCCTCGCTTTTATCGATTAAGCCGCAGGCTCAGTCTTGGAAATAACACTTGCGATGGTGCTGCGGATCACCCGCACTTTAACACCGTCTGCGATCTCAACTTCTACTTCACCGTCGTCTTTGACTTTGACAACTTTGCCCAGCAGACCACCGGCGGTCAGGATCTGATCGCCCCGGCGCACCGCATCAATCATCGCCTTGTGTTGTTTGGCTTTTTTCTGCTGTGGACGGATCATGATGAAATACATGATGCCAAACAGCAGCGCCATCATGATGAAGAAGGAAAAATCAGGGCCAGCCGCACCGGCGGTTTGTGCGTAAGCAGGGGTGATAAACATTATGTCGTCCTCTATCGGTAAAATCTGTTCCCGGAGCGCAATGCCCATAGGGTCGGCGGCACCCTAGCCCTGGGCGACGCCCCTGGCAAGCGAACACCTGATTAGGGCGCTGACATCGCTGTTATGTGGGGGTATTTTGGGGGTGTTCAATTGCGACAAAAACAGTTTCCGCAGCGGAAGGTTTGTTGGCCAGCAAACTCAACATCTCTTAGCAACGACAGAGCAAATCTGGCTCCCACAGAAAATCGCCAAATTTACGTCGCAATCTAAAGTTAATGAACACGCATTCAATCAACTTATTGGCGAGAAAACCATGCGTTTCAAAATCCTCATTTTACCACTTTTCATTGCCGCCTGTCAGGGTGCAGCGCCACAACAGGGCGTGGGATTTAACAGCTATTCCTCAAGTCTGGCCAATCAAGCCCGGGTTGCAGCATCCTCTTCACAGGCAAACATAGCAGCGCCAACAAAGCCCACAGTTTCCACCGCCTCCCCCGCTTCCATCGCCTCCGCCGACTCCACCGCGACCCTTGCAGCGAATGCAGGCCCGGTCCCACACTATAAAATGACCACCGCGCAATTCAAAGAGACCGGAACACCTGTTTCGGGAGACTCCGCTGCCGAAAAAGCGCTGAAAGCCGGGATAACGTCTTTCTTCTACGATAACGCATTGGGCGCACCCTTCAGCGTCGCCGATGTCTCGGGCAAGTTGCGCCGGGTAACAATCGACGGAAAGGACTACGGAGTAATCACCAGTTTCAAGGAAGCTCTGTTTGGTTCGAAAATTCGATCGAAAAAGCTGTATTCCATGATGGGCCTGGCGGTAGCTGATCAAATCGGTTGTACGTTTGAGGGCGGGCTTTACGTCAGAAAAATTAACTACACCAGAAACGGATTTGTCTTTCCCCTGACATGCTGACGGGAAAAGGAACGCTTTGACAAATCGCGGGGCGACTTGTTGCGTACGACGGTAAGCCCCCCCGTTCCCCCTGCGTTCCCGCTTTTGCACAACCCACCCCTGGTTTTGTGCGTTTTTCACATAAGTTCGCCCCTTAACGCCCCGCGCGCCCTGTTCACAAAACCCCCGTTTCCCTGCGCCAAAAAATGCGCCATAACGGCCAGACTGATAACTCCAATCCAAGGACTTTTGACATGCACGACATTCGCGCAATCCGTGACAACCCAGACGCATTTGACGCCGCCATGGCGCGCCGGGGCCTGTCCGGTGTCTCCTCTCAGGTTCTTGAAATTGACGCCGCCCGCCGCGCCAAAATTAAGGCCGCAGAAGACGCCCAGGCCGAACAGAACCGCGCTTCTAAACTGGTGGGCGCGGCCAAAGCCAAGGGCGACGAGGATGAATTTCAGCGTCTGCGCGCTCTGGTCTCCGAGAAAAAAACCGATGTTGCCCGTCTGAAAGATGAGGCGAATCAACAGGATGTGACGCTGCGCGACATGCTGATGCGTCTGCCCAATGTGATGTATGACGATGTGCCCGACGGGGCCGACGAATCCGAGAATGTTGAAGTCCGCAAATGGGGCACCCCGGTTGCGCTGGATTTCGATCCCAAAGAACATTTCGAAATTGCCGGCGCCGCCTCGGGCATGGATTTTGAAACCGCCGCCAAATTGTCCGGTTCGCGTTTTGTCATCCTCAAAGGTGCTGTCGCCCGTATTCACCGCGCTCTGGCCCAGTTCATGCTCAACACCCATGTGGACGAGCACGATCTGACCGAATGCAACACGCCGATCATGGTGTTGGAAGAGATGATGTATGGCACCGGTCAGCTGCCAAAGTTCGGTGAGGACAGCTATAAAACCACCGAAGGCATGTGGCTGATCCCCACATCCGAAGTCACCCTGACCAATATGGTGAACGGAGAAACCGTGGAAGAACAATCGCTTCCCATGCGTTTCACCGCCCACACCCTGTGTTTCCGTTCCGAAGCCGGTTCCGCCGGTCGCGACACCTCTGGCATGCTGCGCCAGCACCAGTTTGAAAAAGTCGAAATGGTATCCGTGGTTCATCCCGACGAATCTGAGGCCGAACATGCCCGCATGACCAGTTGTGCCGAAGCGATTCTCGAAAAGCTCAACCTGCCCTATCGCACCGTTAAGCTTTGCTCCGGCGACCAGGGGTTTAGCATGAAGCGCACCCATGACATGGAAGTCTGGCTTCCCGGTCAGAACCAGTATCGCGAAATCTCCTCGGTTTCCACTGCCGGTGATTACCAGGCGCGGCGGATGAACGCGCGGTTCAAACCCACCGCTGGCGGCAAACCTGAGTTTGTTCATACACTTAACGGATCCGGCCTCGCCATCGGCCGCTGCCTGATCGCGGTGCTGGAAAACGGCCAGAACGCCGATGGGACCGTCACCCTGCCCGAGGTTCTGGCGCCTTATCTGGGTGGCAAACTGACTTTGACCACTGACGGCAATCTCGCCTGAAATTAACTATTTCTGGCGGGGTTAACCATATCCCGCCAGTTTTATCGAAAAAGGGCGCCCCAACCGGAGCGCCCTTTTTTAGTGCGATATCAAAATCTTATCACTCAGCAGCCAGTTTAATGCCCAACATCGGCGCCAGATAATGCCCGGTATAGCTGCGCGGCTCCGCCGCCACCTGCTCCGGTGTCCCTTTCGCAACAATTTCACCGCCGCCATCGCCACCTTCAGGCCCGATATCAATGATGTAATCGGCGGTTTTTATCACGTCGAGATTGTGCTCAATCACGATAACGGAATTGCCCTGGTCGACCAGTTCATGCAGCACTTCCAACAGCTTACGCACATCTTCAAAATGCAGCCCTGTGGTGGGCTCATCCAGAATATACAGCGTGCGCCCGGTGGAACGCTTCGCCAGCTCCTTGGACAATTTAACCCTTTGTGCTTCGCCACCCGACAGCGTCGTCGCCTGCTGTCCGACCTTGATATAACCAAGCCCGACCCGCACCAGCGCGTCCATCTTATCGCGGATTGAGGGCACCGCCTGAAAGAAGGTCTGCGCATCTTCTACAGTCATATCAAGCACATCGGCGATGCTTTTGCCCTTGAAATGGATCTCCAGCGTCTCGCGGTTATAGCGTTTGCCCGTGCAGGTCTCGCAGGTGACATAGACATCGGGCAGGAAATGCATCTCAATCTTAATCAACCCGTCGCCACGACAAGCCTCACATCTGCCCCCCTTAACATTGAAGGAAAACCGCCCCGGCTTATACCCCCGCGCCTTCGACTCCGGCAGCCCCGCAAACCAGTCGCGGATCGGGGTAAACGCTCCGGTATAGGTCGCCGGGTTGGAACGCGGTGTGCGGCCGATGGCACGCTGGTCAATGTCGATGACTTTATCCAGGTATTCCAAACCTTTAATGCTTTCACACGGGGCCGGTGTCTGCCGCGCCCCGTTCAGTCGCATTGAGGCCGTTTTGAACAGCGTCTCGATGGTCAGCGTCGATTTTCCACCGCCGGACACACCCGACACACAGACGAATTTACCCAGCGGAAACTCGACCGTTACCTCTTTCAGATTGTTACCAGTGGCTTTGACCACTTTGATCTTTTTCTTGTTGCCCTTGCGTCGTTTCGCCGGAACTGGAATTTCCCGTGCGCCAATCAGATATTGCCCGGTGATTGACCCCTCATTGGCCATGATCTCAGCCGGCGTGCCCTTTGCCACCACCTGCCCGCCATGAATCCCGGCGCCCGGACCGATGTCGAACACATAGTCTGCCTCGCGGATCGCCTCTTCGTCATGTTCCACGACAATGACCGTATTGCCTTGATCCCGCAGGTTTTTAAGTGTGGTCAACAGACGGTCATTGTCGCGCTGATGCAGACCGATAGAAGGCTCATCCAGCACATAAAGCACCCCGGTCAGGCCCGAGCCGATCTGGCTGGCCAAACGGATCCGCTGGCTTTCCCCGCCCGACAGCGTGCCGGAATTGCGGCTGAGTGTCAGATAATCCAGCCCGACATTGTTCAGGAAACCCAGCCGTTCCCGGACTTCTTTCAGGATCGCCCGGGCAATTTCATTTTTCTGCGCCGTCAGGTGTTCGGGCACCGAGGCGCACCAGTCATACGCTTCCTTAATCGACATTTTGACGACCTGGCCCACGTGCAGCCCGGCGATTTTAACCGCCAGCGCTTCTTCACGCAGACGGAAGCCATCACAATCGCCGCAATGGCGGTTGTTTTGATAGTTTTCAAACTCTTCGCGCACCCAGTTGCTGTCGGTCTCGCGATAGCGTCGCTCCATATTGGGGATCACCCCCTCAAACGTCCGGCTGACCCGATACACCCGTCCCGCTTCATCATAGCGGAATTCGATTTCCTCGTCGCCGGATCCCCGCAGGAACACCTGCTGAATTTTCGGATCCAGATCCTTCCACGGCGTCGAGGCTTTAAACCCGTAGTGCTTTGCAATCGATTGAATAGTTTGCAGAAAATAGGGCGACTTCCCTTTGCGCCAGGGCGCCAGCGCCCCGTCGGATATCTTCAGCGACTGATCGGGTACCACCAGGCGTTCATCAAAGAACAGCTCAACCCCAAGCCCGTCACAGGACGGGCAGGCCCCGAAAGGCGCGTTGAAGGAAAACAGCCGCGGTTCGATTTCAGCGATGGTGAAACCAGACACCGGGCAGGCAAAATTTTCGCTGAAAGTATGCCGTTCACTGTCGCCCTCTTTTGGTGCCGTCTCCAACACCGCGATTCCTTCTGCCAGGTCAAGCGCGGTGCGAAACGAATCTGCCAGCCGGGTTTCCATGCCTTCGCGCACCACAATCCGGTCCACAACAACGTCGATATCGTGGCGGTATTTTTTGTCCAGAACCGGCGGCGTATCCAGTTCGTAGAATTCTCCATCGACTTTAACCCGCTGAAAACCTTGTTTTCTCAGCTCCAGAAACTCTTTTTTATACTCGCCCTTGCGGTCCCGCACGATCGGCGCCAGCAGATAGGCGCGCAGCCCCTCTTCCATCGTCATCACCCGGTCGACCATATCCTGGACCTGCTGCGCTTCAATCGGCAGCCCTGTGGTCGGGCTGTAAGGCGTGCCGGCACGGGCAAACAACAGGCGCAGGTAGTCGTAAATCTCGGTCACGGTGCCGACGGTTGAACGCGGATTTTTCGATGTTGTTTTCTGCTCAATCGAGATCGCCGGAGACAGGCCGGATATGTGATCCACATCCGGTTTCTCCATCATATCAAGGAATTGCCGGGCATAGGCCGACAGGCTTTCGACATAACGCCGCTGCCCTTCCGCATATATCGTATCAAACGCCAGCGAAGACTTGCCCGAGCCGGACAGGCCGGTGATCACCACCAGCTGATCCCGTGGAATATCCACGTCGATATTTTTCAGATTGTGCTCGCGCGCACCGCGCACTTCGATTTTCTTCAGATCAGCCATTCCACCGCCTCATATCCACGCCCTACAAATAGGGGCAGATGACACAGACTCCAACCGAAAAATGTGAACATAGCAAGAACGTTACGTTCGCAACAGCCTGGGCGATGCGTGACGGCGGTGAACTGGTGCCCTGAACCCTTTGGAACAAAACGAAACTCGCATTACTGACTTCGAAAAAGAAAGGTGCCCCGGGTGGGACGCCTTTACGAAAAGCAATTTACCGGACGGATCAGATGTGATTGCCAAAGCCATTCCGAAGCCAGTAACTCCTGTTATGACTTCCCAAGCATACGTTTCAATGTGGCATCGCGATCTATGAAATGGTGCTTTAATGCCCCGGCCACATGCAGGATCAGTACAAACGAGATCAAATAGGCCGCAAACACATGCGTCCCATAGGCAATTTCCGCCAGACTCTCAGTTTTTTCGCCAACCGGCAGGCTGAAAAGACCAAAGACGCTGGTAACACGACCACTGAAATACGCACCGGTGATTCCAGAAAGCGGCATAATTATCACCCCGGCCAACAACAAAACATGCGCCGCTCGCGCACCCCTGCGCTGCCAGAGCTGCGAAGTTCCGGTCTCTCTTTTAAACCCCTGGACCATCCGCCAGCCAACCCGCCAGATTCCCAGAACAAGTATGACAAACCCGATTGATTTATGTAGTCCAATCAGCGCCCCTTTTCCCGGGCCTCTTGGTACGAATTCAAAAACATAGAACCCAAACACCAGCATGCCAACGATCAGCAGAGCAAGAGCCCAGTGATTGACTCGAGATACGAGGTCATAAAGGTTCTTATTTTCGTCTAAAGATTTCATCATCTGTCCCATTTTCGATTTTGGCCCGGAGGCGCTTGATATTAAACGCACTGGTTTGGGTTATCCGTCGATTCATTTTAGCCCGGAACAAGAAAAGACCCGGAGCACTGAACGCTCCGGGTCCGAGATGTGCCAACGAACAGATCGCCGCTGCCCTGAATGACGCAAGTTTAAATGTGAAGCGCGCGCCCATAGGCTGCCAACACGCTTTCGTGCATCATTTCCGACAGAGTCGGGTGCGGGAACACCGTGTTCATCAGTTCTTCTTCGGTGGTTTCCAGCGTACGCCCGATCACATAGCCCTGGATCAGTTCGGTCACTTCCGTCCCCACCATATGGGCGCCAAGCAACTCTCCGGTTTTCGCGTCGAACACGGTTTTCACCAGGCCTTCGGGCTCGCCGAGCGCAATCGCTTTGCCGTTGCCCACAAAGGGGAATTTGCCAACTTTGACCTTGTAACCAAGCTCTTTTGCTTTGGCCTCAGTGTAACCGACCGACGCCACCTGGGGATTGCAATAGGTACAACCGGCAATCGCTTCAGGACGCACCGGATGCGGATGGCCGCCGGCAATCAACTCGGCAACCATAACACCTTCGTGGCTGGCCTTATGCGCCAACCAGGGCGCGCCGGCGATATCCCCGACCGCAAACACACCTTCCACACCTGTGCGACAATATTCATCCACTACCACATGGGTGCGGTCGATTTTGACACCCAGTTCTTCCAGCCCGAGGTTTTCAACATTGCCGACAATGCCAACCGCTGAAATCACTGTATCAAACTCATGGGTCTCAACTTTGCCACCGGTCTCGATATGCGCCGTGACTTTGCCTTTGCTGCGGTCCAGCTTTTTGACCATGGCATTTTCCATGATCTTCATGCCGTGTTTTACAAACTGCTTTTTGGCAAAAGCGGAAATGTCTTTGTCTTCCACCGGCAACACCCGGTCCAACACTTCGACCACCGTGGTGTCTGAACCCAGGGTGTTGTAAAAACTGGCAAATTCGATGCCAATCGCGCCCGACCCGATCACCAGCAGCTTTTTCGGCATGCGTGCGGGTTTCAGCGCGTGTTTATAGGTCCAGACCAGATCGCCGTCGGCTTCAAGCCCGGGCAGTTCGCGGGCACGGGCACCCGTGGCCAGGATGATGTTTTTGGCAGCAAGCTCTTCGCTGCCCTTTTCGGTTTTGACCGAAACATTGCCCCGGCCGGTAAGCTTGGCCTCACCCATAACAACGGTGATTTTATTTTTCTTCATCAGACCGCCGATACCGGCGTTCATCTGTTTGGACACGCCACGAGACCGCTGAACGATCGCATCAAGGTCAAAACTGATTTTTTCCGCCGCGAGACCGAAATCACTTGCACGCCCCATCTGATGATAGATTTCTGCCGAACGCAGCAGGGCTTTGGTCGGAATACAGCCCCAGTTCAGGCAGATACCACCCATATGTTCGCGTTCAACAATAGCCACTTTCAGGCCAAGCTGCGCGCCACGGATTGCGGCCACATAGCCACCCGGGCCAGCACCGATTACAATGAGGTCAAAATTCTTGGCAGCCATGGGGGCTCCTTCGCGGTTTTGAATTTAGTTTGACGTTAAACTATCTTCAAAACCCGATCAACGCCCGTTGATAAAAACATGTTCCGGGAAGTTGAATCCCGCATGTTTATTTTGCGGCAGCTGGCTGCAACTACCTGTTGCAAACAAAGCGCGCCGGGGCGCGCCTCATTTACTTTAAAGATTAAACTACTTCTTTCACCTGCAGTTCATGCAGGGTCGAAACGTAGCCGCCGTCGTCCAGATAGAGTTTTTCGGCGCCGGATGTAGTGCGCGCAAGGGCTTCATTGCGATACGGAAACCGACCAAACTTGCGGATCACATTCCGGTGCGCACGGGCGTGCAGCAGATTTTCCCCTGGCATACGCCCGCGGAACAGTCGTACGCAGCGATCCTGGTCACAGAGATTTTCGGAATGCATCAGCGGCATGTAGAAGAACTGCCGCGCCGGGGCGTCGATACGCATGTCCCAGCCTTTGCCGATCGCAGCCTTAGCGGCGGCAAGCGCCGCTTTGTCGGTGGCAAACGCCATGCCACTGCTGCGATAAAGATTGCGCGGAAACTGATCCGTCAGAATCAGATAAGCCAGCGCCCCACTTGGATAGGTCAGCCACAGAGCATATGCCCCCTCCTGCGCCTCCTTCCAAGCTGTCAAAAACCTGTCCCGGATTTTCTCATCCAGGGTCTCATCGGACTTGTACCAGCCAGCAGGTCCGATCTCATCCAGCCAAAAGGACAGGACGTCTTCAGGTTTAGTCATGGTGTCTCCCTCACTTCACCTCTGAAGTATACCATAGAATCGTTACAATAAATTCCCGCTGGTTCAAGAAACTGAAGCCCGTATTGATCAAAGGACATCCGGGCGCGGCATTTCTGCCGCACCCGGACCCGTTCAAGTTGATTCTTCTGCCAGTGCGTCCTCTTCGGCCTGCTCAATCGCCCACTCCTGTGCCACCTCGACGGCAACCGCAGTCGCCGAAGGCATCACCGCCACATAAGCTGCGGTTTCCGATACCGCCAGCGCAGGGCGCCGCGTCATGCGATAGGCCGCGTACACGGCCATAAGCAGAAGCGGAATCATAACCGCCAGCCAGAACCCGCCAGGACCAAAGATCTGCATAAAGAACCCGGAAACAATCGGCCCTAAAATCGCGCCGACCCCGTTCACAAACAACATGCCGGATGCCGCAGCCGCCATATCGTCGGGCTCCAGAAAGTCGTTGGTATAGGCCAGCAGCAGCGAATACAGCGGATTGGCCAGGCCACCGATCAGGAAAGCCACGGTCAGCGCCACGGAATAATCCCCGTCAAACAGAAAACCAGCGAGCGCCACAACGCCGGCCGCGGCAGACATCACCAGCACCAGCAAGCGCCGGTCCATCCGGTCTGACAACCAGCCAACAGGATATTGCAGTACCACGGTTCCCATATAGATGGCTGAGATAAACAAGGAGATCTGTTTCAGGCTCATGCCGGCCTGGGTGCCGTAGATCGCCCCCATGCCAAGTTGGGAGGCAAACACAAACCCCATCATAAAGATGCCAACGAACCCGAGCGGTGAAACCTCGTAAAGCTTACGCAGGCTCATCGCTTTGCTGCGCTCAAACGCCGGGGTCGGGCTGACTGAAAGCAGGATCGGAGCAAATGAAATCGAAACCAGTACCGACGGGATCACAAACATCACAAAACTACTCGGGTCGCCCAGCGCAAAAATGGCCTGGGCGATGATTATGCCGACCATCTGGACAATCATATAGACCGACAACGTCTGACCCCGCGTATCATTGGTTGCGGCGTTGTTAAGCCAGCTTTCAGCCGTCACGTAGACGCCTGAAAAGCAAAACCCGATCAGTATACGCAGGATCGTCCAGGACCAGGGCGATGCCAGGGTAGGATACAAAATCAGCACGGCAGACACAAAAGACGCCAGCGCGGCAAACACCCGCACATGGCCAACACGGCGGATCAGCTCCGGGGTCACGCGGCTGCCAAACAGAAAGCCGACAAAATAGGCCGACATCACCAGGGACATCGCCAGGGTGGAAAACCCTTCGATCTCACCGCGCACGCCGAGCAACGTGCCCTGCAGCCCGTTGCCCACCATCAAAAGCATCACCC
>MAAC01015499.1_pt1 | contig 12895 bp, 9 predicted proteins | sample 1115981 | NCBI WGS metagenome assembly MAAC01 (sample SAMN04961126, study PRJNA320927) | seawater metagenome | isolation source: sample BD02T64 sea water enriched with oil for 64 days | place: USA:Gulf of Mexico | collected 2013-07-27 | reverse complement strand
CCAGTATTGTCTATGGCTGTTTTTATTCTATTCAACGCATCATAGCTATAGGTATAGGTTTTTGTACTGCTATCTGTATTTAAGGTGTTCCAACTGGTTTGGCTAATATTTCCATTGTATAATTTTTTACTAATATCTGCAATCTCGTTATACATCAAGCTAAAATTAAACAAATCATTGTCATTATTGGCATCTTGATTGATATTTTTTAACCAACCACGTACGTTGTACGTGTAATCTACGGTTTGGAGCCCATCTGCATCTGTTTCTTTTCCTCCTACTTTCTTTGTCTTAAGTTGCCCTAATTCATCATAGGTGTTTTCTACAAGTACTTCAACTCCAGAAATGTTAGTTCCCCATTGGGTTTGTTTGGTTAAACGCCCAACATGGTCGTAGTAAAACTTATCGTAGGTGTTAAAAGTAGACAGTCCACTTCCTATTTTTGTATGTGTGGTGGTGGTTTCTTCCACTCTCCCTAAAAAGCTATTTAACTTACTTTTTATGATGTCTGTGGTTTGTAAAAAGTCGTTTTTAGAGTATACATAGATAGGTCTGGCCTTGTCATCGTAATAACTAACCGTAGTAATCCAATTGCTAGTACCTAGTACTTTTACCTTACTACCTGTCGCCATTGCTTTTACATTCGTTGTAGAATTTACTCCATATCCATTATTTACCGAAGTTCCTGTTCCAGCCCTGTTAAATGTGTAATTGTCATAATAATTAACCGTTAATACTTCTACAACGGCTGTTGGAAAATCACTGTTCGAATAGTAAATCCCTAAACTACCCGAGCTAGTTTGCTTAGTTTCGTAGTTGCTACTGGCTGCACTTTTAGCATTGAATGTATTTTGTAAAGACAATCGTGTACTGTTAGAATCGTAGATCCCAGTATAGATTACTCTCCCCAATTCATCATATTTCATAAACATCCATTCGTCTGGTGATTTCGCTTTTTGATTTGCATCTTGCGTTAATACAGGTCTGTCTAGTGTATCATACACAATATATTCCCAACCTTTACCAGGTATTTTCTTTTCTACCAATCTGTTTCTGTTATCGTATATGTATTGGTAACACAATTCTGAGAGTTCTGTACTGCTTACATTTGATGTAGTTACTTTAGGTGGAATTACATAGGTTAAGTTCCCAAAATCATCATACACATAATAAGTATCGTGGGCAATACTGGCATTATAAGTCCTTTTTAAGACTACCTGTCCTCGCTTATTTTTAAACTCTTCTGTGGTATGGTTTAGACCATCTGTACTTTTCCAGTTCTCATCTTTAGTGATGGTTTTACTTAAGGTATTTGCTGCAAAATTCCCAGCATCAACCAAGCTTGGTGTGTAGGTATTGTTAGCAAATGTAGTAGTTACACCATAACTTTTTACTTCACTACCTGTATTGGTAGCATACTCAAATTTAATGGTATGCCCATCAGAATAGCCTTTGCTTAATAGGGTTGTCGATTTTTTCCAATCATTTCCAGGTGCTGCCTGTTCTAATATTCTATTTAAAGGTGATGCTTCAATGGTTTTTTGTGAATAGGGATTGGTGGTGTTTCCATAAGCAGCAGTATTGTAATAATTATTGATACTGCTTAAGGCTCCTGACTTCAGCATTCCATCCCCGGTAGTTGTAGGCACATAGGGTAAATATTGTTTTTCTACCTGTCCTAAACTATTGTACTCTATATGGGTAACGATGTCTTTTTGAGAGGCACTTTGTCGAATAGCAATGCTTTGTTTTGCTCTTCCTAATCCATCAAAATAGGTGACACTTTTTTTGTAATCGCTGGTATTGGTGTTGGTATTTTCAGAAATACTTGTCACTTCTGTTTGTGGAATAATGTTGTACACATAGTTTTCATTACTCAATCCGCTTGTAATTGGGCAACCTGTAGCAGATCCTCCTCCATTAGCTGTTGGACATTGATCTGTGCTGTTTGACACGTAACCATTTGGTTCAGTACAACTTACGACACTTACTACTGGATCTCCATATCCATCTCCATCGGTATCTTGATACCAAGTAGTACCTCCTATAGCTCCTAAGGTTACATTTTTTAAGGCAGAACTGGCACTCCAGGTTCCTGATGCGTTTCTAGCTCTTATATAGTAGTTTGCAGAACTTGTTGCTGTATAGCTGCTTGTTGCATTGTTGCTTGTACTTGTGCCGGCACTATTGGTACCTTGCCAGTACCAAGTGACTCCAGAAGGTGGGTTTCCACTTTTTTGTAAGGTTGCATTGCTACAGGTTTGACTACTAATGGTTGGCGAACTTGGTGTGGCTGGTGCTGCCGCTGCAGATACATACACAGGTAGATCTGCCAAAACTTCACCTTGATTGGAGTTTATAACTTCATAATTTATTGTTTTCAACCCTATAGTATTCCATAGTATTGTTACAGAAGTATTCGATTGACTTTGGATAACTCCTCCAAATACTGACCAATATGCACTATAAATGGTCAATCCTGGCCCTGGGAATGCGGTATAGGTTTTAACATCGTTTTGATAGACAGAAGTACTTCCAGAGAGCGCTACTGTACCGCCTCCTCCACCTTCTCCACCTTCTTCCTCCAAAAAGCGACCTTGTGAATTTGCGCTTACACTTATAAAAAGTGTCATTAAAATGATTCCTATTATTTTTATAAAAGACTTTTTCATAGCTGTCTAGTTTTTATAATTGTATTCGTTCTTACTTAAAATATTTCCATCATGGTCTTTTACAGTTTCTAAACGATTAAATCCATCATACAAATAATAAATCGTTTTTCCTCGTGGCCCTGTAATACTTGTTACACCAACAAGCGGGTCATAAGTATAGGTAGTAACAATCGCATTACTCAGGCTTGCATGGTTTCTTAAATTAACTAAAGCAATTCGTAGATTATTTTCACCAGTTACATTGGTGTCTAACTCTGATTTAGCAATCACATCATTATAAATTGTAGTAGGAATATCACTAAATGTGGCATTCTCTATTTTAGCAATGGGTAAATTTTGATCATATCCCCATATATAAACGATGTGTGTACCATCTTTTTTAGACACTTCTTTTACATTTCCATTGTCATAATAACTGTGAAAGACTATACGATCTTCTAACGCACTTGTCCCTTTTGAGGTTTGAATAGATTCTGGAACAACAACATCCGTATACCATATTTTAAATTTATTTTCTTGGGCAACTAACAATTCATTTGAATCAGCGCTACTATTAGAGTTTAAATCTTTATAACTCATTGATTCTATTACTTCTCCTAAACGATTCTGATTTATTAATTTTGTAATACTAGCTGAAGGATTTAGAATATCTTGAGGGTATTTCACCTTAGATATTAACAGTTTCCCTTGACTATCTGTTGTTTCAGCTCTTGTTTTTAGTAAGTGATTTCCATTGTCATAAAAATGATTTGTTGTAGTGGTAATAGGATTTTGTCCATTAACACCATATTGTATTTCAGTTTCAGTACTCAAGTTATTCCAACTACTTAATACATTATACTTTGTCATATTTTGAGCTTGATTATAAATAAGACCATTAGTAAAACCCAAAACTTCATTTGAAAGTAAATCATTAGCCCATTTAATTCCTGAAGAGAATTTAGGGTAAATACTACTTAAATTAAAAGCACTATCTGTATATCCCAATGACTTTTCAAAAATTAAAAGAAAATTGCTCCCTGATTTTTTGTATTTAGAAAGTTTAAGCAATTGTCCTCTATAAATCTGCATACTTTCGGCAGGTGCATAAGGAAACCCATCTCCATCTGATTGATTACTGAAATTAAATCCTGAGACTGTAAAATATGGTACATAACGTAAATCAAAACTATTATATGAATCTCTTAAATGAGAGAACTTAAACTCCGTATAGCCTGTCTTATCAACATCTTGAGTCTCCTCAATTACATTTTCATAACCAACAAAAGAACCAGAATGTGTTACTTGTTGCATATTACTAATAGAGCGGATTCTTAAATATAGAGTTTTCTCTAAAGTATGAGCAGAAGGGTTTAGTGGACTGACACTATGATAATTATATTGAATAATATCTGTGTGGCTCAAATTTGGACTCCCAAATATTCCTCCTGAGGAAGTGGTTGAATTGTAGTCTACAGTGTATCTATATTTTTTCGTTAATGGTTGCGCAGTAGTATTTGCATAACTTCTAATTTCTTTTACTCTTAAACCACCAACATATTTATTTCCTGATTGACCCAGTGAAATGATATTCCATTTAGCCATAAAAATAAAGTCTTGATACTGAGGGTTTTGTTGGTTAAAACTTGCTTTTAACTTATAAGTTCCATTAGGCAAGTAATAGCTTGTTCCGTCTAAATAGAGATCATAAATTGTTGATGTTAAAATATTGGTAACAGTAAATCTTGCACAAGTGTTGGCCCCTTGACTTATATCACAACCTGGGAATTGAACAGTAAAAGTAACTTCTGAGCCTCCGTTAGGGTTATCATTATTTAATACAGGATCAGAAGGATTATTAATTGTAAATTGTTTTTCAAAAGAATTAACTGATGGGATTGTTTCATCAAAACCAATAAACTCATCACCAGATAGAACTTCCTCATCGGTAGCGTATTGAGATGGTACGTCATCTTCAAAAACCATGTTATTTTCATAGTCAAACTCGGTAAAACCACCCGTTGGGTATACAATTTTTTCTAAAATTCCAAAATTTGATTTGTTAGAGTTAACCTGTCTATTGGCCCCTGCAACTTGAATCGTTGTATTTGGGATAAAGAATGAAGGCGTTAAACTACTATTAACATCATAACCATTATAATACCCCCAGTAATCTTGTGCTGCACTCCATCTACAAGGAAAGGAGATGGACTCATTATAGTCAAACAGATGTGTTAATTTTTCTAAAGAATTATTAGAAACTTGCTCTACCTTGTCCAATAACATCCATTTATTTGAATAACTATCAACATTATAACAAGCACCGCTAGCGCTACCTGTCTTATATCTGAAAGTGAATTCATGTTTTTTTATGAGTTGATTTTGAGCATTATAAACAGAAACGTTCTTTAAATTCTTACTCCCTTGCAAATCTTCTCTAAGTGCTACATTTCTATTAAACTTTACATATCCTTTTGAGAAGACAATAGAGTCTGGCACCATAGCATATGACTGGTTAATGGTAAGAATACTATTATTATTGTCTTGAGAAGACAACCCATTAGAATGACTTTGACCTCCAATATATTGATGTTTTGTAGTAACACTTTTTGCTTTGGTAGTTTGAACTTCGAGTTGATATGTAAAACGGATAGAATGCTTTTTAGTAGCCGATTCTATTTTTGAAGCATACCAAGTTGATGTTATTGGGTTTGAAGCTGTAGCACCAAAAGAGGTAGTAGTTTCATTAATATTAAAAAAATATTCAACTCCTTTTTCATCTATTAACTTAAAAGCAGCTCCTTCCCTAATGATTTTTGTATTAGATTTAGGGTATGTAATAAACGTTTCTGTTTCTTGATTGTAAAAAAACTTACCACTTTGTCCTAAAATATTATAATTAAAAATATCTGGTTCAGAATCAGCGACTCCTTCAAACAAATGAGTTCTATATGCATTTAATGTATTATTTCCGTTTGGCAATTCCCAAAGTTCTTTAACAGTTTTTCCTGAATATTTAGAGAAATACCCTCCATTCTCATCAGGAATACCGCGAACACTTCTAGAAATTGAAGGAATAGCACCTAATGACCATCCTAATCCAACCCAAGAAGCAACGCTCTCAACCCTGTTTCCTCCTGCGTGATAACTTAAAGATAAAGGCAATGCTAAATCTCCTGAACTAATTGTGTGAATTGGTATCCCTATATTCGGAACACCAGTAAAATGTCCAACTGGAACTTCTCCATACTTTACGATTGAAGCAGCGTTAGGACTTAAAGGAATAATTTTTGGTAAATCTTGTGCATAGGTATAGGCACAAAAAAACAGAGCACAAAGGCCCAATAGCAATTTTTTCATTGATTGATTTTATAAAATTAACAAATAGAAAAAGGAAATGTTTAGCAATTTTTTCCGATTTTCATTTTTTATAGCAGTTCAAAATTATGTATTTATATTTAAACAAAAAAGCTATAAAATTAATTTAACACCATTCTACCTTCCCAAAAAAAAGATATTCAATAAAACAAAGAGATGAAATTTTAAATGAACGTATATTTAACTTTTAATTAACACTTCTGATGATATTTTTTCAGCTTGTGATTTTTTAAAATAATTGTATGTTTGTGTAAACACATTATAAAATTGCTATATTTTTTAAAGAGTTTGTTTCTAATACTATTGGCTTTAATTTCTTTTCAAGATTTTAAAGGAAGGAAGGTGTCTCTATTTTTATTTTTATTAGCAGGTTTATTTGGTGTATTAATACACTATAACACACAATATTCATATCTGTTTTTGCTGAGTTTATTGATGAATATGGCAGTTTTGCTGGTTGTAATTTTAATATTGTTACTCTACAGTAAACTACGGCTAAAAATAAACCTTAAGGAAGCTATAGGATTGGGAGATATTCTGTTTTTTATCATCTTAAGTATTAGTTTTCCAACTGTTACATTTTTGATGCTATTTTCATCATCGCTAATATTTTCATTAGTACTCTTTTTAATACTAAAACCCAACATGATTAACAAAACCGTGCCTTTAGCCGGTTTGCAAGCCCTATTTATAGGGTGTGTAATTTTCATGAATATGATGTTTAATTTTGTAAACCTTTATGCCGTTTAATGACAACTAATATCTTTAATATAGACACTTCGTTAACACAGTTAATTAGCTCTGAAATAGCCTATCAGTATAGAATTATACCTGTTAAAAAAAATGATAACATTGTTGTATTTAAAACAGACAATACAGATACTAAAAGCCTTACGCAAGAGTTAGAAATAATATTAGGCTATGCAATTTTGTTAGAAAATGAGCTAACAAATGAACTAGATGAATTTTTACTAACAAACTACAGGCAAAGAGAGCAAAGAAAGCAAACAGAATCCTTAAGTTTTACAGACGACTTTTTAATAAACATGCTTTATGAAGCAAAAGAAACGGGTAGTAGTGATATTCATTTTGAAGCTTTTGAAAAGCAATCTAGAGTTCGTTTCAGAATTGATGGAAAATTAATTGAGAAGTATGTTATTTCTTTATACGAATATCCAAAAATTGTCAATAGGATAAAAATCATGGCAAGTTTAGATATTTCAGAAAAAAGATTGCCACAAGATGGAAGAATAAACCTGTCTACAGAAGAGGAAGATTTTGACATTCGAGTTTCAAGTTTACCTACTTTACATGGAGAAAAGTTAGTATTAAGAATACTTGCTAAAAACGGTGTGGTTGTTAATTTAGATGATTTAGGTTTCACTACACAAGAATTAGAGACTTACAAAGCATCTGTAAAAAAGCCAAACGGAATTGTATTGATTTCTGGCCCTACGGGTTCTGGTAAGACAACAACATTGTATGCTACTTTAAAATTACTCAATACGAGTGACACCAATATCTTAACAATTGAAGATCCGATAGAATACACTTTAGAAGGTGTGAATCAGGTACAGTTAAAAGAAGACATAGGCTTAGATTTCTCTAGCACCTTAAGAACTTTTTTACGTCAAGATCCAGACATTATTATGGTTGGAGAAATTAGAGATGCAAAAACCGCAAACATGGCTATAAGAGCTGCACTTACCGGCCATTTAGTCCTTTCAACTATTCATACAAATTCGGCATGGGCAACAGTTTCTAGGTTAATTGACATGGGCATACCTCCATTTTTAATAGCGAGCACTTTAAACGTTAGTGTTGCGCAAAGATTGGTTAGAAAACTGTGTGAACATTGCAAAACAGCCTCTGAAATACAGCAACAAGATTTCCCAAAAGGCTATGTAATTCCTTCTAACCTACAAAAACACTACAAAGCACGTGGTTGTTCTAAATGTTATCAAACGGGGTATAAAGGGAGAAAAGCTATTTATGAAATTGTCCCTATTCATAAAGAACTTGTTGAAAATATTGAAAGTAAGAAGATAGAAATAGGAGCTTATTTAAAAGAAAATAATATTGCTACATTAAAAGACAATGCGTTGATGCTTGTTGTTAATGGAGTGACTTCAATTGAAGAAATATACAGTTTAATTCATGAATAAAAAACGAAAAACATACATACTTTTAGTTTTGGTTATAGGCGTATGGGGCTTAATTGGCTATAATATATTTAGTTATTTAAATCCGGAAGCCCCTCATATTGAGCCTCAAATACAACAGCAATTTACCGTTAATAAAGAAACTAAGCAAAAGGACACGTTGGTTATATCTAACTACAGAGATCCATTTTTAGGAAAAATAAAAACGAATAGAAAGAACTTCAAAACACAAAACACACCAATAATTAATTACCCCACAGTTGTGTATCATGGAATTGTTAAGGGAGCTAAAGTAAAATCATACATAATTAGTGTTCATAATCAACAAGATTTAGTGAAAGTTGGGCACACTTTTTTAGGTGTAAAATTAATTTCTGCCAACACTAAACAGATCATTATAACGTATAAAAACGTTAAAAAAACAATCAAATTGCAAAATTAATGTTTTTACTCAAAAAAATAAAAGCAAGTGCACTTCAAATGGTGTTAGTAGTAGCAGTCATTATTGTTATTTTACTGTTCGCTTTTATTTCTTTAATGTATTATCAAAAAAGAGTTGCTATAAAACATGCTAACTACTCTAAAAGTATATATGAAAACCATCAGGTATTTGACTATTTAAACCAAACTGATATTCCGTATGGACTAACAGATTCATTAGATATATTTTCAAATGTATCCATCACAAAAAAACAATGGGGAATCTTTGAATTGGTATCTGTAAAAACGAAAAAAAACAAAGAGTCTTTTGAGCAAATCGCTTTAATTGGAGAGCGCAATATACATAAGAGAGCACTATATTTAAAGAATAACAATCAGCAATTAATTCTGGTAGGAAACACAATCATTAAAGGAAATGTAGCATTGCCAAGATTGAGAGTTAACAGTGGAAATATTGCGGGAATCTCTTATAATAAAGACAGGCTTATTTATGGAGATATTGCCCAAAGTGAAGAAAAATTGCCCGCTATAAAAAATACAGAAAAAGTATATTCTTTTTTAACTTCTTACCTGAATGATTCTATAAAGAGTTTCGATCTAGAAGAAGGGGCTAATAAACATTGGTCATTTACAAAGAAAACACTTGTACATAGAAGAAATGGAGTTGTTGATATTGTGCATTCAAATTTATATGGACATATTATTATTGAATCAGATACTTTAATCAGAGTTCATTCTTCTTCCCAATTACAAGATGTAATTTTAATAGCTCCTCGAATAGAAATATTACCTAATTTTAAAGGAAGTCTACAAGTATTTGCGACCGATACCATAAAAATTGGAGAAAATAGTCAATTAGCATACCCTACTTCATTAATGTTGTTAGACAATAAAAATAAAGGAACCATACAAATATCTAAATCATCAACAATAAAAGGAATCATTAGTTATCTGTCAAATTCAGAAACAACAAGTCATACATCTCAAATACTATTAGATAATACATCTGTAGTTTTTGGAGAGGTGTATTGCCAAGGCAATATAGAACTAAGAGGGCAGGTAAACGGAGCTATTTACACCAATGGATTTATTGTAAATCAATTTGGAGGTATTTTTATCAATCATATATTTAATGGCGGAATAAATTCAGATAAACTAACCAAAGAATATGCCGGTTTGTTCTTGAGTGACTCTTTTAAAAGTGTAGCTAAATGGTTAAATTAAGAACATTTTATGGCTTAAAGATTAAAGCCTCTTCTATAACAGAAACCATTGTTGCAACCACCATCATCATCATCGTATTTGCAATTGTAACATTCTCTTTAAGTAACGTTTTACGCAATAGGGTTGAAAATGACACCTCATTTATTGAACATAAAATAAATGAGCTAATTTATAAGAATCGATTTGAAAAAATAAAACTACCTGCAACTTTTAATACAGGTGAATGGATCATTAATGTGTTTGAAGAAAATGAAAGTGCCGTACATTTTATTGTTTTTGAAGCGATAAAAAACAAGTCAAAAAAGAAAATCAGAAGAAAAATCATAGCAAATGAAAACTAAAAAAGTTAATGCATTTACTATAAGTGAGCTTTTAGTTGTATTGGTAATTTCAAGTATTGTTATTTCGCTTACATTTATTGTCTTGGGCTTGGTACAAAAACAAATTTCTCAAATTCAAAAAGGATATCAAGATCAGCAAGAAATATTATTATTAAAGCGCATCTTATTAAAAGATATGAATCTCCATCAGGTATTTTTCAGCTCAATAGAAAACCGTTTATCTTGTATAAATTCTTTAGACACGATTCAATATCATTTTAAACCTGACTATATCGTTAGAGAACTAGATACGTTCAAATTAAAAATAATAAGTAAACAATTACTATTAGAAAACAGTGTTGTAACATCTGGATGGATTGATGCAATGCAACTAGAGTTTGATCAATATTTTACAGCTAAGAAAGTGTTTATTTATAAAGTAAAAGACGCAGCTCATTATTTAAATCAATAAGTTATGGCATTTAAATTAGATAATATACCCGCAAAAAACCAACCTAATGTCAAATCTTTTGATATTAATGCACTCTTAAAAAAAGAAATAAAATTATTTGGAAGCTCCTTTTCAAATAAGAAAAAAGAAGCATTTTACATAGAATTAAATGTATTGTTAGATGCAGGGCTGACTTTAAAAGATGGATTGGTATTGTTAGTTAATGAGCAAAAAAAGGAAGCTGATAAAAAATTAATAGGATCAATTGTGAATTTGTTAGTAGAAGGGAGCAGTTTTTCAGATGCAATTAAAAACCATAAAGAATTTTCCGAATACGAATATTACTCTCTAAAAATTGGTGAAGAAACTGGAACACTACAGAAAATATCTAAAGAGCTTGGAGCGTTTTATAAGAGAAAGAATGAACAGCGTAGAACAATTATTAGCGCGCTTTCATATCCTTTAGTAGTGCTTTTTACAGCATTTTTAGCCGTGTTTTTTATGTTGCAATTTGTAGTACCAATGTTTGCTGATATATTTAAGCAAAACAACGTAGAATTGCCTTGGATTACCAAAGCAATAATGTCCTCTTCAGAGTTTTTTCAACACTATTATTTAATGGGTTTTGTTATTGTTATCCTTTTTTCTGTTTTTATTCTTCTCAACAAGAAGAAAAAATGGTATCGTAAATTTACATCAACTATTGTCTTGAAAATTCCTTTGGTTGGAGAGTTTGTTCGCAAGGTTAAGATTGCACAATTTACACAAGCAATTACTTTATTAACCAGTGCAAAAATACCTTTGTTAAATGGAATCCAATTAACAAAAAAAATGATTGATTATTACCCCTTACAAGTGGCATTAGGGCATATTGAGGAGGACATATTATTAGGAAAAAGCCTCCACGAAAGTCTTCGTGATTATAAAGTATTTGATTCCAAAATGGTTTCGTTGATAAAAGTAGCAGAAGAGACAAACCAAAATGAAACCATTTTTCAACGATTAACGGATCAATACAACGAAGAGGTTCACTACAAGTCAAAAATGATTAGTGCTACTATTGAACCTTTTATCATATTAATATTAGGTGGAATTGTGGCAGTAATTTTAATCGCAATGTATTTGCCAATGTTTAAATTAAGTACAGTTATGGGATAAGTATACAAAACCTAGACTCTTTTCTCACATTTAATAACCAACACTTCAATAACCAAAAAACCCTTACTATTTCTAGTAAGGGCTTAAGTGATTGCTTAATATTTAAAACCTATACCCAAGCCCTAGTTGAAATAACCTATTCTTATATTCATGTTCTATAAATGAAGAAGGGTAAGACACTTTAGATATATCTGCTATTCCAAACAAATATCTAGTTTCTAAAAATAACCCGAAATTAAATTGATATTCCAACCCAAAAATGAAACCAGCGTCAACGTTTTTATACCCTTCTATTTCAAATTTATTCGAACTATCACTGTATTTTTCTTTAGCATGTATTACATGTCCTATATACCCTCCAAGAACGCCATAAAAATCAGTTATAATTGGTTTTTTTAAAACTATTGGCATATTAATTTGGTTAATTTCATCAGTTGAAATGAAGGCTGTAAAATCATAGGTGTTTCCTTGCTCAGAATAAATTAACTCAACTTGTAGTGATAAATTTTTAAACTTTGAATTGATAAAAAACTCTATAGCACCTCCTATATAAAAAGAGTTCCTATTATCAAACTCTCTACTTGAATAATGACCCATTTTTATTACAGAAAATTTAGTGTTAGAACTATTAAGCCCACCTTTAAGAGAATACTTAACTGATGATTGCCCAAAACTAATAGTACTAATAAATAATACCGTAAGTAAATAATTTATTCTTTTTTGCAAAAAAGCTCCACTATTACTAGTGAAGCTTTATGTGAGCCCGATAGGATTCGAACCTATGACCGCCTCCTTAGAAGGGAGGTGCTCTATCCAGCTGAGCTACGAGCCCGTAGTTTTTTATGTTTCTACGAAAACAGTGTCGGGATGGCAGGATTAACTTTGTTGATCCTGAAGATGTTTGTTACAAATTAAAGAACTCTTTAATTCTAAATAAACTTCTCTGTTTTCTTAAGAAAGTACACTTTCTATGAAAACTCCACTTTTTATTTGTCGGGGTGGCAGGATTCGAACCTGCGACCTCCTCGTCCCAAACGAGGCGCGATGACCGGGCTACGCTACACCCCGAGTTTGCAAAAAAATTGCGGAGAGACAGGGACTCGAACCCTG
>MAAC01000787.1_pt1 | contig 12899 bp, 9 predicted proteins | sample 1115981 | NCBI WGS metagenome assembly MAAC01 (sample SAMN04961126, study PRJNA320927) | seawater metagenome | isolation source: sample BD02T64 sea water enriched with oil for 64 days | place: USA:Gulf of Mexico | collected 2013-07-27 | reverse complement strand
ATTCGGAAAAATAATCTGCATTTCAGTTGGCTATTTTGTTTTTAATGGAGATGTTAGAAATTTTAGAGTAACCACCTTTCATGGAGAGGAGATCGATTTATTAAAGGAGTTTAAAACACTCCTTGAAACACATTATAATAAACCGCAACATCTACTTTGTGCACATAACGGTAAGGAATTCGATTTTCCATACATCGCCCGAAGAATGATCATTAACCGTATTGACATTCCGTTTAAATTAAACCTGTTTGGTAAAAAACCTTGGGAAGTAGCACATTTAGATACTTTAGAGTTATGGAAATTTGGAGATTATAAAACCTATACCTCTCTTAAATTAATGACTCATGTGTTAGGGATTCCATCACCAAAAGATGATATAGAAGGCAGTGAAGTCTGTAAGGTGTACTATAAAGATCATGATATTGACAGGATCATTAGGTATTGCGAAAAAGATACTATTGCTGTGGCTCAGATTATTCTTCGTTTGAGAAATGAAGAATTACTTGAAGCGGATGAAATTCTTTCTGTTTAAAATAATTTATTGTAAGTTTAGCGATGCTTAAAAACAAAATTTACAATCTTTCTGAAATGCCCTGGGTTCTAATTCCTGGGTTATAACTGCATTTCAATTCTTCCAAAACAAAAAGATTTCTTTCCAGTTTTTTAAACATTAATTTAAACGTATTCATGAAAAATATTATCGTATTAGGCGCCGGAATGGTAGGTAGTGCCATCGCCATAGATTTAACAAATAACCACCTAATAACTCTTACAGATTTTAACCAAGCAGCTTTAGATAAAGCAACTAAAAAATGTGATTTAATTAGCTCTCAACTTTTAGATGTAACTGATAAAGACCAATTACAAAGTACTATTAAAAAATTCGATTTAGTTGTTTGTGCGGTTCCTGGATTTTTAGGATTTGAAACATTAAAGTCCATTATTGAAGCAGAAATGAATGTGATTGACATTTCCTTCTTTCCAGAAAATTCATTAGACTTAGACACTTTGGCGAAAGAGAAAAATATTACCGCCATAGTAGATTGTGGTGTTGCTCCTGGGATGGACAATGTGATTTTAGGATATTATAATAAAAAAATGAAGCTTACCGATTTTGAATGTTTGGTAGGTGGATTACCTAAAGTAAAAAAATGGCCTTTCTCTTATAAGGCCCCTTTTTCTCCAATCGATGTAATTGAGGAATACACACGACCTGCAAGATATGTGGAGCATAACAAAATGATTACTAGAGAACCTTTAACCGACTGCGAATATATAGATTTTGACAAGGTTGGCACCTTAGAATCTTTCAATTCCGATGGCTTGAGATCTATTATTTTTACCATGCCACATATTCCAAATATGAAAGAAAAAACCTTACGATATCCAGGTCATGTAGAATATATAAAGGTGTTGAAAGAAGCTGGGTTTTTTAATACTGAAAAAATTGAAATAGATGGTGCTATGGTTTCTCCATTAGATTTTACCAGTAAAATTCTTTTTAACGAATGGAAACTTGGTGAAACTGAAGAAGAGCTAACGGTTATGCGAATTACTCTTAAAGGAGAAAACATTCACGGACAAATAGAAGAAATTGTTTATAATTTACACGATGAATATTGCCCAGAAACTCAAACCTCATCTATGGCTAGAACAACGGGGTATACTGCAACGGCTGCAGCTAACTTATTTTTAGAAGGCTTATTTACAGAAAAAGGGGTGTTCCCTCCAGAATTGGTAGGGAAACACCAAGTCTGTTTTAATTATTTTATGAAACATTTGAAGGAACGTAATATTCATTATGTGAAAAGTTCGCGGATAGTTTAGAGAATCCTATCTTTGAAATCATGTCGTCAAAGAAAATTTTAGAGGTTAAAGACCTATCTGTCGCATTCGGAACTAGAAAAAATAGTAATGAAGTGGTACACAATATTTCTTTTAGTATTTCTGAAAATGAAATTCTTGGTATTGTAGGAGAGTCAGGTTCTGGAAAGTCGGTTACTTCTTTGGCGATTATGGGTTTGTTACCAGAAAAGTCCTCTCAAAAAAAAGGAGAAATACTTTTTGATGCTAAAAACCTCTTAATTGAAAGTTCTAAAACACTTCGTTCTATAAGAGGTAAGGAAATCGCCATGATTTTTCAAGAACCCATGAGCGCTTTAAATCCTTCCCTAATATGTGGATTGCAAGTTTCAGAAATTCTTCGTCATCATTTAAACTATTCTGTTTCAAAAGCAAAAAAAGAAACACTTTCCCTTTTCAAAAAAGTAAAATTACCACGTCCAAATGAGCTATATAATAGCTATCCGCATCAAATAAGTGGTGGACAAATGCAACGAGTAATGATTGCCATGGCCATTGCCTGTAAGCCCAAATTATTAATAGCAGACGAACCTACAACTGCTTTAGATGTTACAGTACAAAAAGAGATCATTTTATTATTAAAAGAACTCCAAAAAGAAACTAAAATGAGTTTGCTTTTTATCTCTCACGATTTGGGATTAGTATCTGAAATTGTAGATAAGGTAGCGGTTATGTATCAGGGAAATATTGTAGAAGAAGGCAGTGTGCAGCAAATATTTAAATCACCAAAAAACGATTATACTAAAGCATTATTAGCCTCTCGACCAAGTTTGAAAGTACGTTTAGAAAAACTTCCTACGATAGCATCTTTAGGTGACAAAAGTTTTAATGCAAAAGAAGTTAGCCCTCAACAACGTGCTTTAAAACACAAAAATATTTATACAAAAACGCCTTTATTGGAAGTTCTTAACTTAAAAAAAGAATACTATTCCAATGTGGGGTTATTCCAAAAAAAGAACATTATAAAAGCCGTAGATGAAGTGAGTTTTAAAGTTTTTGAAGGAGAAACCTTAGGGTTGGTTGGTGAATCTGGTTGTGGAAAATCTACCTTGGGAAAAGCCATCTTACAATTGGAAAAAGCAACTTCTGGAAATATAAAATATAAAGGAAAAGAATTAACAAAACTCTCCTCCTCAGAGATTAGAAAGCTCCGTAAAGAAATACAACTTATTTTTCAAGATCCTTATTCTTCCTTAAATCCAAGAATGATTATTGGTGAAGCACTGACCGAACCCATGAAAGTTCATGGTATTGGAAAAAATCAAAGGGCTAGAAAAAACAAGGTTCTTGAGCTTTTAAATCGTGTGGGATTAGACGATAGTTATTACCACCGTTATCCACATGAGCTTTCCGGAGGCCAACGTCAACGCGTTGGTATTGCACGTACCATTGCTATGGAACCTAAATTGGTGATTTGTGACGAATCTGTTTCTGCCTTAGACATTTCGGTTCAGGCACAGGTTCTTAATTTATTAAATGAGTTAAAAGAGGATTTTGGGTTTACTTATATTTTTATCTCTCATGATTTAGCTGTGGTAAAATTTATGGCAGACCAGCTTTTGGTGATGAAAGATGGAAAAATAGAAGAACTAGGAGATGCCGATGAAATTTATGCCAATCCAACAAAAGAGTATACCAAGAGATTGATTGCTGCAATTCCTAAAGGAATTTGATTCTTTTTATTTAGTATCTTTGGTTAATTAACTCATACTAAACAGCATATAGCATAACTGTTAACTCACTTGTGTTTATTCAATTTTCAGTAGACATCTAAAAAATCAAAATTTACTATTGAGCACTATAACAAGAAGAGACTTTATCAATGGCACTTTATTAGCAGCTGGAGTTGCTATGCTACCCTATGGATGCACTAGCGATATTGTGTTAAAAACACTTGATCCTTTGTATTATCCCCCAGCCCTTACTGGACTTAGAGGGAGTCACCTTGGATCGAACACTCACGCTCATAAAAGGGCTTGGGATAAAAAATCGGATTGGGGATCTACGTCCAAATTGGGAGAAGAATACGACCTGATTGTTGTGGGTGGAGGAATCAGTGGGCTTTCAGCTGCATATTTCTATCTCCAAAAACATGGTAATAATAAAAAGGTACTTATTCTTGATAATCATGATGATTTTGGAGGGCATGCAAAGCGCAATGAACATACAATTAATGGTAATACTCGTTTAACATATGGAGGTTCTCAAACCATAGTAGATCCACAATCTGGGGGAGAACTCATAAATAATTTGTTTATAGATTTAGGGATAGACCTTGAAAGATTTAAAACAGCCTATGATCTTGACTTTTTTAAAGAAAATAATTTAAGTGCTGTTACGTACTTCAATAAAGAAACATTTGGTGAAGACAAAGTGATAAAACATCCCTATTGTAATTATCCAAATTATGTAGAAGGACTTCCAGGAGCACAAATCTCTAATGAAGAAGCGGTACGACAAGCGCCATTGAGTAAGAGAGGAAAAAAACAATTACTTCGAGTGTTAAATGGTGGACTGCATAAGATAAAAATACCCAAAGAAGAATTACAAGAGTATATTTCTACTAATTCCTACTATGATTATTTAAAGAATACACTAGGTGTTGATGATCCCGGACTAATGAAAATGGCGAGAAATTCAGGTCTAGATTGGGCAAGTTCAGGAACAGACTTGATGACTATAGCAGCAGCAAAAAGCTGTGGCGCATTGGGTTTTGCTCCTAAAGCAGTGTATGATGAAAACAATCCATACATTCATCATTTTCCTGATGGCAATGCCACTATTTCTCGTGCATTAGTAAAAAAAATGATACCTCAAGTAGGAAAGGGGAACAATGCTGAAGAACTTGTATTATCAAAATTTCACTATGACGAATTGGATAAATCTAAAAATAGTACTCGCATTAGATTAAATAGCACTGTTGTTAAAGTACAACACGGGGGTGATCCAAAAAATTCAAGTGAAGTTTTCGTAAACTATATTAACGATAACAAGTCGTATCAAGTAAAAGGTAAAGGCGTTGTGATGGCATGTTATAATATGATGATACCACATATCGTTTCTGATATTCCTAAAGAGCAGGATGCTGCTTTGAGACTTCAAATGAAGAGCCCATTACAATATACAACCATTGGTCTTAAAAACTGGAGAGCAATTAATGAGATTGGAATGGGATTAGCAATGTCTCCCGGAAATATGCACCAAGCAGTATTGATGGACTTTCCAGTTAGTCTGGGAGGTTACGAGTATACAAAGACTCCCAGTGACCCTTGTGTTATACAGATGATAAGCTGTCCGTATGGAACCGTAGGCATGCCAAGAGAAGATCAGTTTCGTGAAGCACGTTATAAAATGTTAAGCTTGCAATTCAATGACTATGAAGAAGAAATAAGAAATCATCTTAATGGTATGCTTCCAAAAGACCTATTTAATTTCGACAGAGATGTTGTGAGCATCACTATAAATCGCTGGGCACATGGTTATGCTGTTGGAGGTCCAGGAAATTCTACAAAAATAGGAAGACAGCCCTTTGGTCGAATTACCATTGCTAATAGTGACTCCGCTCCTAGTGCTGACGCTCTTGTGGCAATTAAAATGGCTTATAGAGCTGTAAATGAATTGGGATAGAAGAATAGGAAATATCTGAAAACGATTCCTAAGAGTTGTTTTCTGAAATAAACAGAAAATGGCAACAGTATTAATAACAGGCGGAACAGGCCTTGTTGGTAGGCATCTTTGCAAAAAGTTACAAGAAAAGGGATATGATGTTTCCATTTTAAGTAGGACAAGGAAAAAAAAGGGATCAATACCTGCTTTTACTTGGGACTTAGATAAAAATATAATAGAAAAAGAAGCCTTTAATAAGGTTAGCTTTATTATTCATTTAGCAGGTGCAAACATTGGAGACAAAAGATGGACAGCCAAAAGAAAACAAGAAATTATCGATAGTCGTATCAAGACCGCACAACTGATTTTTAATAAAATTAAAGAACAAAAGGGAAACTTAAAAGCTTTTATATCCGCATCAGCGATAAGATATTACGGTATAAAATCACCAGATAAAATCTTCACTGAGAATGACCCTCCAGCTGATGACTTCCTTGGAAATACCTGTATGCAATGGGAACAAATGGCTGATAAATTTAAAGATTTGGGAATAAGAACTGTCAAAATAAGAACTGGTCTTGTCCTTACTAAACAAGGAGGGGCTTTATCAAAAATGATAATACCAATTAAAATGGGCATTGGCTCTGCAATTGGTAGTGGAAGTCAATACCTCTCATGGATCCATATTGACGACCTCTGTGCCATTTACATCAAGGCAATTGAAAACAATAATATGGACGGTGCTTTTAATGCAGTTGCGCCTGATCACAAAACAAACAAAGAATTTACTCGGATGTTAACAAAGGTTTTAAAGAAACCCTTTTGGTTTCCAAATATTCCTGCTATGGCAATGAAATTGATATTTGGAGATATGTCAGAGATTATTCTTAAAGGAAACAAAGTATCCTCTGATAAAATTAAGGCTAAAGGATACAGTTTTCTTTTTCCTGAATTTGAAAGTGCTTTATATGATCTAATTAAAAAATAAAAAAACCCGTTCAAACCTCACAATGAACGGGTTTACCTTTATCTGAATCGTTGCAGATATGGGGATTAAATAAAAACAATTATTACATTATAAAAAATACTTTTTTAGCAATATAGAGTACGCTTTTTAAAAGTGTATAGGTGTTGTTAATTGCCATTTTAAAATATTGCATAGTAGGTTACGTTCGTTTGATTTGGGAATGCTAATATGTGAAAGAATTTTATAAAACAACGCTAAATTACCTATTTATTCGTTATACTACTATTTATTTTAACATTTAATCAAGTCATTGTGGTTTTTTCTTACCTTTTTTGCTAAAAAAAAGCAATGTAAAAACATTGCTTTAAAGTTCGTTTTCAAAAAATTACAACTCCATTTCAGGAATTTCACCTTCTACAATTAGGTTTCCTTCTGTTGCTTTTTGTATTTCTTCGACGGTTACCCCTGGTGCTCGTTCTAATAATTTAAAGGAACCACCTATTAATTCAAGTACAGCAAGATTTGAAACAATTTTTTTTACGCAATTTACCCCAGTTAAGGGTAAAGAACATTCTTTAAGCAATTTTGATTCCCCCGCTCTATTGGTATGCATCATGGCAACAATAATATTTTCGGCAGAGGCTACTAAGTCCATGGCTCCTCCCATTCCTTTAACCATCTTTCCTGGAATTTTCCAATTGGCAATATCTCCATTTTGAGAAACTTCCATCGCTCCTAAAATCGTTAAATCTACATGCTTCCCACGAATCATAGAAAAACTCATTGCTGAATCAAAAAAAGAGGCGCCAGGTAATGTAGTAATGGTCTGCTTTCCTGCATTAATAAGATCTGGATCTTCTTCTCCTTCAAATGGGAAAGGCCCCATTCCTAACACTCCGTTTTCACTTTGGAAATCTACATTTATATCTTCTCGCACAAAATTGGCTACGAGTGTTGGAATACCTATTCCAAGATTTACATAGTAACCGTCTTTAACTTCCTTTGCAATTCTTTTCGCTATTTGTTCTTTTGTCAGTGCCATTAGCTTCGTTTTCTTACGGTTAATTGTTCAATGCGTTTTTCATAATTCTTCCCTTGAAAGATTCGTTGTACAAAAATTCCGGGAATATGAATATGATTGGGATCTAAAACGCCTACAGGGAGTAGTTCTTCCACCTCAGCCACAGTTATTTTGGCTGCTCCACACATATTAGGATTAAAATTACGTGCGCTTCCTTTAAAAACTAAATTTCCTGCTGCATCGCCTTTCCAGGCTTTTACAAAGGAAAAATCTGCTTCAAACGCTTTCTCTAAAATATGCATCTTTCCATGAAACTCTCTAGATTCTTTTCCTTCGGCCACTTCTGTACCATAACCTGCTGGAGTATAAAAAGCTGGGATGCCACTTTGAGCTGCTTGACAGCGTTGTGCTAGGGTTCCCTGTGGAATTAATTCAACATCTAATTCACCACTTAGCATTTGTCTTTCGAATTCTACATTTTCCCCTACATAAGAAGAAATCATTTTTTTTATTTGTCTTTTCTGAAGTAACAAGCCTAAACCAAAATCATCAACTCCTGCATTGTTGGAAATACAGGTTACATTTTTTACATATAATCGCACTAATTCTGCTATAGCATTTTCGGGAATCCCACTGAGTCCAAATCCTCCCAGCATAAAAGTCATATTGTCTTTTACGCCTCGGCAAGCTTCCTGAACATTAGAAACTGTCTTATTAATCATCTGTTTTTAATTTTTATTAAAAATACTGAAAATGAAGCATAATTACTTCAGAAGGTAATAGAAAATTTATTAAAATTCATTTGGAATTTCTTCTTCTTTCATCTTTTCTTCTTTCCATTTTTCGCAATCCGTTTCAATAGAAAGGTCTTCTGGCACTAAAAACTCTTCTTTAGAAATATGAAGGTCTTCATTATTATAGCAGTCCCGCATATAATTAGCCCAAATTGGCAAGGCCATTGTCGCCCCTTGTCCGTAAGATATAGAAGAAAAATGTGTAGAACGGTCTTCTCCACCAACCCAAACTCCAGTTACCAAATTAGGAACAACTCCCATAAACCAACCATCACTTTGGTTTTGTGTGGTTCCTGTTTTTCCTGCAATGGGGTTATCAAACTCCCAAGGATATCCAGTGATAACACTTTTATAAACAGGTGCATTAACCGCCCAAGAGGTACGTAATCGTTGCCCGGAACCAGATCGTGTAACTCCTTCCATAAGACTTATGGTTACATATGCTGCTTCTTTACTTAACACATCTTTTGCTTCTGGAATATTTTGAAATAAAACAGTTCCGTTTTTATCTTCAATTCTAGTGATAAGCGAAGGTTTAATATAAACTCCTTCATTCGCAAAAACGCTATAAGCCCCAACCATTTCGTATAAAGAAACATCTGGAGTTCCTAAGGCAATTGAAGGTGCCGCAAGAATATTTTTAGTATCCACACCCATTTTATCTATTAAATCTATTACGGGTTGTGGACCAACTCTATCAATTAATCTAGCAGTCACTGTATTAATAGATTGTGCTAAGGCTTGCTTTAAGGTGAGCATTCCGCCATATTTATCTCCTGAATTTCTAGGTGTCCAAGGTTCTAGTAATCCATACTTCCCTGCTTCAATGGTATATTGTGTGTTTGGTAAGGTATCACAAGGAGACATATGCATTTGGTCAATAACCGTTGCATAAACAAATGGCTTAAATGTGGAACCTATTTGTCGTTTTCCTTTTTTAACCATATCGTATTTATAATGCTTATAGTTTATCCCGCCTACCCAGGCTTTTACTTCTCCAGTTTGTGGTGTCATTGACATAAGGGATGCTTGCAAGTAGGATTTGTGGTGCCTAATAGAATCCAAAGGGGTCATTAAAGTATCGATATCACCTCCCCAAGAAAATATTCGCATTTTGGTCTTTATAGAAAAACTCTTGATAATTTCCTCTTCACTTTTTCCTTGCTTTTTCATTTCTCGCCAACGGTCACTACGCTTCATAGCAGATTTTAAAATATTGGCGACCTCTTCTTCTGTAACATCTCTAAATGGGGCAATCTTATTTTTTCTGTTCTGCTTGTCAAATTCTTTCTGAAGACGGGGAATATGATTATCAACTGCATTCTCAGCATACTCTTGCATTTTAGCATCTATCGTTGTATAAATTTTTAGTCCATCGCTGTAAATATTATATTTGGAACCATCTGTCTTTGGATTTTCTTTAATCCAATCATGCATAAACTTACGTGTGTATTCTCTAAAATAGGTAGCCATCCCCTCTAAATGGCCTTGAGGCGTATATTTTATCTCAAGTTCTGTAGCTTGTAAGGAATCTTTTAATTCTTCAGAAATATAATCGTATTTCTCCATTTGAGCCAACACCACATTTCGTCTATTTCTAACCCCTACAGGATTGCGGAGAGGATTATAAAGCGCAGAATTTTTAAACATCCCTACTAAAATAGCAGATTCTATAACCGTAAGATCTGAAGGTTTTTTATCGAAATAAATATTAGATGCAGACTCAATTCCAACGGCTTGATTTAAAAAATCATATTCGTTAAAATACATGGTAAGAATCTCTTCTTTAGTATATCTACGCTCTAAACGAGTGGCAATAATCCATTCTTTTATTTTTTGAGTTCCGCGACTCAATTTGTTTTTTGAAACATTTTCGGTAAAAAACAATTTGGCTAACTGTTGGGTAATGGTACTTGCTCCCCCTCTAGTTCCTAAAAAAGCAAAGGCTCTAACTGTTCCTCTGGCATCAATCCCTGCATGATCGTAAAACCGAACATCTTCTGTAGCAATCAATGCTTTGATTAAATGTTCTGGTAGTTCTTCGAATTGAACTGGAGTACGGTTCTCTTTATAGAATTTTCCCAATGTTTTCCCATCGGATGAAATGATTTCTGTAGCAAGATTTTTTTCAGGGTTTTCTAGACTTGTTTCATCTGGTAATTCACCAAATACTCCCCAAGATGCAAGCAAGAACATTAAAAAGACAAGAGATATTCCTATAGTAAACAATATCCAAAACGTTTTAACATGTCGTTTTAGATTGTTTTTTGAAGCTGTTTTTTTCTTTATTTTACGCTTTGTTTTACGTTTTGCCATAACTCTACTCTTGACGTATTTCTTCTATACTATACCCAATATCTGTAATGCCCTCAAGGTTTGTAACGCCTTCAACATTACCGTTATTGCGCACGGCATGATTAATCCTTAACTTATAGTTTCCTTTTTCTAAAAAGGAAACCTTTTCTTTATACCAGAGTTTGTTTTCTTTTATATTTCCAATTCCTGTACCCAACCAAGTTCCATCTGGATTTGCCATTTTATATTCCAAGGTATCTGTAATTGTTTTTCCGTGAGGAAAGTCTATTGCTACAATTAAAAAAATATTATTAAACCGATAGTCGTTTGTATTTCGAAGATTTACAAATACATTATATTTTTTCAAGGAATCTAATTGTGGCAATGAGAAATCTATAGTTTCATTCCTATTCCATTCCCCTGATAAAGATTTACTCTCACTAAAAACAGTATTAGAATCACAAGAAATAAATAATACCGTCACCAAAAATGAAGCAAGTATTTTATACATTCTTTTTTTGATTTCCGTTTTGTTTCTGATTTCGAGTTTGCTTTTGACTTCGGTTTTGCTTTTGATTGGGATTTCGGTTATTGCTTTTATTTCGTCTCTTATTATTTTTCCGTTTGGGTTGATCAAATCTAGTAAGACTATCTTGTCCAACAACATTACTAAAAATCTTGTTTTCAGTAATTAGTTCTTCTTCAACATAATCTTCTAAGCTAGTAACTTTTTTACCTTTTTTATTGATCGCAATTATCTCATTTACTTTATCAACAGGAATTTTATTCCAATTCATTCCCTGATTTTCATAAGTATACCATAGCAATCCCTTAAAAATGTCCATTTTTTGATAAACTGCAATCCCTTTTTCTGTAATTAATTTGATATCGTTTTTAGGGAATTCTTTTAAAGCATCTAAATAGGTGTCTAATTCGTAGTTAAGGCAACATTTTAATTTTCCACATTGTCCCGCAAGTTTTTGAGGGTTTAAAGATAATTGTTGGTAACGTGCAGCAGAAGTTTTTACCGATCTAAAATCAGTTAACCAAGTGGAACAGCAGAGTTCTCTTCCACAAGAACCTATTCCTCCTAATCTTGCTGCTTCTTGCCTAAGACCAACTTGTTTCATTTCTACCCGAGTGCTAAATGCACTGGCAAAATCTCGAATAAGTTGTCTAAAATCTACGCGTTCATCCGCTGTGTAATAAAATGTTGTTTTAGAACCGTCTCCTTGATATTCGATATCCGAAATCTTCATTTTAAGCCCTAAATGAATCGCAATTTCTCGAGATCTTTTTTGAATTTCAGCTTCTTTAGATCTTACCTTCTGCCAGATATCAATATCTTTTTGAGTCGCTTTTCTATAAATTTTTGGAAGCTCTTCTTTTACGTCATCTTGTTTCTTTTTTTTCATTTGTACTCTCACCAATTCTCCAGTAAGGGTAACAATCCCGATATCGTGACCAGACATCGCTTCCGTAGCAACAATATCTCCCATAGAAAGAGATAGGTTTTCAGAATTAGTATAAAAATGTTTCCTGCCGTTTTTAAAACGAACCTCAACACCAAGAAAAGGTTTTTGGTCACCAGGAAGCGCCATGTTTGAAAGCCAGTCGAAAACTGTCAATTTATTACAACCATCGCTACCACAGGTTCCGTTATTCTTACACCCTTTTGGCTGTCCTCCAACACCTGAACTACAACTTGTACAGCCCATAATATTATATATAATGCTCTTTTTGAATAAGAGACGTAGATTAAACTTAAGTAAAAACCTTTTCAGGTTTTATATAAGGAGTAAAGATATTAATTATAAATAAATCAAATGTAGAATTTTGGTTTTTCTTATTTTTCCTTTTGCGGTGCATCTAAAGAAATAGTACCTTAGCCTACTAACAATTTTTTAAAAAATGACGGAATCGATGAGTAAAGAAAAAGAGGCTAAATTAAAAGCATTAAAGCTAACTTTAGATAAATTAGACAAAACATACGGGAAAGGAACGGTTATGAAAATGGGAGATGCACCTGTCCAGGAGGTAGATGTTATTCCAACAGGCTCATTAGGACTAGATATTGCATTAGGAGTTGGCGGATATCCTAGAGGTAGAGTTGTTGAAATCTATGGCCCAGAATCTTCAGGAAAAACAACTCTTACATTACATGCTATAGCTGAATGTCAGAAAAAGGGCGGAATTGCTGCATTTATAGATGCTGAACACGCCTTTGACAGGTATTATGCTGAAAAATTAGGAGTAGATATAGAAAATCTAATCATTTCTCAACCAGATAATGGAGAACAAGCATTAGAAATTACAGATAATTTAATACGAAGCGGCGCTTTAGATCTAATTG
>MAAC01012206.1_pt1 | contig 12907 bp, 15 predicted proteins | sample 1115981 | NCBI WGS metagenome assembly MAAC01 (sample SAMN04961126, study PRJNA320927) | seawater metagenome | isolation source: sample BD02T64 sea water enriched with oil for 64 days | place: USA:Gulf of Mexico | collected 2013-07-27 | reverse complement strand
GGTGATTTTAATTCATTTGTAATGGCTGATATCCCTGGAATTATAGATGGGGCAAGTGATGGTCGAGGTTTGGGAATTGAGTTTTTAAAACACATTGAAAGAACAAAAACTTTACTATTTATGTTAGATGTTGCTAATCATAGAACAATAATGGATCAATATTTAGTATTAAAAGATGAAGTGAAAAAATTCTCCGTAGAACTAAGTGGAAGAAACTTTGCTATTGCATTAAGCAAAACTGATGCTTATTATGGAGAAGATTTAAATGCTGATATCAGTAATTTTATTAAAGAACTGGAATTAGAAATATCTACTGAAAATGAATTTGGATTTGATGAAAAATTTCCTTATTACGTTCAAGATTTGGTTTTTTCAAGATATGATGAGAGTAAACCTTTTTTCATATTACCCCTTTCTTCTGTAACTCATTTTAATACAGAATCAATTAAGTATTCACTCTACAATCTGATTGGTCAAAACAAGTGAAACGAATAGTTATTAAAGTTGGAAGTGCTGTTTTACGTAAAAACGATGAATTAGCACTTGATAGATTAAATAATCTTGTAGATTTAATAGCTAAACTAAAAAATGAAAAAAAACTACAAGTAATACTTGTTAGTTCAGGTGCAGTAGCAGCTGGTAATATTACTTTAGATTTGGATAAAACGAATATTTTAAATAGACAAGCACTTGCTGCAATTGGGCAACCTTTATTAATGAAACATTATAAAAAGAGATTCTCCACACACAACATTAAATGTGCACAAATGTTACTTGTAGCTGAAGACTTTGACTCACGTAAAAGATCAAAAAATGCTAAAGAAGTTATAGAAATTCTGTTGTCAAATAATATACTTCCAATTATCAATGAAAATGATGTTATAGATAATCAAGAACTTTTATTTGGAGATAATGATCAAATGGGCGCCCATGCCACGTATTATTTTGATGCAGATATGTTGGTTATTTTAAGTGATATCGATGGATTTTATGATTCTAATCCCCATGAAAACGAACATGCAAAACTACTTAAAGTAGTATCATCGATCAATGATGAGGAACTGGAAGGTCAACATACTCCAAACTCTGAATTTGCAACTGGTGGAATTGTTACAAAACTAAAAGCAGCAAAATTCTTATTGAATAAAAATAAAATGATGTATATGTCATCTGGTTTTGATTTAAAAAATGCCTATGACTTTTTACTTGATGGAAATCATCTAAGTGGTACTGTCTTTAAAAACAAAGGTTAACAATGAGTAAAAAAATTCTCTTCATGGGAACACCTGATTATGCAACAAAAATTTTTAAACAAATAGTAAATAGTAAATATGAACTTGTTGGATTATTTACTCAGCCAGATAAACCAGTTGGCAGAAAACAAATACTTACTCCTCCTCATATTAAACAATTTTGCGTACAAAGTGATTTAAAACTTCCGATATTTCAACCTTCAAAACTTAGAAATAATGATGAAGTAAAAGAACAAATAATTGGCTTGAAACCTGATTTAATTATTGTAGCTGCATATGGTCAAATTTTACCTCGAGAAATATTAGACATTGCACCTTGTATTAATTTACATGCTTCTTTATTGCCTTTATACAGAGGAGCTTCCCCTATACAAGAATCTTTATTAAATGATGATCCATATACGGGCGTTACTGCTATGTTAATGGAAGAGGGTTTGGATACAGGTGATATTTTGGGATTTAAGTATTTGAAAATTACTGATCAAATGGAAGTTGCTGCTGCCTTTGATCATTTATCAGAAATTGCAGCCAAACTTACTTTGAGTATCTTAAATCGATTTGATTCACTTGATGCGAGAAAACAGAATGATTCTTTGGCTACTTTATGCAAAAAAATTAAAAAAGAACATGGTGAAGTGAATTTTAATAATGCAAAAGAACTTTATTTAAAATATAAAGCTTACTCCTATTGGCCTGGTGTTTATTTAAATTCAGGCTTAAAATTAAAAGACATCACTTTACTTGAAGAACATAGTATCAACTCAAAGGGAAAAATACTAGAAATTGGAAGTGATTTTGTCAAAATTGCTTGTGATTTAGGTAGTTTGAAAATCAAAACTTTGCAAGCTCCTTCGAAAAAAGCTGTTAATGCCAGTGATTATATTAGAGGGAAAAGACTGAATATTGGTGATATTCTTATATAAGGTTTTTATTAGCGGTTAATTTAAGTATAATCTTTTTATGAAAATAATTGAACTTGAAGTTGTAAACTCCACACATATTTATTTACGAGAATTAATTAGAAATAATGGGTATGAAGAACCTCTTGCTGTTTTGACCTCTCATCAAACTCATGGTATTGGAAGTCGTGGTAATTCTTGGACTGGTATGCGAGGAAATTTGTTCTTTTCTTTTGTATTAAATAAAAAAGACTTACCAAGTGATTTGCCATTGCAATCTGCATCTATCTATTTTTCTTTTATATTAAAAATTATTTTAAAACAGAAAACTTCCAAGCTTTGGTTGAAATGGCCTAACGATTTTTATATAAATGACAAAAAGATAGGTGGTACAATAACAACTACTAGTGGTGAGTTTATGTATTGTGGTATTGGATTAAATTTAAATGCAGTTTCAGATGATTTCGAACATTTAGATATCCAAATTGATAAAAAAGAAGTTTTAAAATTATATTTCGAGAAATTGAAAGAAAAGATTTTATGGAAGCAAATCTTTAGTGAATATAAGATAGAATTTCAAAACAGTAAAAAGTTCCAAGCAACAGTAAAAAACAAAAAAGTTTCATTAAATAAAGCTATTTTAAACATAGATGGTTCTATTGATATTAATGGAGAAAAGGTGTATAGTTTAAGATGACAGCAGAAGTAATAGCAATTGCAAATCAAAAGGGTGGTGTTGGTAAAACAACTACTGCGGTTAATTTAAGTGCAGCTTTAGCACTTGAAGGTAAAAAAGTTCTATTGATTGATGCAGATCCTCAAGCCAATGCAACTACGAGTTTAGGGTTTCAAAGAGATACCTATGAATATAACATTTATCATGTAATGCTTGGAACAAAAGAATTAAATGAAATTATTTTAGACAGTGAAATTGATAATCTAAAAGTAGCTCCATCAAATATTGGATTAGTAGGAATCGAAAAAGAATTCTACACTAACAATAGTAAAGAGAGAGAATTAATACTTAAAAGAAAAATTGATCCCATCAGAAAAGATTATGATTATATAATCATTGATTCACCTCCTGCTTTAGGACCAATTACTATTAATACATTAAGTGCAGCTAACTCAGTACTTATTCCAATTCAATGTGAGTTTTTTGCATTAGAAGGTTTGGCTCAGCTTTTAAATACTATTAAATTGGTAAAACAAACTATTAACAGACAGCTTCAAATTAAAGGCTTCTTACCTACTATGTACAGCAGCCAAAATAACTTGTCTAGGCAAGTATTTGCTGATCTTGCACAACATTTTGAAAGTAAGTTATTTAAAATTGATGAAAGTTCGTATGTTGTAATTCCTAGAAATATTAAACTTGCTGAGAGTCCAAGTTTTGGTAAACCAATTATGTTATATGATGCAAAGGCAATTGGCTCAAAAGCTTATTCAAATCTTGCAAAAGCGATAGCAGGATAATTGATGGCATTAGGAAGAGGACTCAGTGAATTATTAGGGGAAGTTGAAACTGCATATGAAAATTCAACAACTTCGTCTACAGATGGAGTTACAGAATTAAATGTTGCTCATATTAAAGCCAACCCAAATCAGCCTAGAAAAATTTTTGATGAAACAAAACTACAAGAACTAAGTGACTCAATTGTAAAACACGGATTGTTACAGGCAATTTCAGTTATTAAAGTCTCTAATGATGAATACGTATTAATTGCAGGTGAACGTCGTCTTCGTGCTCATAAAATGGCATCTATTGATACTATCAAAGCTACCATTATAGATGTAGAAGAATATAAGTTACGAGAACTTGCTTTGATTGAGAATATTCAAAGAGATGACTTAAATGTTATTGAGCTTTCTTATTCTTATGCACAGCTTATTAACGAACACAATTTAACCCATGACGAATTGGCTGAAATTGTATTTAAAAGTAGAAGTTCCATTACAAATACCTTAAGATTATTGTCTTTAAGTGTTTATATTCAACAATTACTTGGAAATGAAAAAATAAGTGCGGGACATGCAAAAGTTTTAATTGGTTTATCCGAAGATGATCAAAAGAAAGTTGCTGATTCTATTGTGGGACAGAAACTCTCGGTTAGAGAAACCGAAGTACTTGTAAAAAACCTTAAAAATTCCACCTCAAACTCAATTGCTAAAAAAAGCAAAAAAGTCATTAAATTTGATTTTAAACCCTTGGATAATCTTGTTGATTTATTTAAATCTGAGAACCTAAAAATTAAAGTCCAAAATGACTCAATCACCATTAAAATAAACTCTCAAGAAGATATTGAGAAGATTTCTAAACACTTTGGTAACACTTTATAAAAGACCAACATTAATTTCCTCCCTTTAATATAGTATTATAAATATTTTTGCTAAACTTGTGCAGTTTTAGTCAAACTAAACTGTAAAAAAATATGGAGGAATGAATGTTAGACATAAGTCCTGTGTTGTTTCTTAGTGTTGGCATTGTATTTTTAATAGTACTTGCTAGACTAAACAGTACTCTATTTAAACCTCTACTTAAGCATATGGATGATAGAGCAGCTCAAATCAAAAAAGATTTAGAGAATGCAAAATCAAACGGCGCAAATGTAGATGATATGCTGGCTGAAGCAAATGACGTACTTGCAGTTGCAAAAAAAGAAGCAACTGTAATTAGAGAAAAAGCTTACAACGAAGCGAAAGAAAAAGCGGATGTTAAACTTCAAGCTGCAAAATCAAGTATTGATAATAAATACGAAGACTTTGCTAAAAGTATAGAAGATGATACAAAAGCATTAAAAGATTCTTTAACTTCACAAATGCCTCTTTTCAAAGAGAGCCTAAAAGCTAAAATTAGCTCAATATAAAGGAGAGAAAGATGAAAAAAATATTACTATTTGCCTTAACTTTTGCTCCTTTAGCGTTATTTGCTAGTGCAGAAGGTGCGGAAACTGATATTATTCAAAGAACCGTGAACTTTATAATTTTCGCTGCAATACTTTGGTATTTATTAGCGGATAAAATTAAAGCTGCTTTTGCTGATAGAAGTTCATCAATTCAAGCTGAGTTGGATAAAGTACAAGATGCTTTAGATGCCTCACAAAAGAAAGTTGATGATACTACTGCTAAGTTAGAAGAAGCAAAAAAACTTGCAATCGAAGTTGTTGAAGGTGCAAATGCAGAAGTTGATAAAATCAAACAATCTGTGCTTGATGCTGTTGAAAATGACATTGCAAATTTAGAAAAACACTTTGACGAAAAAGTTAAAGTTGAAACAAGAAGAGCTAAGAAAGAAGTTGTTTCTGAAATTCTTGACGAATTACTAAGTGCAGATAATATTGAGTTGACTCAAGAAGAATTATCAAACATAGTACTTAAGAAGGTTGCATAATGACGGATTTAGTAGCAAAAAGATATGTAAAAGCTTTATTGATTGATGCTGATGCAAAATCAATTGCAGCTATAAGTGATGAGTTAAGTGAAATTTCTCAAGCTTATAACGAAAATAAATTCAAAGATATTATTTCTTCATCTGAAGTAAATGGATCTGCAAAAGTAGAATTTATTTTATCATTAAATGATAAAGCCAGTGATACTGTAAAAAATCTAATCAAACTTTTAGGTGAAAATAAAAGACTAGATATTATCCCTAGTATTGTTGAAGAGTTAAATAATCAACTGTCAGTTATTAATAATAACTATACAGGTGTAATTTACACAAATAATGAACTAAAAGAAGCTGATGTTAAAGCAATTGAAGCACAATTTAGTAAAAAATTTGAAGTAAATTTAACTTTAGAACAAGATGTTTGTGATTACGATGGTATTAAAGTTGATATAGATGGACTTGGTGTTGAGATTTCTTTTTCTAAAGATAGATTAAGAACTCAAATGATTGAACATATTTTAAAAGCAGTTTAGAACTTACAAAGGAGAAAATGGATGGGTGCAAAAATTCAAGCTGATGAAATCAGTTCTATCATAAAAGAAAGAATTGATAACTTTGAATTAAATGTAGATATTAATGAGACAGGTAAAATCATCTCTTATGCAGATGGTATTGCTCAAGTATACGGTCTTAAAAATGTTATGGCTGGAGAGCTTGTTGAATTTGAAAACGGTGAACAGGGAATGGCTTCTAACTTAGAAGAATCTTCTGCTGGTATTGTTGTATTAGGAACAGGACAAGGTTTAAGAGAAGGAACTTCTTGTAAAAGAGTAGGACGTCTTCTTGACACAGCTGTTGGTGAAGCTATGATTGGTAGAGTTGTTAACGCACTTGGTGAATCAATCGATGGTAAAGGTGCTATTGAATCAACTGAACGTAGAGTTGTTGAAGAAAAAGCTCCTGGTATTATGGCTAGAAAATCAGTTCATGAACCATTACAAACAGGTATTAAAGCAATTGATGCGCTTGTTCCAATTGGAAGAGGTCAAAGAGAGCTTATTATTGGAGATAGACAAACTGGTAAAACTACAGTTGCAATTGACACAATTCTTAACCAAAAAGGTGAAGATGTTATTTGTATTTATGTAGCAATCGGTCAAAAAGCTTCTTCAGTTGCTTCAGTTGTTAGAACACTTGAAGAAGGTGGAGCAATGGATTATTCTATTGTTGTTAATGCGAGTGCTGCAGATTCTGCTGCATTACAATTCTTGGCTCCATATACAGCAGTTACAATTGCTGAATATTTCAGAGATCAAGGTAAACATTCTTTAATTATTTATGATGATTTATCTAAACATGCGGTTGCATATAGAGAAATGTCTTTATTATTAAGAAGACCTCCAGGTCGAGAAGCATTCCCAGGTGATGTATTTTACCTACACTCAAGATTACTTGAGAGAGCTGCAAAAGTTAACGATGAATTAGGAGCTGGTTCTATTACTGCTTTACCTATCATTGAAACTCAAGCAGGTGATGTTGCTGCATATATTCCTACAAATGTAATTTCAATTACTGATGGACAAATCTTCCTTGAAACAAACCTATTTAACTCAGGTATTAGACCTGCTATTAATGTTGGTTTATCAGTTTCTAGAGTTGGTGGAGCTGCACAAATTAAGGCTACTAAACAAGTTGCTGGTACATTAAAACTTACTCTTGCTCAATATAGAGAGCTTGAAGCATTTGCTCAATTCGCTTCTGATCTTGATGAAAATACAAGAAAAGAACTAGAACTAGGTCAAAGAATGGTTGAAGTACTTAAACAAGGTGTAAATGCACCACTTGTTATTGAAAAACAAATTTGTATTATTTATGCTGGTACTCGTGGGTACTTAAATGATGTTGCTGTTGAAGATGTTGTTAGATTCGAATCTGAATTACATCCTTTTATTGAGCAAAAATACTCAAACATCTTAGATGCTATCAAAACTAATAAAAAATTAGATGAAGATACTGAAGAGAAGTTGAAATCAGCATTAGAAGAGTTCTTAACTGTATTTAGTGCAAAGTAAGGATAGTCTATGGCTAACTTAAAAGAGATTAAAATAAAGATTGGAAGTGTTTCTAATACTCAGAAAACTACTAAAGCTATGAAGCTTGTTTCATCTGCTAAACTTACGCGAACCAGACAATTGTCTGATCAAGCTAAAAGTTATGCAATTAAGATGAATGATGTACTTTCTGAGATCGCAAGCCGAGTTAGCAGTGTACAAGATGAAGAGAATATTAATAAAGCTTTTCGACCTTGTGAAAATCCAAAAACAGTTGATATTGTTTTTGTTACTGCTGACAAAGGTCTTTGTGGTGGTTTTAACATGGCAACAATTAAAACAGTAACTAATCTTAAAGCTGAGTATGAAGCTAAAGGTGTTAATGTTAGACTAAGAGTATCTGGAAGAAAAGGAAGTGATTATTTCTCTTTCCAAAGAATAAACTTAGAACAATCTACAGTTGATTTATCAGCTGCACCTGATTATGACAAAGCTTGTAATTTTATTGAGCAATCAGTAAAAGATTTTAATGAAGGTCTTACAGATAAAGTTGTCCTTGTTTACAATGGATTTCTTAATATGTTAACACAAGAAATTAAAGTTAGAGAATTGTTACCCGTAAGTTTAGATAACGTTTCAATTAATGAAAACGTTACATCTATGCTTGAAATAGAACCAGATGATGATGATGAAGTGTTGGTTGAATTAACAGGTAAATATATTGATTTCAATATGTATTACGCTCTAATTGACTCTTTAGCAGCTGAACATAGTGCGCGTATGCAAGCTATGGAAGCGGCAACAAAGAATGCAAAAGAAAAAGTTGATTCATTAACAATTGAATATAATAAAGCTAGACAAGCTGCAATTACAACAGAACTGATAGAAATTATCAGTGGTGTTGAATCATTAAAATAATTTAAAGGAGCTGCCCGTATGAAAGGTAAAGTTATTCAGGTAATGGGTCCAGTCGTTGATGTAGAATTCGACGGATACTTACCAGAAATAAATGAAGCAATTGATGTTTTACAAGCTGATGCTAACGCTGAAAGACTTGTATTAGAAGTTGCTGCACACATTGGTGATAGTCGTGTTCGAACTATTGCTATGGATATGACTGAAGGTTTAACCAGAGGTCAAGAAGTAACTGCAACTGGAAACCCTATTAAAGTTCCAGTTGGTGACGATGTATTAGGAAGAATTTTTAACGTTATTGGTGAACCTGTTGATGATGGTGAAGCAATTTCTGCTGATTGTCCTAGATGGTCAATTCATAGAGATGCTCCTCCTTTCGAAGAGCAATCTACTAAAACTGAGATGTTCGAAACTGGTATTAAAGTAGTTGATTTACTTGCTCCTTATTCTAAAGGTGGAAAAATTGGACTATTTGGTGGTGCTGGTGTTGGTAAAACAGTTATTATTATGGAACTTATTCACAACGTTGCGTTCAAACACTCTGGATACTCAGTATTTGCTGGTGTTGGTGAGAGAACAAGAGAAGGAAATGACCTTTATTACGAAATGAAAGATTCAAATGTACTTGACAAAGTTGCACTGTGCTACGGTCAAATGAATGAGCCTCCAGGTGCTAGAAACAGAATTGCACTTACTGGTCTTACAATGGCTGAGTACTTTAGAGATGAAAAAGGTCTTGACGTACTTATGTTTGTTGATAATATCTTTAGATTTGCACAATCTGGTTCTGAAATGTCTGCACTTCTTGGAAGAATTCCTTCAGCAGTTGGTTACCAACCAACTCTTGCGTCTGAAATGGGTAAACTTCAAGAAAGAATTACATCAACTTCTAAGGGTTCTATTACTTCTGTACAAGCAGTATATGTTCCTGCGGATGACTTGACAGATCCAGCTCCAGCTTCTGTATTTGCTCACCTTGATGCAACAACAGTACTTAACAGAAAAATTGCTGAAAAAGGTATCTACCCTGCGGTTGATCCTCTTGATTCAACTTCTAAAATTTTAAGTGCAGATGTACTTGGTGATGAGCATTATGGTGTTGCCAGAGGTGTACAGTCTACATTACAAAAATATAAAGATTTACAAGATATTATTGCGATTCTTGGTATGGATGAGTTATCAGAAGTTGATAAACTTACAGTATCAAGAGCAAGAAAAATTGAGAAGTTCTTATCTCAACCTTTCTTCGTTGCAGAAATCTTTACAGGTTCTCCTGGTAAATATGTAGAATTAGCAGATTCAATTGCTGGTTTTAAAGGTATTATTGAAGGTAAATATGATGATTTACCAGAAAATGCATTCTATATGGTTGGTAATATCGATGAAGCTATTGCTAAAGCTGAGGGAATGAAGTAGTCACTATTAAGGTAAAACATGGATACAATTAAATTATCTATAGTTACTCCAAACGGTCAAATTTTTAGTGATGATGTTAAAACTGTGACTCTTCCTGGAAAAGAGGGAGAGTTCGGAGTTTTACCTGGACATGCATCACTTGTATCATCTTTAACTGTTGGTGTGATTGTAATTGAAAAAAAAGATTCTATAGAAGCTGTAGCTATTAACTGGGGACATGTTAAAGTTAGTGAAAGTTCTGTAGATGTATTAGCTGATGGAGCGGTTGCCTTAACTCAAGGTGCTGATTCTCAAACAGCTCAAAATATTGATGCCGCTAAAGACTTAGTGAACTCTGTTAAAGATGCAAATGTATCGTTAGCTGCAGTTGAAGCTAAAATCAATTCTTTTGCATAATTGCATAAATGATTGATTCAATATTAAATTATTTAAATAACGGTGGTGCAATAACGTTTTTCGTTCTTGGACTGCTGTCTATTTATTTAGTACTCACCATTTGGATATTTAGTTATAAATATATGTCTCTAACTGCGTTAGTTAACAATGAAAAAAAATCTTTAGAATCACTTATAAACAGAGGAATGGGTATCAATCCATTATCAAGTTTAAGCCGTTGTGTTTCACCAGAAGGTACAACTTCAAAAGAAATATTAGGTGCTTGTGAAATTTCACTTATTAGAGAAGCCAGTACTGGTATATCATGGCTTTCTATTGTTTCTTCAACCTCTCCCTTTATTGGTTTGTTTGGAACAGTTGTAGGAATTCTTGAGTCTTTTTCTAAGTTCTCAACTCAATCAAAAGTTAGTTTTTCTGTCATTGCACCTGCAATATCTGAAGCATTAGTTGCAACTGCAGCTGGTATTTTTGTTGCAATATTTGCATATACATTTCACCAATTAATTACTAGAAAAATATATGAGTTTGATACTTATTTAAAAGCTCAAACTAAAATTTTAGTCGCAAAAGGGTAATATACTCAGATGTATGATTATAATCAAAAACCTGATTTAAATATTACCCCTCTTGTTGACGTTATGTTGGTACTATTGGCTATTTTAATGGTAACAGCACCCGTAATTGAATTTGAAGAGAACATTAACTTGCCTCGTGGTAGTAAATCCAAACAAGTGCAAGTGAACAAAAAAATTGATATATTTATAACTGAAGATCGAATTATAACTTTAAATAAAGTTAAATATAAATTAGAAAACTTTGCAGATAGTTTTGTTCTTTTTGCAAAAGATAAAAATAGAGATACCCCAATCCACTTACGAGCTGAAAAAACATTGGTTTATGATGATATCATATACGTATTGAAATCTGTTAAAGAGGCTGGATTCTTTAAGGTATCACTAATTACAGATGGTTAGCTGTAATGTTTACACAACTCAAAAAAACTAAAGACGACAAGAGTAATTTCTACCTTTCAGGTATTTTAGCTTTTGGAATATATCTCTTAGTTATACTTTTATGTGCTCTATACTTAAAAACTCAAAATGTAAAAAAGTTTGATGCCATTTCGAAGGTGACTGTTTTAGAATTGGATATGATAATTGAGCCTATTAAAGATAAAACAAACAAACCTGTCAAAAGCAGAACAGATCAAATTGATACCAAAAAATCCAATAAAATTGTTAAAAAATCTACATCAACTAGTGCAAAAAAAAGAAGTAATTTAAAATCACTTTTTTCAAAAGTAAAAACTACAGCGCCAAGAGTTGCAAAACAAAAGGTACTCAATGTTAAAAAAAGTACTGTGACTAGTCGATTTAAATCAAAATTTGAAAAACAACAAAAAAGTAAAAATATTACTGTCTCGAAATTGCTAGATTCTGTCAAAGCTAAAGCTTCTATTCGAGTACCTACAGATACAAAAAATCAAAATGATGAATATTATTCCAAAATATATGATCTACTTGCTAGCAGATGGAATCCTATGTTGATTATTGATGGATTATCTGCTAAAGTACTGGTCATAATTTCTAGTAATGGTGAATTTAATTTTAAATTTTTGAAAAATTCAAGGGATTCATCTTTTAATGATTCTTTGAGAAGTTTTTTAGAAGCTCAAAGATTGATTGTATATCCGACACATACTAGAGGTTCAGAACAAGAAATAGCTGTAACTTTCACAGCTCAAAAAGGATAGATATGAATAAAATTTTAGTTGTTTTAATTTTTAGTTTTAATATGTTATTTGCAGTTGATGCTACTATGGAGATTATAAAAAAATCTCATTCTTTACCAATGATTAATGTATCTGTATCTTCAGATTCAGGTGATTTAAAATTGGCCAAAGAAATTAAAAAAATCATTGGTCAAGATTTAAGAGTCAGTGGACATTTTAATGTTTCCAATTTTAATAAAAGTATTCCATACACTTCAATTCCTAGTAGTCCTTTAATGAAACAAAATGATATTGATTTATTTTTAAATCTTCAAATTCAGCAAAGTGCTTTTGAGGGTATTATTTTGTATATCAGTTTATTTGATGTAAACAGTAATAAAATTGTATTTAATAAACAATTCACTACTTCTAAACAAAGTAGATTTCCATTTCTAGCTCACAGATCTGCTATTGAAATTAATAAGTATTTAAATGCACCTTCAATTGATTGGATGGATAAGTTTGTTATATTTTCAAGATCAATTGGAGCTAAAAAAAGCGAAATCGTTATAGCTGATTATACTTTGAATTTTCAAAAAGTAATTGTTAAAGATGGTCTAAATGTTTTCCCTAAGTGGGCAGACAAGTCTCAGGAGTCATTTTATTACACTACTTATAATAAAACTGTTCCAACTTTAATGAAGGCAAATTTATATACTGGTAAAAAAAGACAAATCTTAAAAAGTGATGGGATGATTATTGCTTCTGATGTAAGTGAAGATGGTAAAAAGTTACTTTTAACTATGTCACCAGACGGACAATCTGACATTTATCTCTATGATTTGGAAAAAAGAATTAAAACAAAAATTACCAAATAC
>MAAC01015679.1_pt1 | contig 12914 bp, 10 predicted proteins | sample 1115981 | NCBI WGS metagenome assembly MAAC01 (sample SAMN04961126, study PRJNA320927) | seawater metagenome | isolation source: sample BD02T64 sea water enriched with oil for 64 days | place: USA:Gulf of Mexico | collected 2013-07-27 | reverse complement strand
AACCCCGTGAATAGAGTGGGGATGGTCGCCAAAATTCAAGGGTAATTGATAGCTCGTACCGGAAAAACTGAAGCGACCATTCTTAATACGGTTTGAATAGGGAATGAGTGGGAAAGATGCCTTATTCCGCTGTCCAAATGAACGTAAAATATCAAGATTTCTATTGTCGGTCATAAGGTTGTAGGAGGTAATACACCCGCCTTGGAGTGTTATACCAACGGTGGCTTTTTCATTTTTAATTTGCAAATTTTCGCTCAAGAACTTTCCTTGAATAAACATGGTTTAGTTAATTGTTTTAGTTAAATAAGATGTATAGTGATTTGATTTTACTTAATTATATTATCCTACGACTAGTTCTTGGCGATTGACCAAAACGGCTTCGATAGCTTCTTGCAAATGAGGTTGCCGAGTTGAAACCGCAGCGGATGGCAATATCGAGAACCGAAAAATCAGTTTGGGTCAGGAACCGTTGGGCAATGTCCAGCCGCAGGTTTCTGTAATAAGTCGCGGGGGATGTTTTTAAATACTTTTTGAACAGGCGCTCTAGTTCACGAACCGTGGAGCCGATATCCTGTGCAAGCTCGGGGATAAGGAACGGGCTCTCTATGTTGGCTTCCATTGCTTCTATAGCGGTGGTAAGGGTTTTGTTGTTCCTGATTTGCGGGTTGTTGGATGCCAGACGCTGTGGGTTATTACCTTCGCGAAATCTTTGATAGATAAATACATCAGCAACATCGGCAGATAATTTTAACCCGTACTGAACTCTTATCAATTGAAGCATCATGTCGAGGCTGGTTGTGCCGCCCCCAGAAGTAAATCGGTTGCGATCAACAACATAGATATCCAGTTCGGTTTGAATGTTCGGATAGGTTTCCGTGAAACTCTCAAAATTCTCCCAGTGAACAGTCGCTTTATAGCCGTCGAGAAGCCCGGCTTTTGCCAGAACTTCGCTGCCCGCATCCATACCTCCGAATTCGGTCCCCTTTGATCTTAATCTTCTGAGAATAGCGGCAAGTTTCTCTGTGTAGCTTTTGTCAACATCGTAGCTGGCGCAAACAATGAGTATCGGAATGGTTGCGTCATCGCCGAGTTCAGCATCGACGCTTATTTCCATTTCATTACTCGCCCGAACAGTGGTGCCCGCTATTGAATATAGTTTCCACTCATAAAGCTTTTCGCCGACCTTCATATTGGCAGCCCGCAAGGGTTCAAGGGCCGACGAGAAGCAAAGCATTGAAAATCCGGGGATCAATAAAAACGCGATTTTTTGAGGCTTTTTATCGACCTGTGTTCCAAAAAGATACATGTTTGAATTCTCGATTGTTTCGATAGGTGTCTCAATGTTTATGTAGTAAAATGTTTCATAACTTGTGGAAAATGTAAAATAAATATCGTGAATCGACCTACACTTATTTTTAGCTACAGGGTGTAATTTCAATAAGTACATCCTCAACAAGCACCCAACAGACACCAAACAGATAAACGAGTATGAGCAATGAACAACGAAGTGATTATTACCTGCCCGGTTACAGGTGCTGGTGCCAAAAAAGACAAACACACAAATGTTCCTGTAACCCCTGAAGAGATTTCCGATGCTGCGATTGAAGCTGCGTTGGCTGGGGCGGCAATTGCTCATCTGCACGTGCGAAATCCTGACACAGGGCAGGCGAGTAACGACCTTGGTCTGTATCAGGAAACCGTTGGCTTGCTTCGTAAGAAAATGGACCAAAAAGGTGTTGATGTTGTCATCAATATTACTGCTGGCATGGGTGGTGAATTTGTTCCCGATGCAACAAATCCGAACAACGGTGGTCCGGGCACAGATATGCTCAACCCCGTGGATCGTCTAAAACATATTGATGCCATTCGTCCTGAAATTTGCACGTTTGATTGCGGCTCATTGAACTTCAGCGATTATGCCTATGTCTCCACACCGGACATGTTACGTGAAATGGCCGCGCTCATTCAGAAAATGGACGTAAAGCCTGAAATCGAAGCCTTTGAGCTCGGCCATATCTGGATGGCGAAACAGCTTATGGACGAAGGTCTGATTGATTCACCACCACTTTTTCAACTTTGCCTGGGCATTCCTTTTGCTGCTGAAGCAAACGGCGAAACAATGCTGGCCATGCGCAACATGCTTCCCGAGGGTGCAAACTGGGGCTCATTTGGTGTTGGTCCAACGCAGATGGCAATGGCTGCACAGTCCGTTATTTTTGGGGGCCACGTTCGTGTTGGTCTAGAGGATAATCTCTATATGGAGCGCGGCGTTTTGGCGACAAACGGCCAGCTGGTTACGAGAGCAAGAGAAATCGTTGAGCGTATGGGGGCACGTATTTTAACCGCCGAAGAAGCGCGTAAAAAATTCAACGCAACCAAACAAGTTTAAGACCCCCAAGACAGTATTGATAAAGAAATATAGTGCTTCCAATTAATTTTTACCCAAGAAGCAAAGAGCAAAGTGTAGGCAAACCTACATGAGCGATGCAGCGACGATGAGGAAAAGTTAAGTGGGAGCATTATAGTATGGATTAAGGTACAAGTTTATGAATAGTGAAATTAAAATAATCGCCATCGTCGGCGCGGGTGTGATTGGTGCGGGATGGGCAGCGCGCTGCCTTCATCGTGGCATTGATGTTATCGTGACGGATCTTTCCGCAGACGCCGAACGCGGCCTGCGTGAGGTAGTTGCGAATGCAGAGGGCGCCCTTAACAGCCTAAGTCTTGCGCCCCGGAGAAAAAAAGGCACGCTGACTTTTACCACCAATCTTGCAGAAGCGGTATCACAAGCCGATTTCGTTCAGGAAAATGCACCGGAACGTGAAGACCTCAAACGTAATCTTCTTGCCGAGATTAGTAAGCACGTGGGCCCTGAAGTCATTATTGCATCCAGCTCTTCTGGCCTGTTGCCTTCACGCATACAAGTGGATTGTGTACGCCCCGAACGTGTTATTATCGGGCATCCTTTTAACCCTGTGTACCTTCTGCCACTGGTGGAAGTTCTCGGCGGAGAACTGACTGACGGTAAATACGTCGATCAGGCCATAGAGTTCTATACCTCCATCGGCATGCAGGCTTTAAAAGTGCGCAAGGAAGTCGAAGGATATATCTCTGACCGTCTTCAGGAAGCGCTTTGGCGCGAAGCCCTGCACATGGTGGCAGATGGTGTTGCGACCACAGATGAAATTGATCAGGCGGTGATTTACGGACCGGGCCTTCGTTGGGCGTTTATGGGCACTTGCCTGACGTTCCATTTGGCTGGTGGCGAGCAGGGAATGCGTCACATGCTGGAACAATTCGGTCCCGCACTGCAACTGCCATGGACCAAATTGAAGGCACCAGAGCTCACAGACCAGCTTATTGACAGAATGGTTGAAGGCACTCAGGAACAAGCCAAGGGCTACTCAATCCGGGATCTGGAGAAGTTGCGCGATAACTGTCTCGTATCGATCATGCAGTCCCTGCGGAGTTTTGATTACGCATCCGGTAGCACCTTGAAAAGGGATGAGGAGCGTCAATACGCAGACACTTCCGGTTCGACGGACTGGTCAGCCAGTGATGATCTCTCGAAACCCCTGGAGTTACATACGGACAAAGTTCACCCTGAATGGGTGGATTACAACGGCCATATGACGGAATCCCGGTATCTTCAGGTGTTCGGTGATGCCTCTGATGCGCTTTATCAATATGTCGGGGTTAATGCTGAATACCATGCCAATGGGAATTCATATTATACCGTTGAGACACACATCAACAACATCATGGAAGTTGCCGCTCACGCCCCTTTGAAAGTTTCGACACAGCTTCTCGGGCTCGATAACAAACGCCTGCACTTCATCCATAATATTTACAACGCAAAAGATGATACCCTGTTGGCGACCGGTGAACAGATGGTTCTACACGTTGATACAAATGCGGCAAAAGCCTGCCCGGCAAAACCTGAAATTTTGGAAATTCTGCAAAAAATTATGGATGCCCATGCTCATTTGCCAGCACCGGAACGGCGTAGCCGTGAAATGGCTGTGCCAGCACCCCGGAATTAACCCCGGAAATTAACAAAGTTGTCTGATCAGGGGCATTAATCTGCCTCTGATCACGCACTTGAATACTTATTATGTAACGACAAATCTGCGCTGGTGTGGCGTCAGATCGGGTCAGTTATTGTCTTATGAAAATCATGTTCACCAGTTAATATACTGGTTAATAGGAGCAGGTTATGGAATTTGGTCTTTCCCAAGAACAACAGATGGTTGTTGATACTGTACGTGATTTTGTTGAAAAAGAACTCTATCCTCACGAAAATAAGGTTGAAGAACTGGGCTATGTTCCCGTTGAAATAACCAAAGAAATTCGAGACAAGGTCTTAAGCCTCGGATTTTATGCGGCAAATATTCCCGAGGAATTTGGCGGGGGTGGCCTTGATCATGTGACGATGTCACTGATGGAAAGAGAACTTGGTCGTGCTTCGCAAGCTCTGAGCATCATCTTCGGCCGTCCTTCTAATATACTTTGTGGCTGTACTGGTGATCAGGTCGAAAAATATCTGTTACCTGCTATTCGCGGTGAAAAGACCGACTGTATTGCTCTGACTGAACCGGATGCGGGATCAGACGTTCGATCCATGAAAGCTTCGGCGCGTAAAGACGGTGATGACTGGATACTGAACGGCACCAAACATTTCATTACCCATGCGGATGAGTCCGATTTTGCCATTGTCTTTATGGCAACGGGGGAAGAGGAAACGCCACGCGGAACCAAGAAAAAAATAACCTGTTTCCTTGTTGATCGCGATACTCCGGGCTTTGAAATCAGGGACGGATACAATTGCGTATCTCACCGGGGGTACAACAACTCTATCCTGAACTTTGATAACTGCCGTGTGCCATCTTCACAGATCCTGGGTGAAGAAGGAACCGGATTTGACGAAGCGAACACATGGCTCGGTGCCACACGTTTAACCGTTGCCGCAATGTCCGTTGGGCGCGCTCAACGGTGCTTTGATATGGGCGTAGAGTGGGCTGCAGAAAGAAAGCAATTTGGCCAGTCTATCGGCAAATTCCAAGGCGTTTCTTTCAAGCTGGCGGATATGGCAACAGAAATCCAAGCCGCAGAGTATCTCACACTCGGGGCCGCCTGGAAGCTTGATCAAGGCATTCCTGCAGATCAGGACATTGCCATGGCAAAGCTGTTCGCAACTGAAATGCTGGGCAAGGTAACAGACGAGACCCTACAGATTTATGGCGGTATGGGGCTTATGACTGAATTGCCAATCGAACGCTTCTGGCGGGATGCCAGAGTTGAACGTATCTGGGATGGAACCAGTGAAATTCAACGCCACATCATCTCTCGAGGTCTTCTCCGTCCACTCGGGAGTTAAGCAAAAGATGGCTCCAATTTCTAACATAAAACGTCTTCTCAGCCCCAAATCCATTGCAGTGGTCGGTGGCAGAGAAGCGGCAGAAGTCATTCGGCAATGTCAAAAAATGGGTTATGAAGGCGATATCTGGCCTGTAAACCCCAAACGTGACACCGTCGAGGGATTGGCCTGTTACGCGTCCATAAAGGAATTACCTGCTGTCCCGGATGCCTCTTTTGTGGCGATCCCAAGAGGTCCGGCAGTCGAGGTCATTGGTGAACTGGCGCAAATGGGGGCAGGGGGTGCAGTATGTTATGCCTCCGGCTTCTCAGAAACGAAAGACGGTGCGCCTTATCATGACGCGCTAATATCGAATACAGGTGATCTCGCCGTTGCAGGGCCAAATTGTTATGGGGTGCTGAATTATCTCGATGGGGCCGCACTCTGGCCTGATCAACACGGCGGCGAGACTGTTGGTCGCGGTGTGGCTATTATCACGCAAAGCGGCAATATTGGCATTAGTTTGACGATGCAGGAAAGGTCTCTGCCGCTTGCCTATATGATTTCTGTTGGTAACCAAACCATACTCTCTATCCCTGACTATATCGAAGCATTATGCGAAGATGACCGTATCAGTGCCATTGGTCTTCATATGGAAGGAATCTCTGACATTCCAGCCTTTTGCCGCGCGGTAAAAAAAGCGCGGGGAAAAGGGGTTTCAGTGGTGGCACTAAAGGCTGGAGGATCGGAGATTGGTGCTCAATTGACAATGAGCCATACCTCAACTCTGGCCGGATCTGACACGCTATACAGCGCCTTGTTTAACCGCATCGGGGTTGCCAGAGTTCACTCCTTATCCGAACTTATTGAGACCCTTAAGTTTTTGCACGTCGTGGGACCTCTCTCAGGTAACAATATTTCCTCACTGAGTTGCTCAGGTGGAGATGCCGCGTTGGTTGCCGACATGGGCAGTAAACTCGATTTACAGTTTGGAATTATCCCTGAGCAGCAAACGCGTGAATTGCAAGAACAGATGGGTGAGAAAGTTACGGTTTCAAACCCGTTTGATTATCACACGTATATCTGGGGAAACCTGGAAGAGAAAACTGCGTGTTTTACCCGTCTGATGCAAGGTGGTTATGATGCCACTCTTTTGGTTTTGGACTATCCAAAAGAACAGCTCGGTCAAGCGCCTGATTGGGATATCGCTGTGCAAGCGATGATTTCAGCACAAGAGACATCTGGAAATCAGGCCGTTATTATTTCGACCCTTCCTGAAAATCTCCCTGCTCATGCACGTAAAACTTTGATCGATAATAACGTTGTTCCGCTTCAAGGGCTTGATAATGGCTTAAAGGCGATCAACTCTGCGGCGTGGATTGGAAAACGGTGGCAAGAGATCAAAGATAGTGATGTAAACACTGTTTTGAATGAACGTCATGATCTCGTTGGCGAAGTTGAAATGCTGGATGAGGTTCAAGCTAAGCAACTTTTAAGTCAATTCGGGCTTCGTGTTCCTCTAAGCAAAACCGTTCCGATAGATCAGGCAGGAAACGTATCGGAGGAAATTGGATACCCCGTTGTTGTTAAGGCTGTTGGTGCAGATTTAGCCCACAAGACTGAAGCAGGCGGTGTTGCCCTCAATCTATTAAATCGAGATATGGTTGAGAGTGCTGCAGAAAAGATGCGTGCGCTTACGGAAATGGTCCTTGTTGAGGAAATGATTACAGATGTGGTTTCTGAAATCATCGTTGGTGTCAGTCGAGACCCACAGTTCGGTTTGTCTATCGTGGTTGGAAGTGGTGGTGTATTTGTTGAACTGCTTAAAGATTCAACACCATTGCTTCTTCCTGCTTCGCGAGATGATATAGAAGCAGCCTTAAAGAGCTTGAAGCTTTATCCTATGATGGACGGCTATAGAGGTCTTGTCCGAGGCGATATCTCTGCACTAATTGACAGCATTGAGAAGTTAATTATTTTTGTCCAGGAGAACGATACGCGTCTTATGGAGCTGGATATCAACCCGGTAATGGTCTTACCCGAAGGACGGGGTGTTATTTTGGCTGACGCGATGATCCGGATGGTTAAACAAGAAAGAGCTAATGATGAATGACGTTGTAAAAGTTGAACAACGCGGCCCAATACTCGAGGTTATTCTCGATCGGCCCAAGGCAAATGCAATTGATGCCAAAACCAGTATGGTACTTGGTAAAGTTTTTTGCGAGTTCCGCGATAATCCCGATCTAAGAGTGGCAATCCTGACCGGAGCGGGAGAAAGGTTCTTTTCCGCAGGATGGGATCTTGTTGCCAGTAGTGAAGGGGAAGCGCCTGATACTGATTATGGTCCGGGTGGATTTGCTGGAATTACTGAACTTCACGATTGTTACAAACCAATTATTGCTGCGGTAAATGGTATGGCAGTGGGGGGCGGCTTTGAGCTTGCTCTGTCGGCGGATTTTATTGTCGCTGCAGATCACGCCCAGTTTTTCCTCCCCGAAGTTAAAGTTGGATTGATTGCTGATGCCGCTTCTTTCCGGTTGCCAAAACTCCTGCCCAAAGCACTGGCTATGGAAATGCTTCTGACTGGACGCCGCATGTCAGCGGAGGAAGCTTTGAAATGGGGACTGGTAAACAAGGTCGTGCCCGCAGAAGAACTCTTAACTGCAGCGCGAGAGCTTGCGGACCAAATTCTCGAAGCCGCACCTTTGGCAGTCAGTGCTGTTAAAGAGGTTATTCAAAAAACAGCAACGCTTAACATAGAGGAATGCTATCGAGATATGCGAAGCGGCAAGTGGGAAAACTATGAACGCCTGCTGGTTAGTGATGATGCAAAAGAAGGTTCACTGGCTTTTGTGGAAAAACGATCTCCAGTTTGGACTGGGAAATAACGTTTGAGGACTTAATAATTGGGGAAAAATGTAATCAATAACAGGGTGATACAAACGATACATACCCTACCTTCAAATAGAATAACCCCTTAATGAAATTAGACAAAATATAGTTTGAAATAAGTTATTTTTTCCATCTATATTTTGATCTAACGGTTCACTCTCAGGTGATCTCATTTTGTTATTTCCAGGATTTGGGCCAGAACTTATGGTTTGAATTCGGACTAGGGTTTAGATATGCAGTCTTTTGATTATGTTGTTGTTGGTGCGGGTTCTGCCGGATGTGTGCTTGCCAATAGATTGAGTGAAAATGGTAAGCACTCAGTCCTGATCCTGGAAGCAGGGGGCTCTGATAAGCGGTTTTGGGTTCAGGTCCCCATTGGGTACGGTAAAACCTACTATCAAAAAGCAGTTAACTGGATGTATTTGACGGAAGCTGATGAAGGTACAGCCAACCGTCAGAGTTACTGGCCTCGGGGCAAGGTCCTTGGGGGGTCGAGTTCAATCAACGCCATGGTTTATATTCGTGGCAATAAAAAAGACTATGATGATTGGAAAGCGCTGGGTAATCCTGGTTGGGGCTATCAGGACGTGTTGCCTTATTTCAAAAAATCGGAACGCAATCAACTCGGTGATGATGGATATCGGGGAACAGAGGGACCGATGCATGTCTCTGACGTCTCGAAAGATTTGCATCCCTTGTGCAAAAACTTCATCCAGTCCGGCGAACAGCTGGGGTTAAAGTTTAACGACAATTTTAATGGCGCTGAACAAGAAGGCATTGGCCTTTATCAAACCACAACTCGAAAGGGGTTTCGAGAATCAGCGGCAAAATCTTTTTTGCATCCCGTGCTTAAGCGTAAAAACCTGAAACTCATAACTTATGCCCATGCCACAAGGGTTTTATTCGACGGAAAAAAGGCTGTCGGCATTGAGTACATTCATAAAGGCAAGGCCAAACAAATTTTTGCCAATAAGGAAGTTATCCTCAGTGGCGGGTCGATTAACTCGCCACAATTATTGCAGCTATCAGGCATTGGCCCCAAAGATCTGCTGGATGGCCTGAATATTCCTCTCGTGCACGAAAGCCCCGCAGTCGGTCAACATTTGCAAGATCATCTGGGCATGGATTACCTTTATAGCTGTACCAAACCAAGTTTGAACGATGAACTCCATTCATTGTGGGGGAAATTCGTGGCTGGCTTAAAGTACGTTCTTTTCCGCCGAGGACCTTTAAGCCTGAGTATCAATCAGGGTGGGGGATTTATTAAGACGCGGCCGGAATTAGCTCAACCGAATATTCAGCTTTATTTTTCTCCGGTGAGCTATACGCGCGCGCCAGCGGGTACGCGGCCAATGATGAACCCAGACCCTTTTTCTGCTTTCCAGTTGGGGCTGACAAACTGTCGCCCTACATCACGCGGTGAAATTAAAATCAAGTCTGCTGACCCCTTTGAACATCCGACAATTAAACCCAACTATCTATCTACAAAAGAAGATGTGGACGAGCTGTTAGAAGGTGTTAAATATTTAAGAGAACTTGCTGAAACAAAAGCATTTAAAGAAATTGTTATCGAAGAGTTCCGCCCGGGTTCGGCCTGTAAGACTGATGAGCAACTTATTGAAGATATACGTGGCTATGCCTGGACTTGTTTCCATCCGACCAGCACGTGCAGAATGGGATTAAACCCGGAAGAGAATGTCGTTGATTCCAAACTGAAAGTGCATGGCATCGATAACCTAAGGGTAATAGATGCGTCTATTTTTCCGACTGTGGTTTCGGGAAATACAAATGCCCCGGCGATTATGGTCGGAGAAAAAGGTGCCGATCTCGTTTTAGCGGACGCTTGAGTGGAAGTGGGATAAAGTGGCTAAAACCGCTCTATTCCACTTCGGCCTGCTCTAACAACCAGTTTTTAAAAAGTAATCCCTCTGGTTTGGATTTGTCTTCCTTAACTGGCCTTACCAAATAGTGTGATTCGTTATAGAAAAAATCGTCTTCGATTACCCTTACCAACCGCCCTGCATCAATATCAGCTTGAACGTAGTGTTTTAGCAATAATCCGATGCAAGCTCCTGAATTGACGAGTTGAACGGCGCTCAAGGATGTATCAACCGTAACGGATACACGTAATCCTGAACCCTGTAATTGGTTTTCAAATATTGGTTGCCAACGTCCTTCACAGCCCATTATTCGAATACATCCAAGATGATTGGTGAGGGATGTATCAGCTGTTTTCATTGCCTTGTGTAAGAGGCTTGCATTTTCAGGGGTGGCAACAACAATAGAGGGTTCGTGGTGGATTTTTTGAACATAAAGCCCCGGCCAGTTTCCATCACCAATGCGAATATCAATATCAATGTTTTCCTGCCCGAGATCTTCAGTCCAGATAGCTGTATAAAGGCGAATATCAATGTCGGGGTATTGAGCCAGAAAACTCTTTAGGCGTGGAGCCAACCAAAAAATCGAAAATGCGGCGGTACACCGTATGTTTATTGACTGTTTACCCTTGGTACCAAAAATTCCAATGGTAGAGGCGGACAAGTCTTCAAAGGCGCGCCTTACAGATGGCAGGTAAGCACGACCTTTGTCTGTAAGTTTTAAGCTTCTTGCCAACCGTTCAAATAATTGAAAATCAAGGTGTTGTTCGAGAGAGCGTACCTGATGACTGACCGCAGCAGGTGTCAAACTCAACTCTTTAGCTGCTGCCGTAAAATTATTGAAACGGGCCGCAGATTCAAACGCGCGTAGCCAGTTAAGGGGTGGGAGTTGATAGTTCATGACAATAGCACTCTTACCTGCAAATAAAACGATGTCTTAGAGCAATAATACTTCGTTTGATTTTATCTTCAAGCCCGGTCCATAGTTGCCATCCAGAATATTTAAACCAAGAGAGTTCTGTGTGAAGATAGCGAGTATTGAGACCTTCTCGAACGAGTATGTCGGTTTTGTTCGGGTACGAACGATAGAGGGCGACGAGGGATGGGGTCAGGTCTCCACTTACAATGCAGACATTACCACGCAAATAGTTCATCGCCACATTGCCCCCCATGCTTTGGGGCAAGACGCGACGGATATGGACGCGCTTGTCCAGCTAATTCTCGAACGTGAACATAAATTCCCGGGGACTTACCTTTATCGTGCTCTTTGCGGGCTTGATACGGCTCTGTGGGATATCCACGCCAAGCGAGCCGGGAAATCTGTTGCTCAATTATTGGGGAGCACAAAAGAGTCCTTTCCCGTATATGCCTCGAGCATGCGCCGCGATATTTCGCCGGAACAAGAGGCCGAACGTTTCGTCGCTTTAAAAGAAGAATTTGGTTACCAATCTTTCAAGTTCAGGATTGGTCGCGAGTGTGGTCACGATATCGATCAATGGCCGGGACGGACTGAGGAGATTGTCAAAACCGTCCGCAGAGCTTTGGGTGATAAGGTTAATTTTCTGGTTGATGCCAACAGTGCATACACTCCCCAAAAGGCAATTGAAACTGGCCGCATGCTCGAAGACTACGGTGTCTCTCACTTCGAAGAACCTTGTCCCTATTGGGAATTGGACTGGACCAAACAGGTCACCGAGGCCTTAAGCCTCGACGTGTCTGGTGGCGAGCAGGACAGTAACATGGTTGTCTGGAAACAGATGATCGATAACAAAGTGGTGGATATAGTCCAGCCGGATGTTTGTTATATGGGGGGCATAACTCGAACCCTTCAGGTGGTAAAGAAGCTGGGCTTCCTTGTACACTCCACTGCGCAAACCTTTCTATGGTTACTTTGTTTTCTGCACATGTAATGGCTGCAGTCGGAAATCCGGGAAAGTATCTCGAGTTTTCCATTGAAGGTCTGGATTATTACCCATGGCAAGTAGGTCTGTTCGAGCCTGGTTATAAAATAGAAAACGGGCAATTGATCCTTTCTGATAAACCTGGTTGGGGTGTGGAAATCGATACGCAATGGCTTGCTAATTCGAATTACCAAGTCAGTTACAACGCTTCTCGCTTCTAACTATAAGTAAATTCAACCGCGATAGAAGCGGTGTCATCAGGTGCAATCATGTCAGTACAAATTGGTAATTTAACCGAAGAATATTTTAACAGTGGCACGTTAAGTATGTTGCCAACCCAGCTGTTCATCGATGGCAAATGGGTGTCATCAATTTCTGGAGAGGAAATTGAAACCCTCGATCCGGGAACAGCTAAGGTTTTTGCCAAGGTTAGCGCTGCGCAAAAAGAAGATGTTGATTTTGCGGTTGAAGCGGCGAACAAGGCTTTCTTTAATAGCTGGCGTGACATGAAGCCAAGTAAAAGAGGTGATATTTTATCGAAGGCCGCCGATTTATTAGAGCAAAAATCTGACCTGTTCTCTGTTGTCGAGGCACTTGATTCAGGAAAGCCTCTGGCAGAAGCGCAAGGGGATGTTTCCAACTCAGTTGGGGCTTTACGTTATTACGCTGGCTGTGCAGATAAAATTCAAGGTGACAGCTTTCCTTTGGGGGAGGGAGTGTTTTCTTTTTCCAGTGTGGAAGCTGTCGGGGTGACGGCTCATATTATTCCCTGGAATTACCCATTGGCGACGACAATCCGAGGGGTAGCGCCTGCCTTGGCTGCAGGGTGTACTGCTGTAGTGAAACCAGCAGAACAAACGCCGCTAACCGCCATGTTACTTGCAGATA
>MAAC01000784.1_pt1 | contig 12914 bp, 9 predicted proteins | sample 1115981 | NCBI WGS metagenome assembly MAAC01 (sample SAMN04961126, study PRJNA320927) | seawater metagenome | isolation source: sample BD02T64 sea water enriched with oil for 64 days | place: USA:Gulf of Mexico | collected 2013-07-27 | reverse complement strand
TACACAGGTGATGCCTTCCATTTCGATTGGGCAAGCAAGACACTGGATAAAGTGAAATCTTACGAAGCTGAAATACTAATCGGTGGCCGTGGTGCAGTTGCGCGAGGACGCGATGAAGTAGATGCGGCGATCGAACAAACCAGAGGTTTCCTTAACGGAATGATTGAAAAAGTTGGAGATGTTCACAAAAGAGGCGGCAGCTTGAAAGAAGCATTCCACGCTACTCATGAGCATTTGGAGCCAAAATTTGGAATGTGGCCGATTTTTGAACATTGCTTGCCATTTGATGTGCAACGGCTATGGGATGAGTTCGATGGAATAGATTGGCCGCGTATTTGGACCGATGAGCGTGATCAGGAAGTTTGGGATCAATTGCAGGATTGATTTTCAGATTTATAGAGTTATTTAAAAAGTCGCCCTTGGGCGGCTTTTTTTATTTGGTTAAGCCTCCTAAATTGGTCACTATAAGATAATATTTATGAGGAGACACTGGATGGCGAAGAAGAAGCAGGGAACAGCGATTGTTGTTGGGGCGGGTATTGTGGGAGTATCCACGGCCTATGCGCTACAAACAGCGGGATTTCAGGTCACCCTCGTCGATCGTGTCGGCCCTTGCGCTGGAACGTCTTATGGCAATGCGGGAGCTATTGTAGATGGCTGCACGCCCAATGCCATGCCGGGTTTTTGGAAATCCGTTCCGTCAATGCTGCTTGATCCAGCAGGCCCGTTAAGTATTCGCTGGTCCTACCTTCCTAAAATATTACCGTGGATGATCCGGTTCATGCAAGAATCTCGCCCTGAACGAGTGGAGCATAATGCGGGCGCTTTAAAAAACCTGACCGGCGCAGCTGTGGCTGATTGGGGGCGATTAATGAAGTCAGCTGGCCTTCAGCATATGATAGAGGATGTCGGTTGGCTGAAAGTCTACGAGACGGATGAAGGATTTCAGGCAACTGAGAGTGTTAGAGAGTTAATGACCCGCCATGACAGCAAATATCAAGTGCTGACAGCAGATGATATTCGGGATCTAGAACCTCATCTAAATCCAATTTTCAAACATGGCATTTTCCACAATAAATCTCGGTTTCTGCCCAACCCTGAAAAAGTTGTTCATGGCATCGCTGATGCGTTTAAACACTTGGGCGGTGAAATCGTTATCGCTGATATCAGTAGTATTCGAGAAGAGGAAGATGGGATTGCCGCCATCGGCTCTTCCGGCACAATCAAGGCAGATAAGTTGGTTCTTTGCACTGGAGCTTGGTCCAAAAATCTTGCTGGCCAATTTGGTGCGAACGTCCCGTTGGATACAGAACGTGGGTACCACTTGATGTTGCCGGTAATGGCTGAAAAAGGACTATCGCGTCCTGTTCTACACGGCGAAAAATCTTTCGTTTTAACACCAATGGAGCGGGGCGTGCGGCTAACCAGTCAGGTGGAATTCGCTGGTTTGGAGATGGGGCCTGACTTTACTCGTATTCGTAAAATGCTCCCGCTTGCGAAGAAGATGCTCCCTGCCTTGAATACCGAAGAACAAGATGCATGGCTTGGCTACCGCCCGTCATTGCCCGACAGTATCCCGGTTATTGGCCCATCTCCTAATAACCCAAATGTTATTTTTGCGTTTGGGCATCAACATTTTGGCATGACATTAGGGCCAACGACCGCCCGGCTTGTCAGGGACATTATGATAGGGAAAGAACCAACCATACCGCTTTGGCCTTATCGGGCAAACCGGTTCGGATAATTGGTACTGCTCCAACAGGACAAATGGCTCTTTTTCAAGAACCACTTTTTGTGGCAGTTTGAGCCTGAATTTTTGTAAAGAAAGCCGAAAACATGACTTTGGAACTGCCCAGCGTTTGCACACTCGATTGCCCTGATACCTGTAGCCTTGACGTTACTGTTGAGGATAACAAGATCATTAAGGTTCGAGGATCGAAAGCAAATCCGCTTACGGATGGCGTCATCTGTAATAAAGTTTCAAGATATTATCCAGAATTTGTTCATGCTGGAGGACGACTTTCAACTCCGCTGAAACGAGTGGGGGCTAAAGGCGGCGCTGAATTCGCACCGATCAGTTGGGATGCGGCAATCGATGAAATCTATGAAAATTTCTCAAAAATAATAGAGACTCACGGACCGGAAGCCATTGTGCCGTTGAATTATGCGGGACCGCACGGGATGCTCGCGGGTGGATCAATGGATCTCCGGTTTTTCCATAGGTTAGGTGCCTCTCTTCTGCTCCGTCGGCCTATGTGTGGCGGCATTAAGGGGGAGGCGTATAAAGGGACATTCGGCTCCGTTCCTTCTATGCAGCCTGAACAAATCGTTCATGCAAAATTGATCGTAGTTTGGGGAAATAACGTTACATTTTCAAACCTTCACCTAGCACCGTTAATTAAACGCGCAAAGGCGGCGGGTGCAAAACTGATTGTTGTTGATCCTAAGCGGATCAAAATTGCAGAGCAGGCCGATATGTATCTGGCAGTGAAACCCGGCACAGACATTATTTTGGCATGGGCAATCGCCTCGGAACTCCAGCGTATTGGAGCGTTCGACCAAGACTTTATTGACACGCATGTTCAAGGTGCCAGTGAGTTTATGGAAGAGGCGCAAAAATACTCTATTGAAGAAGCCTCTGAAATTTGCGGCGTTTCAGTTGAAGATATTCGGGCTTTTGCAACATTGTATAAAAATAGCGACCCTGCTGCCATTTCTGTCGGCAACGGAATTGAGCGGAACCAAAACGGTGGCAACAGTATTCGCTCAATTTTTGCGCTGCCTGCGTTGACCAATAAATTCGGCGTTCAGGGCGGCGGTCTTGTCGGTGGATCAAGCGCTTTATTTCCAAAAACATCAGATAAACTCACACGGCCTGATTTGGTGCCAGAGGGAACTCGTAGTCTCAATATTTTGGATATTGGACGGCATTTAGATGAGGATGATTTAGACACACCAATCCGCGGTGTCTTCATTTACAATCATAATCCAGTAATCGTCGCGCCCGATCAAAATCAAATGAAGCGGGGACTAGAACGCACCGATATCTTCGTTGTTGGCTGTGATGTGACCATGACGGACAGTATGCGTTATGCGGATATAATCTTACCAGCCTGTACCCATTTTGAACATGACGATATCTATGCTGCCTATGGTCAGCCATACTTACAGCGTGCGGAACCTGTCATTGATAGAGTGGGAGATGCCCTTCCCAATACAGAAATATTCCGCCGCCTTGCTGCTCGGTTCGGATTTAACGAAGATATTTTCACCACAACTGATAAAGAGTTAATGAACGACGCCTTGAACGCCGATGATCCAAGGTTCGAAGGTGTGCTTCCAAGTGAACTTCCTGTCGGCACAGCGTTGTCCATGGAAGTGGAGGTTGGTGAAGTGATTTTCTTTAAAAACACATTCCCAAAAACGGCTTCTGGTAAAATCGAACTGAAATCAACGTATTTGAACGATCAGTACCAACAAGAGGTGCCGAATTATAATCCGCTTTCGTCGAGCTATCCGCTGACTTTAATTTCACCATCATCCAATAGATTAATTACCTCTACTTTTGGTGGTGTTGAGGCCAACCGGAAAACACCAGAATTGGAAATGCACCCAGATGATGCGGCAAGCCGGGGATTGCGAGGTGGTCAGAGGGTTCGTGTTTACAACGATTTAGGCGAAGTCTACTTGCCACTAAAGGTAAGTGACGCTGTGCGGCCTGGAGTTCTTTGTTCCCCAAAAGGAGCATGGTTTGTGACGACGGACAATAGGCAGACTGTTTCCGCCCTCGCGCCCACTACGAAAGCTGATCTTTGTGAAGGCGCTTGCTATAATGACGCAAGAGTAGAAGTGGAGAGCGTCATTTAGGGGGCCAAATGCCTGAGGAAAAACGGAAGACTGCAAGCGGCGGGTGCTTGTGCGGTGAAATTAAATTTGAGGTCACAGGTAAACTGAACCCAGTGACATATTGCCATTGTAAGCAATGCCGGATTTGGCATGGTGACGTTATTGGCTATAGCGGCTGCGACAGAGGTGACCTCAATTTTCTCTCAAATGATACGCTTCAGTGGTTTCACTCGTCGGCAAATGGTCGGCGTGGATTTTGTACATCTTGCGGCAGCAGCTTGTTTTGGGCCGATGAAACCGAAGATTATATCGCAATCACGGCGGGTTGCTTTGATGAGCCAACAGGGCTTACCGCGACTTCTCATATTTTTGTGGGTTCCGCAGGAGACTATTATGAAATTCATGATAAGCTTCCAAGACATAATGAAAGTTCGTCATAAGTAAAATTGGGTATGTCTTGCCATGAATATTAAACCAACTGAGTTCCTTCGGCAGTTGTTTGATGCCGCCGTTGATGCGGCATACCCAAAAATCTCCCAAATGCCCTTGCCAAAACCTGTAAAGGGGAAGACGGTTGTTATTGGTGCGGGAAAGGCTGCTGCATCAATGGCCAAAGTCGTTGAGGACAACTTTACAGGTGACCTATCGGGCATAGTCATAACGCGGTATGAGCACGGTCTTACTTTAAAAAACGTTAGAGTTGTCGAAGCCGGCCATCCTGTTCCAGATGAAGAAGGCGCGCACGCGGCAAAAGAAATCTTCGATTTAGTTCAAGATCTTGGAGAAGATGATCAATTAATTTGCCTTATTTCAGGTGGCGGATCTTCTTTGTTATCGCTTCCAGCCGACGGAGTTTCTCTTACAAGTAAGAAGCTGATTAACAAGGCATTACTTGCATCCGGCGCGACAATTTCTGAAATAAACACAGTCCGGAAAAAACTATCTGCCATAAAGGGCGGGAAATTGGCTGGCGCGGCGTATCCTGCGAAAATGTCGACTTATATGATTTCTGACGTGCCGGGCGATGACCCATCGGTGATTGCCTCTGGGCCAACAATTCCAGATTTGACGACAGTGGCAGATGCAAAGAATATCTTAGCAAGATATACCATTGAAATTCCCTCAGATGTTGCTTCCTATTTGAACTCAGGATTGGCGGAGCCCATAGGTGCGGACCACCCTGCGTTCGGTTTATGCGAAAACCATATGATTTCCATACCTCAAGATGCACTGGTAGCAGCTGCAGAAATCGCTCGCCAACACAGCATTGAACCAGTAATTTTTGGGGACAGTATTGAGGGGGAGGCAAAGGATGTCGCTCGAGTTTTTGCAGGTATTACCCGCCAAGTTCTGGGCTACGATCAACCCGCAGCAACGCCCTGTGTCTTACTATCTGGTGGGGAGACAACTGTTACTGTATCCAAAAATGCTGGGCCAACTGGTCGCGGCGGGCGCAATGCAGAGTTTCTTTTAGCATATGCAGAAACCCTGGGGCCTGAGAGCCGTGTATATGCAATTGCTGCAGATACAGATGGCATAGACGGGACAGAAGATAACGCAGGCGCATTGTTTGACCCAACAACCCATGAGCGGGCTTTGGGCGCTTCACTTGATTTGACTGATTACCTATCTCGCCATGATGCCTATAATTTTTTCGCAAAGCTTGACGATTTGGTTGTTACAGGTCCGACCCGTACCAACGTTAACGATTTCAGGGCAATTCTGATTTTGTAGCGTGGCTTATGCGCCGCCGAGCATCATCACCAACAACGCTTTGGCGACTTTGTCGGTGTTGTTGACAATTTTGTGGGGACGATCAGCGCCATAGCGGGCAGTTTCTCCATTTTTCAAAACACCAAACTCTTCCCCAGCTGTGATTTCAATCTCTCCGTCCAAAACAGTTAAATGCTCGACGGTCCTCGCTATATGGGGATCAGAGACAAGCTCTCCGCCCGGTTGAAGGCAAAGCTCGTACCACTCGATATTATTGACGAGGTCGGCTGGGCTCAAAATTTTGAGAGTATAAGTCCCGTTTGGATCGTGCAGCACCGGCGCAGACCCATTGGGTACAATGGTTAGGTTATGACCACCTTCTTCCCCGCGAATTAACTCGTCAATGGATTGCCCTAAGGCATCTGCCAAACGCCAAACGATGGCGAGGGTAGGATTGGTCTCGTTCCGCTCTATCTGAGATAACATGGATTTAGAAACACCACATTGCCCCGCCAATTGATCGAGGGTGAGTTGTTTTTGTTTGCGCAGGCGATTGATTGTTTTGCCAACCGTGGGTGTCGATAGAGGCTTTTCAGTCATGGGAGTATATGCGAATTCCTATTGACAGGATTTTAATCCAGTATAATGTACAAGAATGTTATCCAGTATATTGGATTTTTTTAAAATTACCAGTGAGAAAAGAATATGTTTACGATAGCCAAAGCCAAATCGGAATACGGTATCTGGTCTTCTGACCAGCCTGCACTACCTGCGCCGGGCCGTGGTATGGTTATGGTGGATGTCATCGCTGCTGGTATCTGCGGAACCGATTTTCATATTTACAAATGGGATAAATGGTCTTCTGGGCGGATTAAGACGCCAATGACCATCGGTCACGAGTTTGTTGGCCTCATCAGTGCCATTGGCGATGAGGTTACCGGTTTTGAGGTTGGCCAAAGGGTTTCGGCTGAGTGTCATATTGCGTGCGGAGAATGTGGTCTTTGCCGGACAGGCAATGCTCATATTTGCGAAAAGACGGAAATTATAGGCGTCGATAAAGCTGGAGCATTTGCCGAACAAGTTGTAATCCCTGCGACCAATCTGTGGAAAGTTCCAGATATCATTCCTGACCGTCAGGCTGCCGTGTTCGATCCTGTTGGTAACGCCATGCACATGGTTTCAACCGCAGAAGTAACTGCGCGGGATGTACTTATTGTGGGCGGCGGGCCGATCGGTTTATTTGCAGCGGCGATTGCAAAAGCACATGGGGCCCGAACCGTCGCAGTACAGGAACCCAACCAAGCCCGCGCAGCCATTGCAGAAAGTTTAGATTTAGATCTGGTAGTGAACCCTCGCCACGACGACAGCCGATCAAAGATACTTGAATTGACCAATGGTCACGGTCCCAACGTTGTCTTAGAAGTGAGCGGAAATGGACGGGCGCTCAATGACGCGCTTGATGTCGCGGCCCCCGGTGCAACGGTCGCATTACTTGGTATTCCGGGCGGTCCCGTTGAATTAGATCTTGGCGCAAAAGTGGTCATGAAGGGTATCCGACTGTTTGGTGTAACGGGGCGGCGTATGTATGAAACTTGGTATCAAGTTGAAGCATTTATGCTCAAAAACCCAGATCTCATAGACAAAGTTATAACGCATATTCTTCCGGCCCGAGAGTTTGCTGAAGGATTTAAACTTATGGAAGAGGGGGCTTGCGGTAAAGTCGTTCTCGATTTTCAAAGCCTGAAAACAGGAGCAGTTAAATGAGTGTAAAATTGTTAAATCGGTTAGAAGGTGCGCTTGAGCAGGCTGAGGAAAACGGAACCTATAAACATTTGCGATTTATTGAGGGTCCAATCGGTGCTGAAATTCAATTGGAAGGCCGGGATCATATTTCTCTATTGTCATCGAATGATTATCTCGGTCTTGCCAATCACCCAGAAGTCGTCGAAGCCGCACGTGATGCGCTCTTGAAATATGGTGCAAGCACCGCCTCTGTCAGATTTATCTGTGGCACACAGGATATTCATCAGCAATTGGAGACGGCTCTTGCCAACTTACATGGTACGGAGGCGGCGCTCACATACTCGTCTTGTTGGTCGGCGAATACGGGCCTTTTTGCGGCCATTTGCGAGGAAGGCGATGTGATCCTTTCCGATGCCTTAAATCACGCGAGTTTGATTGATGGGATTAGAGCAACTGGAAAAGGCGTCGTTCGCAAAGTCTACAAACATGCAGATATGGCTGATTTAGAACAGAAGCTGATTGAATATCAATCCGCGCCCTCGCGTTTAATCGTGACAGATGGCGTGTTTTCTATGGAAGGCGATATTGCACCGCTCAAAAATATTGTGGAATTGGCTCGGAAATATGATGCACTCGTTGTTTTGGATGACAGTCATGGCTTGGGTGTGCTGGGCAAAACGGGACGCGGAACCGCAGAGCATTTCGGTGTGATGGATGGCATTGACATCTTTACAGGCACACTTGGAAAAGCGCTTGCGGCCGGAACAGGTGGGTTTGTTACGGGACCAAAAGCGATTACGGAGACCCTTATTCAAAAATCCAGACCGCATCTTTTCTCCAATGCACTTCCGCCGAGCGTAGCATCCGCTGGTTGCAAATCAATTGAGCTGCTTCTTGAGCATCCAGAGTGGGTGCAAGAGTTACAGGAAAAGGCGCTGTGGTTTCGCAATCATTTGAAATCTCTGGGACTGAACCCACTAGAAGGTGATAGCGCCATTGTGCCTGTGATTTTGGGAGAGACATCTACAGCGATTAAGATTGCTGCAGATATGTTGGTAGAGGGCGTGTTTGTAACGGGGTTTGGATTTCCTGTTGTACCAGAAGGTGAAGCCCGGCTTAGATTCCAAATTTCACATGCACATAACAAGGATCAATTGCTGAACGCTGCAGCTAAGCTAAAGGCCTGCCTCCGTTGAGGAGTAGCCTATTAGAATTCGGACCGATAACTAAGAATTGATAAATATTATTATTTTTAACAATTATTAATTATCAATAAAAACAAATGCTTAATGTATATTTTGAACCTATATATCAAAATGCACTTACTTGATTTTATTCTAATAAACACCACCTTACGATTAGGACTTCTCTCTAACGCCGGTAGTCAAAAATTGGCTATCCAAAGGTGGAGCAACTAGATGAGTAAGAAACGGGATGATTTCAAAGAAATAATAAAACAAGAGCAAGCTGAGCGGAAAAGTCAGATTTGGAGCGGTAGTTTTCTTGACTATTTGGAGCTAATTCGAGAAACGCCAACCACATATGCACTCTCTCATCGCCACATGTATGAGGTCATCTCCGCAGCGGGCGAAATCCCATCAGATGAAAGGGATGACAGTGCGAGAAGTTTGAAATTGTGGGGGGATACGCCTCCTAGAATGTATAACTTCTTCAAAAAGGAATTTTTCGGAGTTGAAGTCGCCCTAGAGAAAATCGTCCGGTACTTCCATGCTGCTGCCATGAAAGGGGAGGAAAGCAGGCAGGTTTTGTACCTAATGGGCCCTGTTGGAGCTGGTAAAAGCTCCATCTCTGAGCATTTGAAACGGGGATTAACTGACGCACCGCCCATTTACGTGATCGACGGATGTCCCATTAGAGAAGAGCCGCTCCATCTTATTCCAAGGCCACTTCGCGATAAGTTTAACGAGATGCTTGATGTGCAGATTGAAGGCGAATTGTGTCCTGTTTGCCGCCATCGGCTTGAGCATGAGTTTGACGGAAAATACGAAAAATTCCCAGTGACAACTAGCACGTTTTCCAGAATGCACCGCCGAGGAATTGCCGTTGTTCCGCCGGTTGATCCAAATAATCAAGACACGTCGGTTTTAATTGGCTCAGAAGATATCTCCAAACTCGATCAATTTTCAGAAGGGGATCCGAGGGTTCTTGATCTGAACGGCGCATTTAATGCTGGGAACCGGGGCATTGTTGAGTTCATCGAAGTCTTTAAGAATGAAACCGAATATCTGCATTCAATTATCACAGCAACCCAAGAAAAATTTGTGCCGGCCCCGGGTCGTCACGGGACAATTTACGTTGATAGCGTGATCCTCGCTCATTCTAACGAAGCCGAATGGCGGCGATTTAAAGCCGACCATACGAACGAGGCCATTTTGGACCGGATTGTAACCGTCAAAGTGCCCTATAACCTTCGCTTAAATGAGGAGGTCAAGATTTACGAAAAGATGCTGGGCCGATCTGGTTTTAAGTCTCACATAGCGCCGCATACTTTGGAAGTTGCGGCCATGTTCGCCATTATGAGTCGACTTGAAAATTCGCCCAAATGTGACGTTGTGACCAAGATGCGCCTGTATAACGGTGAAGATGTTGTCGAAAAAGGACGTGCAAAAAAAATCAATATTGGTGAACTTAAAGATGACGCAACAACTGAAGGCATGACCGGTATATCACCGCGGTTCATTATGAAGGCGATTGATACCGCGCTAACAGACAGTGCCGAAGGAATTACGCCAATTCATATTCGTGATGTCATGATTAATATGGTGAAAGATATGGAATTTGCAGACGACATTCGCAAAAAATATCTAGAACTTCTGCAAGACACTATCCATAAAGCTTATCTTGAGATCCTCGAAAAAGAAATCACGAAGGCGTTTGTTTTTGCCTATGAAGAACAGGCGGAAACTCTCTTTCAAAACTATCTGGATCATGCAGAAGCCTATGTGAATAAAACGACTTTAAAAGATCGAAATTCCAGTGATGCAATGGAGCCCGATGAAGCTTTCCTTAAAAACATCGAAGAGCAGATAGCGATTATCGGATCTTCTGTTGATGGCTTTAGGCAAGAGGTGATTTCATATTTGTGGGCGGTTGGCAGACGAGGGAAGAAAGTCGACTACAGAAGTTATGATCCGCTTCGGGAAGCTATTGAGAAAAAACTCATGGAGTCTGTTCGAGATATTAGCCGGATTATTACAAAAGCCAGAACACGGGATGAAGACCAACAAGACAAATTTGGTAGCCTCGTGACGAATATGATTGACCGTGGCTACAACGAATATTCCGCCGATGTGGTGTTGAAATACGCGGCAAATCACCTTTGGAAAGATTGAGGAGGGGATCATGGGTGCTGTTTTCCGCCCCTATTCACCGACAGACAGTATGCAATCTGATCGGAGCTCTGGTGATCGCCAAAGACACAGGCAGAAATTAAGAGAAGTTCTGAAAGGCAACATTGCTGACGTCATTTCAGAGCAGTCTATCATTGGCCGTGGACCAGACAGTATCGTTAAAGTCCCCATTCGCGGAATTAAGGAATATCGGTTTGTATATGGGCAAAACCAGCCACGTGTGGCCCAAGGTAGCGGTGAGAGTGAGGCCGGACAAAAAGTTGGTAAGGCTGAAGGACAAGGTACGCCTGAAGACGGGAAAGCTGGTAATATGCCAGGTGAAGATTATTACGAAACTGATGTGACATTAGAAGAGCTAGTAGAAATTATGTTTGAAGATTTGGCCCTGCCAGATCTTGAAAGCAAACCGCTTCGCGCCATTGAAGCCGAATATACTCACAAACGAAGTGGCACAAAAAGAGTGGGTATCAGGGCACAGTTAGATAAAAAGAAAACTGCGAAAAACCGTATAAAAAGACGCTTCTTGAAAGAGAAGATGGACGATGGAGTAGAAGATGCCGCAACTGAAGAGTCGGTAGCTGAAAAGAAACGGTTTCCATTTAATCAAAAAGATTTCAGATATCATCGTCATAAGCCGGATATTCGGTACGAATCCAACGCGGTAGTTCTGTGCATAATGGATACATCAGGGTCGATGAACGTGATGAAGAAGTATCTTGCACGGTGTTTCTTCTTCTTATTATATCAATTCGTTCGACTGAAATATCGTCAAACCGAGTTGGTGTTTATTTCCCATGACACGGTTGCCAAGGAAGTGAATGAAGACGATTTCTTTCATAAAGGGGAATCTGGAGGGACAATGATATCTTCTGGTTATCAAAAGGCGCTGGATATCATTCAAGATAGGTTCGATCCCTCCCTTTGGAATGTTTATGCGTTTCATTGTTCTGATGGTGATAATTTTCAAGAAGACATTCCAAAAACAATGGAACTGGCTAAAAAGCTGTGTGAAAACTGTAATCTGTTTGGTTATGGCGAAATTAAACCAACCGGGTCTATCGCTTGGGGAACGCCGATGCTTGAGAAATATGACGAATTCATCGCCCCAAATTTTACGACCATATGTATTACGTCGAAAGCTGATATTTGGCCGAAATTCAAGGCATTTTTATCCCGTGAACGTGAAAAATCTCCCAGCGTTGATGCTGACGCGTTGGGGTGGAGGTAATGTCCAATGGCGCGCTCATACGACCTTAAGGATCTAGAGAGGTGGGAAGCTCGTGTTTTTGAGAAAGTTCAGGAATATGGCCTCAATTGTTATCCACAAGAATTTGAGATATGCGACCATGTCCAGATGTTAGGCATGATGACCTACCACGGTATGCCCTCCCATTATCCCCATTGGTCATTCGGTAAATCCTTTGAACGCACAAAGACCATGTATGATTATGGGGTGCAAGGGATCCCCTATGAAATGGTCATTAACAGCAACCCCTGCATCGCAGGCCTAATGCGGGACAATTCCCTATGTCTGCAAATCCTCACCATGGCGCATGTTTATGGACATAATGATTTTTTTAAAAACAATTTTACATTTGCTCACACGCAAGCGGATTTGATTGTTGCCAGATTTAAATCTCATGCAGATCGGATCAGAAGTTACGTGGAGGACCCCTCTATTGGTCAGCAAGCTGTTGAAGAGATATTAGACGCGGCACACGCTTTATCGTTCCAATGCCAAAAAAACCAAGCCATTAAACGCAGATCACCAGAGGAACAAATTGAAAAGGCAATCGAAAAAGAACTGAAAACTGAGGGTGATGTCTCTGACGCCATAAAAGAAATTGAGCAACGTTTCCCCACTGAACCTGAAGAAAACATACTGCTTTTCATCAGAGATAATAATCCAAGGTTAAATGAGTGGGAGAGAGACCTGCTGACGATTGTTCATGAAGAAGCGATTTATTTTCAGCCGCAGATGGAGACTAAAATTATCAATGAAGGGTGGGCTTGCTATTGGCATCGCGAAATAATGAACAGCTTGGAACTCCCGACAGATATCCATATGGAATTTTTGGTTCGCCATAATCAGGTGGTTAGGCCCATTCCAGGCGATATCAATCCCTATAACGTTGGCCTTGCCTTGTGGGACAGGATAGAGGAAGTCGAGCTGGGCGAAGTGCGAAATCATAACGCCGACCGGCAACCAAAAGATATTCGAGACAAGCTGTTTGAAATTAG
>MAAC01020115.1_pt1 | contig 12919 bp, 11 predicted proteins | sample 1115981 | NCBI WGS metagenome assembly MAAC01 (sample SAMN04961126, study PRJNA320927) | seawater metagenome | isolation source: sample BD02T64 sea water enriched with oil for 64 days | place: USA:Gulf of Mexico | collected 2013-07-27 | reverse complement strand
TATTCACCGCTTGGTTTGCTGATTTAACACCAAGAACCTTAGTCACTAGAAGTGACACTCAAATTCGGGCTTTTCATCAAGAATTAAAAGATATTATTATTAAACCGCTTGATGGCATGGGTGGTTCATCTATTTTTCGTATTAAAGAAAAAGATGCCAATGTTGGCGTGATCATTGAAACGTTAACAAACCATGGCCAGCAATACGCCATGGTGCAAGAATATATGCCAGAAATTGTTGATGGCGATAAACGCATTCTGATTGTGAACGGCGAACCTATGCCATACTGCTTGGCACGTATTCCTGCCAAGGGTGAAACGCGCGGTAACTTGGCCGCAGGCGGACGGGGCGTGGCAAGACCTTTAAGCCCAACGGATAAACTTATTGCTGAAACTATTGCCCCTGAGTTGAAAAAACGTGGTTTGTATTTTGTTGGTTTGGATGTTATTGGCGATAAAGTGACTGAAATCAACGTCACCAGTCCAACCTGTATTCGTGAAATAGAAGCGGCTTACCCTATTAATATTAGTGGTAAGTTGATGGATGCTATTGAAGAAAATATAAAAAGATAGTTATAAATTAAAGTGGTTGATGAGTGTTTAGGCTCACTAACCGTCAGGCTAAAGCCGCACCCACAGATCAAAGGTATAATGAATGCTAAGCTTAGAGAACCAATTTTTAATTGCCATGCCATCATTAGGTGATGACTATTTTAATAAAACCGTCACTTATATTTGTGAGCACAATGACGAAGGTGCCATGGGCTTAATTATCAATATGCCAGTGAATATCACTTTACATGATTTGTTAAAACAAATTGAAGAAAATGACCAGGAGGAGGGGGCTAAAGGGGAGACATTGCAGCAAAAAAGCAGCCTTGAGCTAGAGAATAGCCTTGAGTTAGAAAACAGCCTTGAGCCAGAATCAGCCTCTGAGCCAGCAGGCCCTGCAAACGTTGAAAATGTCCTTTTAGACCATAGCTTAGGCCACAATTTAGACCATAGCTTAGAGCAATTAGTGCTTTCAGGTGGCCCTATTTCTCAAAATAGAGGCTTTGTGTTACATCGGACACAATCGGGTTGGAAAAGCTCGCTTGCCCTTAGTGAAGATATTATGATCACCACCTCAAAAGATATATTGATGGCACTAGGTACAGAAAAAGCCCCTGAGCAATATATGGTTACCTTAGGTTACGCAGGTTGGGGGCCAGGTCAATTAGAGTCTGAATTACAAGCGAACTCTTGGTTAACCATTGATGCCGACAGTGATATTTTATTTAACACTCCCATTGAGCAACGCTGGCAAAAAGCGACTGAAAAGCTTGGCATTGATATCGCCCACTTATCATCTGATGTTGGTCATGCATAAAGCCGTTGCTCTTTGCTAGTGATAGGTGCCCGTAGGCTGAATTTACGTTATGTGGAGCTTACGCTATATGGCACTAGCTTATTAGACAAGGCAGCACGCATATTGTCCTATTCGCGCTTATTAACCTATAAGAACGAATCAAGAACGAATCAAGAATTTTTATATGACTAAAACTAAACAACAAATCGGCCAACGCACCATTATAGGTTTTGATTTTGGTAAAAAATATATCGGCGTTGCGGTCGGTCAAGAAATTACCGGCAGTGCATCTCCTCTTGGCTCGATTAAAGCCAATGATGGTATTCCACACTGGGATTCCCTCGGTAGTTATTTAAAAGAATGGCAGCCTGATTTAATTGTGGTTGGTCTACCGCTTAATATGGACGGTAGTGAGCAACAACTCACTAAAGATGCTAAAAAGTTTGGTAATCGCGTTGCTGGGCGTTTTGGGGTAAAAGTTGAATTTCAAGACGAAAGATTAACCACGGCCGATGCCAAAGAGCAATTATTTGCTCGCGGTGGTTATAAAAACTTGAAAAAAGATAATATTGATGCCGAATCGGCAAGGCTTATTATTGAAAGTTTTTTTGAGCAAAGCTATCAATAAATACTGAACTCAAGGCGATTTAACTTCTTTTCAATGACTATACTTTCTATTATATCGCCTTTAATTGTAGTGGCTTTGCTCGGTTTTATTTGTACAAAAACACAATGGCTAAGCAAAGAACAACTTAACGCCTTAAGCAAATTCACCTTTTCAATTAGCATTCCTGCTTTTTTATTTTATCAAATGGCAAAAGCTGACTTTAGTGAGCAAGTTAGCCCACAATTATTTGCCGCGTTTTATCTCCCCGTATTGGTTTGTTATGTTATTGCTTGGTTGGTAAGTTATTTTTTTTACCCAAAAAAGCCAGTTAAAAATGATGAAGCCCTAACCTCAAAAAATAGTGCCGCATCAGCAGTATTTGCCTTAAGTGCTAGTTATTCTAATACCATTATTGTCGGCTTACCTGTGTTGTTAGCTGCCATGGGTGAGCAAGTGATAGGCATTATTTTTTTAATCGTTACTTTTCATAGCGCCATGCTTTTTGCCTTGACTAGCGCTATTGCCGCAAGAGCAAACTCGAAACATACTACTCAGAAATTTAACGGCTTTACTTTCATCAAGCAAACGCTAAACAATCCACTTATTATCAGTATATTGTCAGGTTTATTCGTTAACTTATTGGGTATTACCTTGCCTGATTTTTTACAAGACAGCTTAGCGCTAATTTCAACACCAGCCATTGCGCTAGCGTTATTTATTTTAGGCGCTTCGTTAGCCTTTTATCAGGTACGCCAAGAACTCACTTTTATCAGCATTGCCTGCTTTATTAAATTGATGTTATTACCGGCATTAGTTTTCTTAACGGCTCAATATATCTTCACGCTCGAGCCATTTGTTGTCACGGTATTAGTGATTTTAAGCGCCTGCCCCACAGGCGTAAATGCATATCTAATTGCCGTCACTCACCAACAACATCAACAAACTGTTGCCGGCACCGTTGTGCTAAGCACGCTGGTCAGTGTGGTCACCATTCCTTTATGGCTGAGTTTTATTTTATAAGTCAGGCATTTTTGCCACCAGTAAGTCAATAAAGCATCGTACCTTGGGTGATAAGTGCTTTCGACTAGGATAGATAGCATAAACGTTTGCTTCAACTTCGGGGTAATCATCAAATAATATTTCCAGCTTATTATCCGCCATGGCTTTCTTCATCGTAAACTCGGGCAAACGACATATACCTTGATCCGCTAGCACCATAGCTAGCTCCATTTGTGAGCTGTTGCACAACATTTTACTGACCACATCGACAGAAATATTTTTACCACTATGATCTTTATAAAGCCATCGTTTGGGTGTTTTCAAATTGCTATAGCAAATACATTGATGTTCCGATAATTGTTGTGGCTTACTTGGCCTGCCAAAACGTTGTAAATATTTTTTTGAGGCAACAGTGTAGGCTTTACTACTATATATTTTACGGCAAATAAGGCTAGACTCGTCAAGCTGGGTGGTGGCTCTGATCACTAAATCAAAGCCGTCTTGCACAAGATCAACATGGCGATCATTCAACTCTAATTCCAGCTGAATATCAGGATATAACTGCATATATTCAGCTAAAATATTTTGTAAATGGCCTTGCGTAAAATCAACGGGACAGCTTATTTTAAATACCCCTTTAGGTTGTAAATTAGCTTGATTTAATAGCGCTAGAGCATCTTGAGCATCAAATACCATTTGCTGGCATTGTTCATAATAAATTTTACCTTCTGGCGTTAAACTTAAGGATCGTGTGGTACGGTTTAGCAGCCGTACCGACAAGCGCGCTTCTAGCTTGTTTATCTCTTTGCTGATATAAGAGTTTGAATGGCCTGTTAATGCTGCCGCAGCAGAAAAACTGCCACTGTTAACGACTTGGGTGAAAATGACGACACCGTCAAAAAGTTTAGTTTGTTTATCATTGATAGTCATACGGAAATAGTTTTATTACTTTTAAGGTATTAATTACTTTTAACAATAAATGTATAGTACTAACCATCAACTTGTCAAAGGAAGTTAACCTATGAAATTATTAGCCTTTGCTGCTAGCAGCAGCTCAAAATCAATCAATAAGCAATTAGCCACTTATGCCGCACAACAAGTCAAACATGATGAAGGTGTTGAGGTAGAAATTTTAGATATTAATGACTACGAAATGCCGTTATTTAGTGAAGATAAAGAAGCGCAATTAGGACAACCACAACAGGCGAAAGACTTTTTTGCCAAGTTAGGCGAAGCTAACGCTATTATCATTTCGTATGCTGAGCATAATGGTTCTTATGCGGCGGCTTATAAAAACTTGTTTGACTGGACATCACGTATTGATCAAAAGCTTTTTCAAAATAAGCCGATGGTATTACTGGCGACATCACCAGGACCTGGTGGCGCAGCGACAGTGCTGGCAGCGGCAACAGGTTCAGCCCCTTACTTTGCCGGTGATGTGAAAGCGAATTTATCTATTCCAAGTTTTTACGATAATTTTGATATAGAAAGTCAGCAGCTAAGTAATCCTGAGCTAGAAGACAAATTACAAAGTGCGCTGGCTTTATTGGTTAAATAGGTTTTTTTGTTAGCCGTTATTTGCCCCCGTTAATGATATGACTTCTTAGCTGGGGTCTTTATTTACCTATATCTATATCTAATGTATACGGGGATGTTTCTGTAGCAAGTGTCGCTCTAGCTATGCTTGCTGTGTCATTACCCCATTAATGTGGGAATTCTCAGCGCTTCTCTTTTTAGTAAACTTTCTGCCACCTCAGCAGAAACTTGATAAAATTCATTAACGTATTCTTGCGCGTTTAAATGCTCTCTTATTTGTTTTTTCACCTTGCATGGATTGCTACATTTTAGTGAAAAAACAAGTGTATATTGCCCCAGTGTTTTTGCCGAGAGTGCTTCAGCATACTTTTGTGGATCTTCGGGGGTACAGCCAATTCTTATCACATCTGAGAAAAATGAGTGAGTCATGACATAAACGCTACCAACGGCCACTTGCGTATTATTAATATCCTGTTGTGCATTTTCCATCGAGGTAAAATCCTTAAACTAACCAATAAGATTAAATTATACCGTACTTTACTTAAGGTGTGAGCATTAAGAGGTGAGTATGTTGTTGATAATCTATTGCTGATCGCACATCATTGATTATCTTCCCCCTAACATGGTTTATTGATGATAACGCTGGCGGCAAAATATTACCAAACTGATACTAAACGGATTAAAAAAATAGCATTAGTTACTACCCTCGTTGGATTTTATCTACTTACCTTGTCATCTTGTAGTAGTATGCCTACAGAAAATGACAATCAAGCAACAAGATTAATGTTTACTGACTTTGAACGTAAAATAGCGCAAAAATTGGCGCTGGATATCCGTTACTTTTGTAATGAAATGCCAGCAAAAGCTAAGTATTGCCAAAAAGGTGTGACTAAGTTACCGACGGCCTTGGCTGATTTAGTACAAGCAACCGATATTGGCGGCATAGTTTTATTTGCCGAAAACTTAGTGTCTAACCAGCAAATTATTCAGCTAACTCATGATTTACAAAAAGCCGCGCTGATGAGTAAAAGTGCCAAGCCTTTAATTATTTCTATTGATCAAGAAGGGGGCAGGGTTGTTCGCTTGCCTCATGCTACCTCGTTTGCGGGTAATATGGCTATTGGCGCAACTTATGTGCACAATAAAACTAAATATGCCACCAGCAGTAGTCAGGTTATTGGTGCTGAGCTGAAGGCTTTAGGCATTAACAATAATTATGCCCCTGTTATTGATGTTAATACCAATGCTGACAACCCAGTGATTAACACTCGCTCATTTGGTGAAAACCCTCAACAAGTTGCTGAGCTTGGCGTTGCCGCGGTTAATGGTTTACAAGCACAAGGGGTGATGGCAACCTTGAAGCATTTTCCAGGTCACGGTGATACCAGTATTGATAGTCACTTAGGCTTACCCCGTGTTGATCATGATTTAGCATTAATAGAAAAAACCGATCTTGCTCCCTTTAAATGGGCCATAGCGCATAGCGAGCCAGCGATGATAATGACTGCTCATATTCAATACCCAGCTTTAGATAACTCTACTTTTACCAGTAATAACGGTGAAGACATTATCCGACCCGCGACAATGTCTCGAAAAATTCTTACTGATTTACTGCGTGATAAAATGGCTTTTAAAGGCATTATCGCCACCGATGCCTTAGATATGGCGGGTGTTGCCCATTATTTTGATAAAGTAACCGCAACGGTGGAAACATTAAGTGCGGGTGCTGACTTAGCGGTAATGCCTTTTAAAGTTAGAACGCTTGCTGATGTTGATAAATTTAAACATTTTGTGCAAGCCGTCAGTAAAAAATTGGCAGATAAAATTGCTCAAGGGCAGCTGTCTGCTGATGAAATTGATGATTCTTTAGCGCGGTTAAATCACTATAAAGCCAAGTATATTCAGTTGCCTAGCACGCTCGTTGCAGAGCAAGTGGCGCAAGCGGATAAAATTATTGCCAGTGACAGTCATATTGTGGCACAGCAGTTACTTGCTAATGAGGCGACAACATTAGTCAAAAATAATGCCAATACACTGCCGCTTACGCCAGCGAGTATCAAACATATTCATCTATTAGTGGCTAGTGAGCAAGAGCAACAGGCATTGCAAAAAGCGATTGTTAAGCAGTGGCAAAAAGCTGGGCAAACGCAACTCAAAATGACCAGTATTATTGTCGAGCAAGATAAAGCCTTAGCAAAAATTCAAAATATAACACAGTTAATTCAGGCTGATTTAGTTATTGCTACCATGAGTGTTAAGGCGGGTAGCGTTGTTGATTTAGGCGGTATTGATGATTTGCTTAGCCAAGCGGTGAATAGTTATAAAACAGGGCAAGCATTACCAAAAAAGGCTTTTTTAGAAAAATCTATAGCAGGAAAAACGGCAGCAGGAAAAGCATCATCTGAAGACACGACACTAGAAAAGTCAAAGGCAAGTTATGGACAATTAGTACAACTACAATTGTCGCTGGCCAAAGAGCAGCAAATTAAGTCGCTATTAATTGGCCAAGGCTCTCCTTTTCTGATTGCGCCTTATCTTAGCTTTGCTGATGCCGCATTATTAATTTTTGATGATAAAGTGATGACTGACAAGAGAGGCGATAAGTTTAGTGCTGGCATGAATACCAGTATTGCTATTGCTGTTGGGCAGCAGCAGGCGAGTGGCGTCTTGCCTGTTACGTTAAAGTAACGGTATGTATTCACATTTTAAAATGTAACGGTCAATTGCTTGGTTTTTGTGTTATTATCTGCCGCCCAATTTCCTTATTCGCAAAATTATTGTTCGCAAAAAAAGCCAAACAACATAAACCTAAACAACATAGAAGTAATCTTATGATAATGTCTCTTATACGCTGGCCAATAGGTCGCCTTATTTTATTGCTTAACTTTATTTTTTCACCGAGCTCACCTAAAAGAACTCAAAGCGAGCAAGAAAAAGTTGACGTAAAAACACAAAATTTAAGTTTATATCAATTACCTAGCTGTCCTTTTTGCGTGAAAGTTCGTCGTACAATGAAACGTGAAGGTTTAAATGTTGAGCTTAGAAATATCAATAAAAACAATAGTTTTAGCGAAGAGCTAACTAATGGAGGCGGTAAAAGAAAAGTGCCTTGTTTACGTATTGAAAAAGAAAATGGTGAAGTGCAATGGCTGTATGAGTCAGGTGATGTTGTTGCCCACTTACAGCAGTTGGTTAAAGTCGCATAAATAGTTAGTCATATAAGTAACAACTGTTGTAACTATTCACCACCGAGCCGCTATGCTTCACAGAGGGCTCTTCGAGCCTACACAGAGGTTTTAATTCTCGGTGTAGTGCGTACAAGGCCTACATGGATGTAGGTCACTTAGGTTATGCATGGAGCATATAACCAGCCTCTGTGTTCTCTGTGGTAATACTTTTTAAGCTGAATAAGTAACAACTGTTTAAGTTAAAAATCACTTAGCTGAAATTATTCTTCACCTTTGAGTGTCTAATAACTCAAGAACACTTTCTTGTTGTTAGGCACTTATATGTTAATTAAAATTCCGAAAAATTATTCCCTCAAAGACTCCGCTGTTACTGATGAGTCTGTTTATCAAGAACGTCGTAGTATTTTAAAGCAAATGGGTTTTTTAGGCGCTGGTGCCTTATTAGGCTCTGCGGTTAGCAATCAAGCTTCTGCAGGATTTTTTAGTGACGATGAAGCTACTTTTAGCACTAAAGCACTTACCTACAGTAAAGATACCAATAATGCTGACTTACTAAGAACGCCTGAGCAAAAAGTGATTTCTCATAATAATTTTTATGAGTTTGGCGCTAAAAAAAACCAACCAGTTGAACTTGCGCAAGGCTTTAACGTTGACCCTTGGCAACTGACTATTTCGGGCGAGTGTGATAACCCTATCACCTTAGATTATAATGACCTAACTACTATGTTCCCATTGGAAGAGCGTATTTACCGTATGCGCTGTGTTGAAGCATGGTCGATGGTAATTCCTTGGGTTGGTTTTTCATTAGCAAGTTTATTGAAAAAAGTTGCTCCTAACTCACGCGCTAAATATGTTGCTTTTGAAACCTTGTATGATCCTAAGCAAATGCCTGGGCAGGCTAGCAGACGTTTGGGCGGTGGTATTAAATATCCTTATGTAGAAGGCTTACGTATAGACGAAGCAATGAACCCCTTAACGTTAATGAGTGTGGGTTTATATGGTAAAACCTTACCACCACAAAATGGTGCGCCTATTCGTTTGGTCGTGCCGTGGAAATATGGCTTTAAGAGCATTAAATCGATTGTGGCTATTAAGTTACTTGAACATAAACCACCAACGACATGGAACCAATTAGCGTCAAGAGAATATGGTTTTTATGCCAATGTAAACCCTAATCATGATCATCCTAGATGGAGCCAAGCTAGCGAACGACGTATCACTAGTGGTGGTTTATTTTCACGAAATCGTATCGCTACTCTACCTTTTAACGGTTATGGTGAAGACGTTGCTGATTTATATCGTGGTATGAATTTATCTAAGTATTATTAATTTTTCAGGAGTGGAGGCATTCCCGATCTTTAATTTTTTTGTAGGAAGGGATTGATTCCCAGATGTTAAAATGAACAGTAGTCGTAAAGTTTTAATGCTAAAAGTTTTTATTCATTTAGCGGCGTTATTGCCCGTTATCAATCTATATTTTTTAGCTTTTGCTGATGAATTAGGTGCTGACCCTGTTGAGGCAGTTATTCACTTTACTGGTATTGGTAGTTTAAATTTATTATTGCTGACACTTTGCGTTTTACCATTGGCTCAGTTTTTTAAACAGGGCTATTTGCTGCAAACAAGGCGGCTATTAGGACTTTATGCTTTTACTTATGCGTTGTTGCACTTACTTAATTTTTTAGCTTTTGAAGTGCAATTTGATGGCGCACTATTTATTAGTGAAGTGATAGAGCGGCCTTATATTACTTTTGGCATGGTGGCTTTTTTAATACTTTTTGCTTTGACCATTACCTCGTTAAATAAGCTAAAAAGAAAAATGGGAAAATCATGGCAGCGCCTACATAACCTTACTTATTTGCTTGCAATTTTAGTGACGGTACATTTTTATTGGTCAGTTAAATCTGAGTTGACTTCACCGCTTTTTTACTTTTTACTGTGTTTTGCTTTACTGGCCTTTAGACGTAAAAAACTCAAACGTTTGATCTCATCGCTGTTTGCTTGATAATTATTCTAAAGTTGTTTGTTTATTGGCTTTTTCTTTATATAATTTATAGCGAACTTTGGAGGCGATAAACGATAAAATGACAGCATTAATTTGGAATGAAGGAATGAGCGTTGGCATTGCAGCCATAGATGATGATCATAAGCAGATTATCGCCATTCTTGCCAAACTAACGTCAGCTCAATACGGTAAAATTTCAACACCAGAAGTAGAGCTCATATTTACTGAGTTAGCGGATTACGTCAGTAAGCATTTTGCCAGAGAGGAAGCTTTACTTGAGCAAATCAACTACCCTAGCTTAGCTGAACACACTGCAAGCCACCAAGCCTTTATTGATAAACTACCACAGTTAAAACAGCAATGGTTAACACAAGATAGTATAACCATTGCTGAAAACATTAGTATGTTTTTACATCAGTGGATCATTAATCATATTTTGATTGAAGACTTGGAATATGTGCCTGCGCTATTGGCACATTCAAATAAGCAAATAAATGCTAGTTCAAAGTCGTCAAAAAATACAAAAAGCAGTACTAAAAAGAGCGCTGAAAACAATGGTGAAAACAGCTCTTCTAATAACTCTTCTAATAACTCTTCTAATAGTAATGACGCTCCCATAATTACAAAATGCTCTATTGCTTTTTCGAAAAAAGTGACCTTGAGTCAACGGGTGTTCATCACCACTTTAATACCTGTGCTCACGGTATTTATTCTTTGTATTGTTATTTTTATTGAAAACTATCAGCGCTTTAAAGATATGGAGTTAGTATTAGGGCTAAACAATGTTATTGAGCAAGTTAATGATATTAGCCACTCTTTGCAAGCTGAACGAGGTTTATCGAGTGGTTTTACTAGTTCTAATTATCAACAATTTGCTCAGCAACTGTCAAAGCGCCGCTTACTTACCGATAAAGCCATTAATACCTTCATAAGCAGTGATCTTCCCCCTGAAGTACAAAACAATATTCAGCAGTACTTAGCAAACTTTCGTGAGTACTTTGCAAAATTGGCAATTCACCGTCAGCAAGTTGATAATAAAAAGGCTGACTTTACGCAAACCTATCAAACCTACACACAATTTATTGAGCAGTTACTTTCTATCTCAGAGCATTTAATTTATGTCGATATGAACTCACAACTAGCTAATGATATTTCAGCCATTAACTCAGTGTTACTTTTTAAAGAGTATATGGGGCAAATTAGAGCGATGGGTATGGGGCTGGTTACTGAGCAAAATGATAATATTTATAGTCATAGTGCCATTAGCTTAATTGTCGGTAAACAACTTAACGCATTAAGAGTTTTTCATTATTCGGCCAATCATGAGCAAAAAATGATCTGTGCTGATTATTGTGATGCTGCGACACATCAACAGTTATTGTCACAAAGCTTTACTCACATGGTACAAGCACATGTTACCGAGCAAAGAAGTGAGTTTTGGTTTGATTTTCTGTCGTCAGAAATCAATAATCTTAAAGGTGTCACAGACGAGTTAAGCCAAAAATTTAATGATAAAGTACAGCAAGAAAGCCAGCGCTTAGAGCAAAATTATTACACTGTTATTGCGGTATTATCTTTATTTTTATCGTTTGCTATTTTATTCTCGGTCATGCTAAATCACAGTATTATCAGCCCTGTAAGGCGTGTTACTCATGCGCTCAATAGTATGGCACAAGGGCAACGCGATATTCACTTTAAAGAGGCTGTTGCTAATGATGAAATTGGTGCTATGCAAGCGGCCTATGAAACGTTACGGAGAAAGTTATTACAAGCAGATGTGTTTCAAGCTATTGTTAATCAGCAGAAAAATGAAATAGAATATCGAAAGTCTCAACAAGCACATTTTGAAAATTTAGCCTTAACCGATGCCTTAACCGGTGCGGTGAATCGGCATCAATTTAATTTAGTTTTAGCCGATGAAATATCTAAAGCTGATCACTACCAACAGCCATTGTCTATTTTGTTATTAGATATAGATCACTTTAAACAAGTGAATGACACCTTTGGTCACGGCGTTGGTGATGAAGTATTAGTGATGTTTTATCAATCTTGCAAAGCCGCGGTCAGAAATGCTGATGTGGTTGCGCGTATTGGCGGTGAAGAATTTGTGATCATATTACCCAATACCAATGCCGACAGCGCTTTTCAGTTTGCCGAGCGCTTGCGTGAAAATATTCAACAGCTTGAGGTTGTTATTGATGAAAACTCAATTGAATTAACCGTGAGTATTGGTGTGAGTCAATGGCAAAATACCTTGTTTTTTTCTGCGCAAGAATTTATTGCCGATGCCGATAAATTACTTTATCAAGCCAAAAAGCAAGGGCGAAATAAAGTTGTGGCTGCTAACTTATCCCGATGATATTTCAAGACGCAGCTTATCGCGTTTTTTAGCGCTTTAGTCGCAATTCCCCAGTCAGCACCCGACTTATACTTGTTAACTACTTGTTAGCAATTTATTATTAACGGAAAAGCATAATATGCTTTTTGCGTCTAAAATAATAACTATTCTATTTATCTCACTCTGAGAATAATTGTCGGTGAGTAGATACTCATTTAGTAATATTCTTGTCTCATAGGAACCTCCATGCAAACAATACCCGTTAAGTTAAGCTTAATTGTGGCAGCGATGTCGTTAAGTTTAACGGCCTGTTTACCATCAGAAAAACAAGGTGTGAAAGTAAGCATCAATAAAAATCCTTTCCCGAGTACTTATAAAATATTACCACAACAAAATACTTTGTTTACTCATGCTACCGTTTTAACGGGGACGGGTCAGCGCCTTGATAATGCTGATGTATTAATGGTTGATGGCAAAATTACGCAAGTAGGTGTTGATATTGTTGCTGCTGATGCGCTAACCATAGATGCCCAAGGGAAATGGTTAACACCTGGCATTATTGATGTGCATTCTCACTTAGGGGTTTACCCAAGTCCTAGTGTTGAATCTCATGCTGATGGCAATGAAATGACCGCGCCGAACACTGCTGAAGTATGGGCAGAGCATAGTGTTTGGCCGCAAGATCCTGGTTTTCAAGCGGCTAGAGCTGGCGGTATCACTACCTTACAAATTCTACCCGGCTCTGCTAATTTATTTGGTGGCCGCGGGGTGACATTACGTAATGTGCCGAGTGAAACCATGCAAGGCATGAAATTTACTGATGCGCCTTATGGCTTGAAAATGGCTTGTGGAGAGAACCCTAAGCGCATATACGGTAGCAGAAAACAACAACCTTCAAC
>MAAC01017075.1_pt1 | contig 12921 bp, 12 predicted proteins | sample 1115981 | NCBI WGS metagenome assembly MAAC01 (sample SAMN04961126, study PRJNA320927) | seawater metagenome | isolation source: sample BD02T64 sea water enriched with oil for 64 days | place: USA:Gulf of Mexico | collected 2013-07-27 | reverse complement strand
ACCCAAGCGCATAAAACCGGTGATTATTATACTGCTGCTTCAGTTCTTTTAATACAGGATTAAAATTTGAGTGATTGCTTGTGCCATTATAAAAATAAGCTAGAATTCCGCTTAATCCTAACACATAGCTATTTGGTATTTTTAAATCGTTAATCGTATATTCAATACGCTTAACATCTTCTTTTACTATTTCTTTAAGTTTGTTGTTAACAAGCGAAATAGTGCTGTTAGAGGTTTTAATTTCTGTTTGATTCAAAAATTGTGATAACGCAGTAATTCCTAAGTTTTGCAATGAAAAACCAATAATAGAAACCCCATTAGACTGGTATTCGGCAATTAAACTATCCACATAGTCTTTTCTACAAATAGCCACAAAATTCTGATCTCCATTTTGAGCTACTTCATAGTAAAACTCAGCTATTTTAATTGTTGGAAATGCCTTTTTAACAGTGTTTTCAATATCTTCATTACTCCCAGCAACCTTTTTTAAAAGTACCTGTTGATTGTTCACTATTAAAAAAAGGTGTTTCTGAGTTTTTACGTTTTTAAATAAGTCAGACTTCGAATTGTATTGACGTTTAGCATCGACTAGCAATTCTTTTTTCTTTTTTTTAAGTTGCAACAGATAACAAACCTCAGCAGCATCTTTTCCTACGGTATGCTCTACAGTACAAAATGTATTTCCATATGTTAACAATTGATGTATCATTACAATTAATCGATAATTACTGGCTTAATTAATACAGATAACTTTGTTTTAGAGGCTGTTCTTGTTCTTTTACTAAATAGGTATTTAATAATTGGAATCCGAGCTAAAAAAGGAACTCCAGAGCCTGAATTGTTATTTACATGCTCTTCTAAACCACCTAAAATAATTACATCTTGGTCTTTTACTCTAATCGTTGAGGTAAATTCTCTAGAGTTTACACCAGGAGGTGCATCTTCATCAATTCTTTTTTCATTAAAACTAGATTGCACAACATTTATACTCATGGTTATTTGTCCATCTCCAGAAACCAAGGGTCTAATGGCAATAGATAAATCTGCATCAATAGGTACATAGTTTTTAATTTCAGAAGTTTGTGGATTTTGAGACCCATAAATATTTCTTTGGGTCACTGCGTAATAAGAACGTTCTCCGTTAGACAACGTTGCTTGATGTCCGTTAAGAGTTGATAGCCTTGGAGTAGATTTAATTTTCACATCTCCATTGGTCTCTAAAGCTTCAATTTTTGCATAAAAATTCGGAACTACTTTTCCTAAATTAGACGTACCAAAGCCTTTAAACCCTCCTATTATTTTATTTATTGTAGTTGCTCCTAAATTGACATTCGCATTCGGAAAAAGGCTTCCACCAGTTGTGGTAGGTGCATCTCCAATACCAAAACTAACTCCTGTAGAAACGGATGTAGTTTTACTCACTTCTAATATCATAACCTCAATTATTATAACAGGTACAGGCTTGTCAATTTTTTTGATGAACGCCTTAAATTCTTCTATTTTTTGCGCATCACCAGTAACAATAAAACTATTTTGTTCTATGTCTGTACTAATATCTAAGCTTTGAACAACAGTTTTAGGAAAAAGGCTTAACAAGGCCTCTCCTTTAGATTGTGTTCCTGAAAAAGAAGGTGTACTTTGAGGATTCATTTTTTGCCTGCTATTAAACAACCCACTCGAATTCCCTATAGAAGTATTTTGATTTCTATACGCATTATTTTGATTGTTGTAAGCCCCATTCTGATTTCCGAAACCATTATTTTGAGCATTGGTATTCGTAGTATTACCACTATTGAATGTCTTTCTTTGACTGCTCATTGGTTCATTCATAATTTCTATAGAACGATGTTGTAAGGGTATTACTACTGTTCTTTTTAGGGTTGCCTGTTTTCTTTCTCCAAAATAATAAATACCATTGTCTAATTTGTAGGTATAGACAGTATTTTCAAAGACCTTATTTAACAAAACATTAAATGTGATGCCGTTGGCCTTTACGGTTGCTTTCCCTGCCTTTGTTAACGGAGACGCAGTAAATACGTTAATTCCCAATTCCAAACTGATATCATCTACAATATCTGCCACAGCAACATTTTCAAAATCAACATCTAATTTCTGTAGGTTTTTATCTTTAATTTTAAAGAAAAAATTTGTCTTACGATATCTCTTTGGACGTCTTACAGCACCCTTCTTTCCAGTCGAAGTAAAGTTTTCTTCAAAAACATAAAAATTATCTTTTGTTTTGGTTACCGTTAGGTTGTTTATAAAGGCCATTTTTTCGATAGCACTTTCAAAAGACGTTTCTTGAATGTAGGCTGTCACTTTCTTTTTCCCCAAATCTAATGGAGCATACATTAAATTTTTACCTGTAACATCAGATATTTTTCTAAACACTACCGACAAAGAATCATTCTTTAAATCTAATGAGATTTTATTTGTTTGATTTGCATAGGAAATGGGAATTTCCTTGGGTACGTACACAACCTTTTTAGGCTGTGGCCTATACTTTTTAAAAGATAAGATATTTCCCACATAATCAATGCTTATTGCGTGTTCTTTGCACAAATACAAAAAGATATCTTTTACAACTGCTTTTGAAAAATTATGTGTTAAATAGGCATTCTTTAACCCTTCATAATCAAGACTTACGTTTATTTGATGTGAATTAGCAATGGTAGTCACAAAAATTGGTAACTCCATTTTACTCACATTAAAATCTACCGTTTTTAATAAGCCAGGTATTTTACCTGTTAATTGATTCAGTGTTGTTGCTATGTGATGTATTCTAAGGCTATCGTTTTTCTCTTGTGCATTTAGTTGTAGCAACAAGGTACATAGCAACAGAAAAAACAGTACAGGTCTCTTTTTCAAAATTTATTTTTTTAAATGTTTCAAAATATTATTTACTTGTCTTTCTAATTTTTTTATTTTTTCAGCTTGTTCAATTAAGCTACGTTCTTGTTGTAGTAATGTATTGATTTTCTTTTCTTACTTAATGGTATACAATGTTAACTCTTCAATTTTTTGTAACAACTTCGCATTCATTTCTCCAAGGTAAATTCCGTTTTTCAATACTTCTTTTTCACGTAAATTTCAAATAGTGTCTTTTTCTAAAAAATATTCGTCTCCTCGACAAAGCTCATCCACCAAAAATGATTTGACACCCATTATCTTTTACATATTCATTGAGCTCATTAATAACCATTTGTATCAATTCCTCACCTTCCTCTTGTACTTGTTTTTGAACCGCTTGTCGGTAGTTCTTAATCTGCTGTTGTCTATCCCCTACTAACTCATGTTTTAACAACAATCCTTTTTTAGTGTATTTACAACGGTTTTACCCATATTCCTTTAATTCTTCCAAACTATCAACATTTACTTTTAAGATAGCTGCCTTTTTTGTGAATTCTGCTCTAACCACCTTGATTTTTTTATAACTATCTAGCAATTTATTAATGTCTACAAAGACTCATTCAGAAGATCTTTGCGTGTAAAAAATGACGCCCATGATACTAGCATTGCGAACGATACAATCGCTACAGTTACTGTTTTCATCCTAACTTTTCTTTTAACTATTTACTTGGGATTGTGTTCATAGCAACAATCTGTAATTTAGTTTTACGACTGCAATGTAATATTTTTTTAAAAAAAAAATATATACATTTACAAAAAAATTGTCTCATTTTATTTTACTTTAGATTATGAAAAAGAAATTCAATGCATTCAACCTACAAGAGTTACTGGTAGTATTGGTTATTATAGGTATTTTAGTTTTGATTGCATTACCCAATTTAATGCCAATGATTGCAAAGGCAAAAAGTATTGAAGCACAAACACAACTTACGCATATACATGGCTCTCAACGAACTCATTTCTACATGCACTCTACCTATACAAATGATTTAAATGCTGTAGATTTTATCGCACCACTCACCGTAAAAAATGGTGGAAAAGCAAATTACACCTATGAAATTATTGAAGCGACTAGCACTACGTTTAAAGCCAAAGCAATAGCAATTACAGATTTTAACGGTGATGGCAAATTTAATGTTTGGGAAATAGACCAAGATCAAAATTTAAAAGAAGTAATTAAGGATTAGTGTAAAAGCTCCGTCAGTTAACAGAAGTTACTCAAATTATTTACTAAAAAAAATGCTAATAGCTCTAAAAATACTATTCTTAGGTATTCTTTCTTGTCTTGTTTATCAAGATGTTAAAGAACGAAAAGTTACGGCATATCTATTTTTAATTCTTGCGGTTTCTGGTGGATACATTCATTATACAACTCAGTATTTAGCAGTGTACGTATTGAATTTACTTTTTAATTTTAGTGGATTGTTAGTACTCCTATTTGTTTTAATAATTTACTCAAAATTCATTCTAAAAAAGAAATTGAATGAAGCTATTGGTTTGGGAGATATTTTCTTTTTTTTCGTAATCGCAATTAGTTTCCCAACCGCTGCTTTTTTAGTTATATTGAGTTCTTCTTTGATTTTTTCTTTAAGTGTTTTTTTGATTTTAAAACCAAAACTCACAAACAAAGCAGTGCCCCTAGCAGGACTACAAGCCTTGTTTTTAATTGTGCTTATTGGCAGTAATATGCTTTTTAATTTTATTAATTTATACGCCATATAATGTCCAATAATACGTATCAAATAGACACCCTACTAACACAAACAATTAGTTCTGACTTGGCTTTTCAGTACAGAATCATTCCTGTACAAAAAGAAGGCGCTACCATTATTTTTAAAACGGACAATACTGATCTTAAAGCTTTAAAAAATGAATTGCAAATTGTATTGGGTTTTCCATTACAAACGGTACCAGAAGCTACTCAAAATATTGACCAATATTTAGTCTCTAATTACAGAAAGCGAGAAGCCAACTCAAAAGCCAGTCTTATTCATTTTTCAGATGATTTTTTATTAAATATAATTCACGAAGCAAAAGAAATTGGGAGTAGTGACATTCATTTTGAAGCCTTCGAAAAACACCATAGAATACGCTTTCGAATTGATGGAAAATTATTAGAAAAATATGTGATTTCTTCAGAAGAATACCCTAAGATTGTGAACCGAATAAAAATCATGGCAAGCTTAGACATCTCTGAAAAAAGATTACCACAAGATGGACGGATAAATTTAGCAACAGAGCACGAAGATTTTGACATTCGGGTTTCTAGTTTACCCACTTTACATGGTGAGAAATTAGTACTACGAATCCTTTCAAAAAACAATGTTTCTGTAGACTTAGAAAATTTAGGTTTTTCTGCTACAGAATTTGAAATTTACACCAACTCTGTAAAAAAACCAAACGGAATTGTTTTGATTTCTGGCCCAACAGGTTCTGGAAAAACAACCACCTTGTATGCCACTTTAAAAATGTTGAATACAAGTGACACCAATATTCTAACCATTGAAGACCCGATTGAATATACTTTAGAAGGCGTAAATCAAGTACAATTAAAAGAAAATATCGGATTGAATTTTGCAAGCACTCTACGAACTTTTTTAAGGCAAGACCCAGACATCATTATGGTTGGAGAAATTAGGGATGCAGACACCGCCAACATGGCAATAAGAGCTGCTTTAACAGGCCATTTGGTACTATCTACCATTCATACCAACTCTGCTTGGGCAACTATTTCTAGATTGATTGACATGGGAATTCCACCTTTTTTAATTGCAAGCACCTTAAATGTAAGTGTTGCACAACGATTGGTGCGTAAACTATGTACGGCATGTAAATCAACACAAACAGTCGAAAAAAACGATTTCCCTTTGGGATTTGACATTCCTAAAGGACTAGAAGAACAATACATCGCAAATGGATGTAGTGCCTGTTATCATACAGGGTACAGAGGCCGAAAGGCTATTTACGAAATTATTCCGATTACCAAAGAACTGGTAGCAGAAATAGAAAGTAAAAAAATAGAAATAGCATCCTATTTAAAAGAAAATAAGATGGCTACTTTAAAAGACAATGCACTTTCATTAGTTGCAGACGGAACTACCTCTATTGAAGAAATTTATAATCTATTAATTTAGAAAAAAGAATGCGTAGTTTAGAAACTTTAATAAAAAAAACAATTGAGTAAACAACAAAAAACATACCTGCTATTAATTGCGGTCATCGGAATTTGGAGTGTTATTATTTATCAGGTTTTTAAAGAAAAAAATACTGAACCAATACTTCCAACATCAACTATTCAAAAAAAGTTCATCCCACACAATATTCAACAGAAAAAGGGAGATACTTTAGATCTAGACTATCGAGATCCTTTTTTAGGAAAGGTTTTACGAAAAAACGTAAAGAAAAAAATAGGAAGTCCCAAACAGCCAATTCGTTTTCCATCTATAGCATACAATGGTAGTATTCAAGGAAATAAAAAAACCTCATATGTTATTAGTGTCCAAAATCAACAAGAAATTGTAAAAATTGGACAAACATTTAGAGATGTAACATTAGTTGCTGCAAACTCAAATCAAATTATCATCACCTATAAAAAAGAACGAAAAACGATCAAATTACAGCAATAATGTTTTGGGGACAAAAAATAAAAGCGAGTGCATTACAAATGGTCTTGGTCATTTCTGTAATCATACTAATTTTAGTATTTGCGTTTATTTCTTTGATCTATATTCAAAAAATAATTCACGTTAAAAACACCAATTACAAAGAGAGTATTTACACCAATCAACAGGTATTTAAATCACTAAAATCTGCAGCCATCCCTTTTGGAATTACGAACGCTAGCAATTTGTTTTCTTCAAATAATGCGGTGTCAACACTTATAAAAAAACAATGGGGAGTGTTTGAATTGACACAGGTAAAAACAACAAAAAATAAAGAAACTTTTGAACATATTGCACTGATGGGTTCTAATACCCCGAAAAGAAAAGCCTTGTATTTAAAAGACAACCTACAACCATTAATAGTGGTTGGAAACACCAGCATTACGGGGAATGTTGTACTCCCTAGTCGTGGTGTAAATACTGGAAACATTGCTGGGGTCTCCTACAATAAAGATCAAATGATTTATGGAAACATAGCACAAAGTGAAAAAAAATTACCTGAAATTTTAACTAAAAATAACATAGAGAGTTTTATCAAGGGATACAGCAAGGATTCTATTGGTTATTTTGAACTAGCACAAGGCAATTCGAAAAGACAATCCTTTGCAAAAAAAACACTTGCTTACAGAAAAAATGGTATTGTAGATATTGTAAATACTTCGTTGATTGGTAATATTATTATAGCATCAGACACGTTGATACGTGTACATGCATCCTCAACTTTAGAAGATGTTATTTTAATAGCACCCAGCATCGAAATAAAATCGGGCTTTAAAGGAAACCTACAGGCATTTGCTACAAAAAACATAGAGATAAAAAAGAACAGCATTTTAAGCTACCCTACAGCACTAATATTATTTGACAAAACTACACAAAACACCACTTCCAATGCACAAATACATCTCTCAGAAGGAGCCATTGTAAAAGGTGTTTTAGGATACTTCACAACCAGTAAAAAAATAAATTACAAACCTCAAATTACCTTAGAAACAACAGCTAAAGTTGTAGGAGAAGTATATTGCTTAGGACATATGGCCTTAAACGGGACTGTATATGGTTCTATATACACGAACTCTTTTATAGCCAATCAGTCTGGAGTGATTTATATCAACCATATTTATAATGGTGTTATCAATGCGATAAAATTACCTTCTCAATTTTCTGGATTTTCATTTAACAATTCTTCAAAAAGTGTTGCAAAATGGGTAGATTAAAAAGCCATATTATATTTCAAAAAATCAACGCTTCTTCAATAACAGAAACCATTGTAGCAACAACAATAATTAGTATTGTATTTGCAATTACAATACTATCGCTAAACAACATATTGCAAAATGTAATTGCAAGTGATACCAGTGTTATTGAACAAAAAATAAATGAATTCGTGTATAAAAGCAACTACCTAAAAGTAAGAATTTCTGATTCTTTTGAAGAAGGTGATTGGGTGGTAAACTTTGTAAAAGAAGATCAAAACGGCTTAACTATTATTGAAATAGAAGCACTAAATAAAAAGACTAAAAAAACACTCACTAAATCAATTATCTATAATGAAAACTAAAAAGATAGCTGCATTTACACTGAGCGAATTACTAGTAGTTCTGGTAATTTCTAGCATTGTTGTTGCGTTGACTTTTACAACTTTAGGACTGGTTCAAAAACAAATTTCTGAAATTCAAAATAACTTTAAAGACCAACAAGAAATTCAACTACTAGAACGCGTTTTATTACAAGACTTGAATAAACACCATGCTTTTTACCAAAAAGACAAAGATCTGTTGAATTTATACAGCGTAAAAGATTCTGTTTTGTATCAATTTGAGGCTGCATATATATTAAGAAACAAAGATACATTTCACCTTAAAGTTGTTGAAAAACAATTTTTACTGGATAATACAATTGTAAAAGAAGGTTGGATTGATGCCATGCATCTTGAATTTAATCAATCCTATTCAGCAAAAAATATTTTTATTTATAAAATCAAAGATGCAGCGCATTATTTAAATCATTAAAGATGGCATTTCAATTAGACAACATACCAAAAAATAAAAAAAGTGGCTCTAAATCATTTGATATAGATGCGCTTTTAAAAAAAGAAATAAATCTTTTTGGAAATTCATTCTCTAATAAGAAAAAAGAAGCTTTCTATGTTGAACTAAGTGTTTTATTAGATGCTGGTCTAACCTTGAAGGACGCCTTGACCTTATCAGTTGAAGAACAAAAAAAAGAGACTGATAAAAAGCTGTTGTCTTTTGTTGTAGAAGAATTAGTCAATGGTAAAAGTTTCTCTGAAGCCATACATGAGCAGAAAGAATTTTCAGAATACGAATATCACTCTTTGAGAATCGGTGAAGAAACGGGAACATTGCAAAAAATAACCAAAGAACTAGGCGCTTTTTTCAAAAGAAAAAACGAACAAAAAAGAACTATTACTAGCGCTTTATCCTACCCGATTGTTGTTTTATTTACTGCCTTTTTAGCCATTTTTTTTATGTTAAAATTTGTGGTCCCTATGTTTGCAGATATTTTTAAACAGCATAAAGTTGAACTTCCTTGGATTACTAAAATAATACTTTCTGCATCTGAAAATCTACAACAGTATTATTGGATTGGAATTCTACTAATAATTGCCATTTTCACCTTAAAAAGCGTATATAAAAACAAACTATGGTATAAAAAAACAGTGTCGGCTATCGGAATAAAAATTCCATTTGTAGGTACGTTTATTAGAAAGGTACGAATTGCACAATTTACACAGGCAATTACCTTATTAACCAGTGCAAAAGTACCGCTATTAAATGGCATACAGCTTACAAAAAAAATGGTTGATTATTACCCATTACAAATGGCATTAAGCAGTGTTGAACAAGATATCTTAAAGGGTAAAAGTTTGCATGAAAGCTTGCAACCTCATAAGGTGTTTGATTCTAAAATGATTTCATTAATTAAAGTAGCAGAAGAAACCAATCAAAATGAAACCATCTTTCAACGGTTAACAGATCAATACAATCAGGAAATTGAATATAAATCTAAAATGATAAGTGCTACTATTGAGCCTTTTATCATATTAATATTAGGTGGAATTGTTGCGGTTATACTTATTGCAATGTATTTACCAATGTTTAAACTAAGTACCGTTATGGGCTAATGTTCACCAACAATAAACAGTAATTTAGCAACTTATAAATTCCCTTATAAAAACAATGACACTACAAGAACTAATTGGTGAGTATTCTTTGATAGGAACAAATCAAGATAAGAGCAATAATACGTATAAAGGCGTGCTTTCCCTAACTCTTGATGTTGACAATCGTATTGTTGCCAAATGGAAAATTCACTTAGACCAAGAGCAAAGTGGTTTCGGATTCTTTAAAAACAACATATTGGTCATCAACTTTCAATATGTAGGAGAAAATTACTCATTATACAAAGGAGTTGTAGTATATAAATGTATTACTAAAGATATTTTAGATGGGTTTTGGTCTGAAGAGCACGGGGATCCAAAGCACCTCGGAACCGAACAATGTTTTAGAATAAAAGAAGAAATCGTTAATTGATATGAAATGTCCATGCAACCCTACTAGGTTATATCTCGAATGCTGTAAAAAAGCACATCAAAATATTCATGATGCACCTACAGCCGAAACGTTGATGCGTTCACGATATTCAGCTTTTGTGATGGCTGATATTGAGTATTTGCAAAAAAGCCACCACACTTCTACCCGCCCTTCAAAGCGTGAAAAAAAAGAAATTTTTCAATGGACAAAATCTGTTGATTGGGTTCGCTTAGAAATACTAAATACTACTGAAAATACGGTTGAATTTACAGCCTATTTTATAGAGAACGGAAAACTAGCACAGATACACGAAATCTCCTTTTTCTGCAAAGAGAATGAACATTGGGTATATCAAAAATCCTTGTAATTAAATTTCTTCCTAAAGAGCTAATCCCCCATAAATTACAATAAAAAAAAGATATAAAACACATTGTTTTTAATACTATTCTTTACTACTTTTGTTTTGTTTCCAAAACTTAAAAATAACCCCTAAAACTGCCTACCATATTTATATGAAATTCCCCTATTCCAAAGTGTTTGGTTGTAAAACCACCGAACATAAATTCACCACGTTTTTTAGTTTTATCTTTCTATTTACTATTATTATTTCTAGCAGTTATGGGCAAGCGACCTTTACCTCTGGTTCTACAGCTGCTACCTTAGCAAGCCAAATATCAGGGCCAGGAATAACAATATCCAATCCAACAATTTCTACGGGAGATGCTAGCCAAGCAGGAATATTTTCGAACGGAGTAGCCGGTGCAAACCTACAGTTAGATACAGGCATTGTTTTAACAACAGGAGATGTAACCACCACTTTTTCAACAAACACAAGCACTAGTTCCATTAATGTAGCAGGTGGTACTTATACAGACACAGAAGTTTCTAGTTTAATTGCAGGAGGCTCAATCAACGATTTAATCATCTTTGAATTTGATGCAGTATTAGATCCATTAGCAACCGTTCTAACCATTGACTATCAATTTATGTCAGACGAATATGACGAATATGTTTGTTCGGCCTACAATGATGTCTTTGGATATTTTATTACTTCTGATTTGGTTGCTCCTCATACAGGGTATGAAAATTTCGCTTTGGTTCCTGGCACTACGAATCCTGTTGCAATAAACTCCGTTAATAACGGTTCCGTTGGAGCTAATGGCGCTGCAGACAACTGTATAGACCTTACAAATAGTTCACAATTTATTAATAATAATATTGGTTCTACGACAGTAACTGTTGAATATGATGGGATGACAAAAAAGCTAAGAGCATCTTCAAAAGATCTTGTACCTGGTACAACATATCACGTAAAATTAGTCTTAGCAGACATCACTGATTCTGTTTTTGATTCGGCCATATTAATTAATTTAATTTCTGGATTCCCTGACGACGACGACGATGGTGTCGCAAATGATGCCGACATAGATGACGACAATGACGGGATATTAGATACTGTCGAAGATGCCAACTTAGACAATGATAACAATCCCCTATCTGACCCTACTGATACAGACAATGATGGCATTCCAAATCACTTAGATTTAGATTCAGATGGTGATGGAATTCCAGACAATATTGAAGCACAAGCCACCAATGGATATATTGCTCCCGCAGGAACTTATACGGCCAATGGAGTAAATACGGCCTATGGTTCAGGACTTACTCCTGTAAACACAGATGGTGCCATGGATGGTGATGACTACTTAGATACAGATGCCGATAATGATGGTACATCAGATACTATAGAAGCCAATATTACTTTAGCTGGTAGTGTAGGAATAAACGGCTTAGACAATAGCCTAGAGACAGTAGATGATTATTTAGATGTAAATGGTACTTTAAATGATCCCACCACTTTACCAGATACAGATGGTGATATTGGTTCTGGTGGAGATGTTGATTATAGAGATACCGTTACCTTAGGAGATAATGATGGCGATGGAATAAACGATGATGTTGATCTTGATGATGACAATGATGGTATTTTAGATTCGGTCGAATCCTCTTGTAGTGCACCTACCGCTCAATTTACAACAACACCAGCGGCCTATTGGACTTTAGATAACAATACAAATGATAGCAGTGGAAATGCACATCATGAAAACGGAAGTGCCAGTGTAACATATAGCACAACAGCAATTCAAGGTTCACATTCTATTAATTTTAATGGGACTTCAAATACCATTAGGTTCAGTCAAGATGGTGCATTTATGGAAGCTGCCTATTCGACCATTAGTTTTTCTGCATGGATCATGCCTAGTGCCCTTTCGGGTGTAAGAATTATCTTCGAAGAAGGGGGCGGAACCAATGGCGCCGTTCTATGGTTAAACAATAACATAGTAACATTCACTGCTCGAAGTGGTGGTTCTGGAACTCAAACAAACGTTGCTCATACTACTCCATTAGCTGTAGATGGGGTTTGGCACCATGTAGCTGGCACCTTTGACAATGGAAACATGATTGTGTATGTAGATGGTGTCGCTTCTGCTACTGCCGTTGCAGGTTTCACAACCATTGCCGCACATAGTGGTAACGGAGGAATTGGAAGTCATATTGATGGTACCGCTACAGGAACTACTGGCTATTATGCTGGACTGATGGATGCCGTCAGATACTCAAATACAGAAGCATGGTCTGGAGCAAATATCTTAACCGAAGGAACTAAAGTATGTGTGGGGTTGAACCTAGATATGGATAGTGATGGATTAGACAATCATTTAGATTTAGATTCTGATGGAGATGGTATTCCTGACAATATCGAAGCACAAACCACCAACGGATATATTAGCCCG
>MAAC01000783.1_pt1 | contig 12923 bp, 16 predicted proteins | sample 1115981 | NCBI WGS metagenome assembly MAAC01 (sample SAMN04961126, study PRJNA320927) | seawater metagenome | isolation source: sample BD02T64 sea water enriched with oil for 64 days | place: USA:Gulf of Mexico | collected 2013-07-27 | reverse complement strand
GATATTGTTGACTATAAAGACACCATTGATAACCGCACTCACAAGCGGGCGGGTATTGCTGGTTCGATGATTGTTAATGGCGAGATTTTACAGTTTCTCGACCTTTACGGCATCCTCGAACTGGATGACCCCGAATGGACTGAACACCTTATTGGTGGGGCTGAAGAAACAGATCTAACGGTTTTGTTAGTAGAAGATTCACCCTTTTTCCAATCGCAAATGAAAAAAGAAATTGAGGCTGCAGGATTTATTGTACTGACGGCAGACGATGGCTTGCTGGGCCTTGAGATGCTGAGTAGTCATCCTGAAATCAGCATGGTGTTGACCGATATTGAAATGCCCAATATGGATGGTTTGGAAATGGTTCGAGCCATTAAAGCCAAGCCAGAATATGCCGGCCTACCGCTGGTGGCAGTTACCTCATTGGCCGGTGCTTCCGCTGAGCAAAAAGGACTTGATGCAGGGGTTGATGAATATCAGATTAAGCTCGACCGTGAACAGTTAGTTGATGTGTGTCGTCGTCTGGCAAAACCCCGTGCGATAAGCGCATAAGTATAAACTGAGGAGAATAAATAATGAGTGAAGCTTTGTTTTTGGAAGATACTGAAATTATTGTTTTCAGGGTTGGGGATATTACAATTGGTTTGCCAATTACCGAGGTTCGTGAGATTTTTAAATCCCCAATCATCACGCCAGTACACACCGCATTTGCCTATGTGAATGGGGTGATTAATTTACGCGGCAGCATTGTTACCATCATAGATTTAAGTAAGCGTATGGGCCTGCCGGTAAACCATAATACGAAGGCAGTACATATTGTTCTCGTGGAGTTCGGAGAAGAACTGATCGGGCTTTTAGTCGATGGCATTGAAGATTCAGTATTTGCCAGTAGTGAGGATTTCTTTCCTGTACCCGCAACAGTCAATGGCGCGGATAGTGACTTTTTTAGGGCTTTGTTTCGGCGAGAAGAGGATTTGGTGGCGATGCTTGACCTGGAAAATACGCTGGATACTGAGGCTGCATAATGACGGAATTAAGGCTGTTAGTTGTCGATGATTCATCGATGTATCGACAAGCCTTGAAGAGTATTGTCGAAGCGATACCCGGGGTGCGCTGTATCGGTGTCGCCTGTGATGGTAAAGAAGCAATGGAAAAAATTGTTTCAGAAAAACCCGATGTCGTAACGCTGGATATGGAAATGCCAGTTATGTCAGGGATGGATGTTATTAAAGCGGTGACTGCAAAAAACCTGGGTACTAAATTAATTATTGTTAGTGCATGTTCCCAGTCTGGGGCAGAAGTTGCTATTAATGCATTAAAACTAGGGGCCTACGATTTTATTACCAAGCCAAACAGGTTGGGAGGAAGTGGAGCTAAAGAAGATATTCGACGGCAACTTATCGAAAGGTTAGGGCCCCTGCATGGGAACTCAACGTTATCATTAAAGGGATCAATGAAGGCTGTTGATAGGGCTGGTCACAGTCAGAAATCATCTAAAAATGGAAGGCCATCAGCGACGGGGATATCAAATCTCGGTAAATCCCCAGCAAAATCCCTAGTACCTCATCACGTAACTTGGGCTCCGAAGGCGATAGCAATGGGCTGCTCGACCGGAGGGCCAAAGGCCTTACTAAAGTTGTTCTCTGGTTTGCAAAATGAAATATGTGTTCCGATTTTTATTGTACAGCACATGCCGCCAATGTTTACTAAGACATTGGCCAAGTCGATTGATGAAATAAGTAAGGTCTCAGTAAAAGAAGCTGAGGATGGAGATATACCGCTGCCTAATCATGCTTATATAGCACCAGGTGGGCGACAAATGAAATTAATTCGAGGCAGTGCTGGAATAGAAATAAAAATTACTGATGATGAGCCTGAGAATTTTTGTAAACCCTCGGTTGATTATTTTTTTTCTAGTGTGGCTGAAATATATGAAGCACATTCTTTAGGCGTTATCTTGAGTGGTATGGGCAGCGATGGAAGTGAAGGTTTAAAAAGGATGAAGCGCTTTGGGGTGACAGTACTGGGTCAGGACGAAGAAAGCTGTGTGGTATATGGAATGCCTCGAGTAGCGCAGGAAGCGGGTTTGATCGATGTGCAAGTGAGTATTGAGAAAATGGCTTCTGCTATAGAGAGCGTTATGAGAGGATCGGTGCAAGGATTTGAGGAACATGCAAGGATTTAGCACCTATGTGTTTAACATCGTTATAGCCTTTGCTGCTATGGACAGAAGGTTGTTGAAAACTGTTGGTCGGGTTGTTATATGTAAAGAGCTCGTTGAGTCTGGGGTGGATGGTGAGTAATGAAGCTCACTCGATGAGCGATCGTGAGTTGAATCAGTTTATTGATCATGTGAAATTTGAGACTGGGATCAACCTGGATACATCTAAGCGATATTTGCTGGAGTCTCGATTAAGTCCAGTTTTGAAAAAATTTGGTCTTAATTCTTATAGTGAGTTGTTGAAGTGTATCGTGAATGCGGGTTCAACTGAAAATCAGGCACTTATTAGTGCTATAACAACAAATGAAACATATTTTTTTCGGGACGAGCACCCTTTTGACTTGTTAAAGTACAAACTTATACCAGACTTGCTTGGGGTGGATCAACGTTCATCTGTGAAGATTGCAAGCGCAGCCTGCTCTAGCGGCCAAGAGGCATATAGCATGGCTATGGTGTTGAAAGAAATCCTCTTTGATTTGACAAATTATAGAGTACAAATTAATGCTTTTGACATATCTGATGAGATTGTCACCATGGCTAGCAAAGGTGAATATTCAAAGTTTGAAGTACAACGTGGATTATCTGATGAGAAAATAAGTCGCTATTTTGATTGTGTTGATGGTCGCTATCAAGTGAAGCCTGAACTGCGCTCCATTATTTCATTTAGTGAAATAAATCTATTAAAACCCGAAGGGGCCCTGGCAAAGTTTAATATTATCTTTTGTCGAAACGTGGTGAACTACTTTGAAGACAAAGATAAGGCCTTGTTGTTTGATAACCTGGCGGCAATGTTGTTGCCAAAAGGTATTTTGGTGATTGGGGCTACGGAGTTCCTAAATAACCAATATGGCCATTTTGAAAAGAAAAGCTATAAAGGTTCTGTGTATTACGAAAAGGTAGGCTAATGCCAAAACTGAGAAAGACTCGGACTTTTTGGATGGGTATTATCAGTACTATGGCCGTGGACTTGATTGTTTTAAGTAATTATGGAGTTGGTAAATGAAAGTGCTTGTTGTTGACGACAGTGTCGCTATGCGAATGATTGTCAAGAAAATGGTAAAGGCTGCTGGTTTCAGTGCAGACTTCATAGAGGCTGCTGATGGACAGCTTGGCCTGGACAAAATCAAGGCTGATTCTCCAGACCTTGTCTTGTGCGACTGGAATATGCCCAATATGTCTGGAATCGAATTGTTAACGGCGCTCAATGATGAGGGTATTTCGGTAGATTTTGGTTTTGTAACAACAGAATCATCCGATGAAATGCGTGCAAAAGCTGAAGGACTTGGTGCTAAGTTTTTGATTTCTAAGCCATTTACAAAAGAATCAGTGTTTGATGCATTGAAATCTTTCTTTTAAATAAATTTATAAAAGGGGTCGATTGTGAGTTTTAGTACACCGTCAAAAGCAGAGTTAAAAGATATGCTGGGCATGCTTTTTACTAATCTTGATGTCCAAGACTGTGATCCGATCGCTTTGGATGCGGATGACCTATTCTTTGGTTTGTATCTTGATGATGATGATAAGCCAGTGACTTTAGTGGTGTGTGACATGCCTTTCTCAGCGTATATGGGAAGCTCGATGACTATGCTGCCACCTCCTGTTGCCGCCGATGTGATAAAAAGCGGCAAGTTAGAGGATATGATGCTTGGCAATATTAAAGAAGTTATGAACATTGTCTCCAGGCTTTTTATGTTGCGTGGAGGGGCTCACTTGAGATTTTCGACATTACACCCCGTAAAAGAGGGCTTGCCTGATTCTGTTTCTGGATTGTTAGCCAGCATTGATAAACAAGTGTTTTTTGATGTTGAGATTCCACGTTACGGGTTAGGAAAGGTCGGATTTTTAGTGCCGAATAATTAGTAGGTGTAGGGTGAAAATCGCCAGGGGACGGGTCGATTAACAATACTGTTTGCTAGAAGTGAAGGGGAGCCTTTTAACGAGAAGGCTCTCTTACTAGTGACAACAGAAGAAGATGCTCAAGGACGATTCTACCTTAAAATAATAGTGCTGGGAGAATTAAAGCTATGCTTGAATTTCTAAAAAACCTTTTTGGAGCGGGAGCTGAGGAGTTCCTGAATCGATATAGCCTGGCGGGCCGTATTGGCGGCCTTGCTTTTGCGCCGATTTTAGCATTGGTAATGTTTCTAATATTTAATTCCTATGGTGCCTATCAGGACTATCAGCGAAATGTGCAAATTGAGCGTCTTGCTGAGATGTCAAAGTTGGTGGGTAACGCCATACATGAAACTCAAAAGGAAAGAGGGCTTAGTGCGGTCTTTATAGGTGAGGAAGGTAAAGAAGATAAGAAAGAACTCTTAAGTGCTCAATGGCTCTTAACCGATCAGTCTGTGGAGAGTTTAGACGCGGTGTTAAGTGGCGATTTAAGGGCTTATGGTGATTCCTTTGCAGAGCTAGCTTCTACAGCAAAAGAAACACTAGGACATTTTAAAGAGGTGAGGGATTTTGTTTTAACAATTGACTTTCGCGCATTTAAACGCGAGGTCACGAGGCGCGCTGCATTAAATTATGTGGATCGGAATGTACTGGTGCCGTTAGTGCCTTTAGCGGATGAGGCTGGTTTGCAGTTTGCTAAAATAGAAGGTGACTTGGCCGCCCTGGTTGATCAGATGGTGGGTCTTGCTTCAAGTGCTGAAATGAGTGGCAAGCTGTCTTCTTTGGCCACTTTGTTAAAAGTAAAAGAGATGGCGGCAAATGAGCGAGCGCTTGTTGTTACTGCCTTTAGTGATGGGCTTTTTACCGCGGAGACGTATTCTGAGTTCCTACGATTAAAGGGCGCACAAGATACGTTTTTAACTGTTTACTACAGTACTGCAACCACTGATAACGATGAGGCCTATGCTAATACTGTAACAGGAGATGCTGTTGTCGATGCTGAAGATGTCCGAATTTTTATCACGGATATGGAGGGCGGCGATATGAGTGGCTCAGGCTATACCGGCCTCGAGTGGTACGAAATGTCGACAAGAAAAATTAATTTAATCAAGTCTGTCGTAGATTCCGTCTCGACAGATATTGTGTCCGATGCTAGCCATAGGGCTTCCTCAGCATTTTTAAGTGTGTTGATATTTGGCATTGTTGCTGTTGTGGTTGCTCTCCTTACATTCTTTATCTTTATTGTGTCGAGGAGTATCTCAAAGCCCCTGGGATTGATGAATGAGGCAATGTTAAGTTTAGCTGATGGTGATATGACTGTTGAAGTTCCCTGCCTGGGTTACGGTTCGGAAGTCGGGCAAATGGCGAGTGCAGTTGATAACTTTAAACAAGGCCGCATTGCGCGACAACGTCTGGAGGAAGAGGCGAAAGTTGCGGAAGAAGCTCAGCGAAAGCGTGAAGAGCAGCAGCGAATAGAAACCGAAAACGCTAAACAGGCCGAGCAGGAAAGAGAGCTTGAGACAAGTCGACGCCGTCAGGCGAGGGCAGATAAACTAGAGGCTAGAATTGCGGAATTTGATGAGAGTATTTTACAAAAAATTGGCTCATTCAACGCTGCAATCTCTGAGATGGAGCAGGCTGCAGTTACTCTATCCGATACTGCTAAGCAAACAGAAATACAAAGTGTCGCAGCTGCCACTGGTGCATCTGAAGCTTCGCAAAATGTACAAACTGTTGCCGCTGCGAGTGAGCAAATGGCCTCCACAGTTGCAGGCATTAACGAGCAGATGAATCACTCTTCACAGATTACTGGCCAGGCAATGGATACTATCGATTCGACAGCGCAAATTGCTGTTGAATTACAAAGTTCATCTCAAAATATTGGTAATGTAATTGATTTAATCAACGAAATTGCTGAGCAGACTAATTTACTTGCTTTGAATGCTACGATAGAAGCTGCACGTGCAGGAGATGCTGGTAAGGGCTTCGCTGTTGTTGCTTCAGAGGTTAAGGAATTATCTAATCAGACCTCATCGGCGACTAACGATATATCGGAGCATATTAAGCGACTACAGGAAATCAGTGCGAATGTTGTCACTTCTGTCGATAAAACTCGTGATGCTTTGAAAGAAAACTCGGAAGTTGCTCTTAATGTTACTGGTGCCGTTGAGCAGCAGGCCCTGGCTACCCAGGAGATATCGCAAAATATCCAACAGGTCGCAACGGGCACTGCAGATGCGAGTAGCCAGATTACACAAGTTCAGGGTGGGGCTGCGACGGTTCTTCGATCCTCGGAGCAAGTCCAAGTATCGTCAGGAAGCCTGGCGGGAGATAGTCGAGAGTTGAAATCGACAATCGAAGAGTTTCTTTCTGATATCCGACAAATCTAGATAGCTATCAAGCCCTGTAGTCAGCATGGCTTGATTTATTATATTGGGAAAATTTAAACCTGATTGTGAACTGCCTGAGTTCAAGTAATGAATACAGGGCTCAGTCGATAATACACCTCGTAAGCTGATTTTCAGTTGTATAGCTTACGAGGCATCAAATTAATCTTTTCTACAACATGCCTTAAAGCCTGCGCAGACACCTTATTAAAATTAGTGTCCTTGGGAAATCCCCGCCCTTACAGGACTCAGGATCTCATCTTGAGCTCAGTATTATCAGAGAAAACTTCCTTTTTTAACAATCAAAAAACTCGGTATACCAGTCGACGAAGCGGTCGATACCTTGCTGTATAGATGTTTGCGGGTGGTAGTCGAGGTCGCTAATCAGGTCGCTGACTTCGGCATAGGTACTGGGTACATCACCGGGTTGCAGTGGCAGCATATTCTTTTTAGCGGTTTTGCCCAGCTTGTTTTCAAGGGCGCCAATAAAGTCCATTAAACGCACGGGATTGTTATTGCCGATGTTATAGATTTTGTAGGGTGCGGGTGAGCTTGCTGGATCCGGAGCTTTGCCATCCCAGCTGCTATTGCCCTTCGGCGGGTTATCGATAACGCGAGTGATGCCTTCGACAATATCATCGATATAGGTAAAGTCCCGTTGCATTTCACCGTGGTTAAACACGTCTATTGGCTTGCCTTCAAGGATGGCTTTGGTAAACAGGTACAGCGCCATATCGGGCCGACCCCAGGGGCCGTACACTGTGAAAAATCGTAGCCCTGTGGTGGGTAATTGGTAGAGGTGAGAATAGGTGTGAGCCATCAGTTCATTGGATTTTTTACTGGCGGCATAAAGGCTAATAGGATGGTCGACATTGGCTGAGGTGGAAAACGGCTGAGCTTCGTTCAAGCCGTAAACGGAAGAGCTGCTGGCGTAACTGAGCTTTTTAACACCATTGTGACGGCAGCATTCGAGAATATTGCAAAAGCCGACAATGTTACTGCTGATATAGGCCTGGGGATTGGTCAGGCTATAGCGTACCCCAGCCTGCGCAGCCAAGTTGCAGACCGCATCAAATTGTTGCTCGGCAAACAGAGTTTCGAGGTTTTCTGCGTCTTCAAGATTGAGTTTTATAAACTGGTAGTTGGGATGCTTGCTGCTACCCACGCAGTGATTATAGGCGATGTCACTTTGCGCAATACCCGCCCGCTCAAGTCGGCCGTATTTTACTCGCTGATCGTAGTAGTCATTGATATTGTCGAGCCCAACCACCTCATCACCTCGCGCCAATAACTTCAGGGCGAGGTGGGAGCCGATAAAACCTGCGGTGCCAGTAATTAATATTTTCATCGTTCTATTCAGTCTCTAATTTGTGATGTAACAGGCTGTTAAGATCTACTGCGAGCAATCGCGTATTGAGCCCGGTTGCCCTCTTGAGTCGTTCGGAGGAGTAGAGTTTGCAACCGTCGATAATAAATTTGTTGTTTAAACGTAGGGCTTTCCCGTCAAAATTCGGGGCGCGTAACTGCTGCCATTCGCTATAAATAAGCAGCGCATCGAAATCGTTTAATACCGAGTATTTATCATCACCAAGTTGCAGGTTTTGGTCATTGGCATAAATGCGCTGCGCTTCCTGTATTGTCACTGGGTCGAAGGCGATTACCGTTGCGCCAGCTTGCCAAAGAGCATTCATTACAGTGCGACTGGGCGCTTTGCGTATATCATCGGTGTTGGCTTAAAGGTGAGCCACCAGAGGGTAATGGTTTTACCCGTGAGACTCTTTGTGCCACTAAAATATTGAGCCAACTTACTGAGCGCTTGGTTTTTCTGTTGTTCATTCACCCGGTCGACAGATTCTAGCAGCTTGGCATCATAATCCAGGTGCCCCGCGTTGATGGCAAGCATGGAGTCGGCAGCGTATTTGGTCAACTCTGCAGAGCGAATATCCATAAATATTGTACGTTCGTGCAGGTGCTTAAAGGTTCCGTAAAGCTTACGCAGAAATTTTCCTGTTGCTGGGGAGTCGGTGCCGATAATAATGCGACCGTGTTTCATAAAGTCATTAACCGCGGCCCCTTCTTTACGATACTCGGGGTTGGCGATTGCCTGTATCTGCGCTTTCACCCCATCGGTGATGGTTTTGGCCATGGCAAGTATACATTGCCAGTCGGCGGAGCCATCTTCGCGGTTGCGCGGCACAGTGTTGTCCAGCTCTGCTTCCCAAACAGGCAGAATGACAGTGTCGAACTGGTCTATTTGGTCCTGATCAATATCCATGTAAATCACATCGTGGCCAACCTCAGCCAGGCAGGCTCCAGTGACAAGGCCGACATAGGCAGTACCAAATACAGATATTGTCATCTAGTTGAACCCTGATAAGCGTATCGAATACAGGCGGCTTGGTGGGAGGGCATGGCGCTGCAAATCCTTGTGCCAGTATCTTACTTAGGCTTTATGAATGAGGTGTTGAAGGTCGTGATTATACCCTTGCTGTGCAGGCAGCGGGAATGGTGTGCAGTGCGAAAGGGGGTTTTGTTAAAGTGTTTGGGTTATTGTTATCGCCCTGCCTTGTCGGTGCGCCTTGTTACAATGAAAAGCGGGCTCACGACATTATTGTAAATACATACCTTTGGTGGAGTCCCATTATGAAAGCCAGGTTAGGGATAGCCTTTTACATCGCTCTCGTATTCTCACTGTCGAGTAGCGCCGCCGAGCTGGCCGATGTCATTGACGGCCTGCGCCCCAGTGTCGTGGGTATTGGCACGGTGCGCCCCGTTCGGGGTAGTCATAAACCTGCCATTGAATTTCGTGGCACGGCTTTTGTGGTGGGCAATGGTCGCCAGGTGATTACCAATTATCATGTGCTGCCTGAAAAATTAGACCGAGGGGCAAAGGAAAGCCTGGCTATCTTTGTCGGTCGTGGTAAGTCCGGTAAGGTGATGGCCGTTGAGGTCTTACGCAAGGATAAAAACCATGACCTGGCTTTACTGGAAATTATCGGTGGCTCATTGCCGGCTATGCGCCTGGCAGACGCAGCGTTTGTACGCGAGGGCTCAGATATTGCTTTTACCGGCTTTCCCATCGGTGTGGTATTAGGGCTTTTCCCGGTTACGCACAGAGGTATTATTTCTGCCATTACCCCAATTGCGATCCCCGCAGCATCGTCACGCAGTATTACTGCTGCTCAAATGAAGCGTTTGCGTAAACCCTTCGAAGTCTATCAGCTCGACGCCACGGCTTACCCGGGTAACAGCGGCAGTCCAGTTTATAAAAAGGGAACAGGCGAGGTGATTGGCGTTATCAATAGTGTTTTTGTCAAAGGTTCGAAAGAGACCGTGCTGGAAAAACCCTCGGGCATTAGTTATGCCATTCCTGTGCGCTATGTGCACGATTTGCTGAAGGGGCAATAGCGAGAGGCTTTTGTTTTAACCTTGTGACAGGCCTGCTGCCAGAGATAGGGTCAACTTTGCGGCGGAGATCTCTACACAGCCACTCGCATTTTGCCCAGACCACAGCGGACTAAAATCCCCACTGTTTTGTTTTTCTGCTGCCGTTCGCAGAGGTGTAATCGCGGTACTGGCTAATGGAAAAGCGGGGGCTGAATGACTGATCGGGCCGAGTTCGCGTATTGCTCGATTGATGATGCCTCGAGCCGGCCTGCCTGAAAAAATATTAGTTAATGCCGTGTGACAGGCCCCACTACTTTTCAACGCGGCACGATGTAGCGCGCTAGTAGTGCTTTCCGGGCACAACAAATAAGCCGTCCCAGCCTGTACCCCGACAGCACCCAGTGCCATCGCCGCAGTAACGCCGCGAGCATCCACAATACCGCCAGCGGCAATTACCGGTAAATTAACGGCCTTAACAACCTGTGGCAGCAGGGCGAATGTGCCCATCTGTAGATTGATATCATCACTTAAAAAATGGCCCCGGTGGCCACCGGCCTCCAGCCCCTGGGCAATGATGGCATCAATACCCTGGGCTTCAAGCCAAAGTGCCTCCTCGGTAGTGGTGGCAGAGGCAATAACCTTACTGCCCCAACTTTTAACACGGGCCAATAAAGCCTTATCGGGTAGACCAAAATGGAAGCTCATTACCGGTGGCTGGAATGCCTCCAGTACATCGGCTACTTCGTGGCTAAAAGGCCTACGCTGTGGTCCGGTCGGAAGGGCCTGTGAATCGATGCCGTATTCTTCGTAATAAGGTGCGAGCAACTTGCGCCAGGCCGCTTCCCGTTCCGGATGCTGCGGTGGGGGAGTGTGGCAAAAGAAATTAAGGTTAATCGGTTTGCGGGTGTGTGCTTGTAGTGTCGTTAGTGCTTCAAGCAAGGTATCCGTACCCAGCATGGCGCAAGGCAGTGAGCCAAGACCGCCGGCTTCGGATACCGCAATGGCTAGCGCGCCATCCTGCACACCGGCCATCGGTGCTTGAATTATCGGCAGTTCAATCTCGAAAAGTTCTTGTAGTGTCATCGCTAGGTTGAATACCCTATTTTTGTTGGGTGATCTTACACCTGATGTGTCGATTTTGTACAAAGCTGTTTAGAAAAGACTGAGGAATATCGTCAATGTCAGGGGCTACCTAATGTCGGTATGCCGTACCTGTGAGATTAACCGTGACTCAAGCGGTCGACATCAGCAGAAGTGTTCCGACTATTACTTTCGGAGTGGTGTAAGTCTTTGAAATTTAAAGAGTAGAAAGATATGATCAAGCGAAAGGATTTTTCTGAGCAATTCCGCTGTTCGTATTATCAATTTTACAGGCGGATTTAAAACACCGCTAAGCTCTTTAATAATAGAGTAAAATCCCCCTCCGCTTGCCGTAAAGCCATTGTGATAGTGAGAAAGGCGATAGTCTGAAGGGTTCCGTTGAATAAACTGTTATGTTTTTACCAGAAAATTGAGATCCAATATTGTATGGCTTATCAATGTAGAGACCAGATCGATAAAAAGATATTGCAGGTTAAACATATCCATCGGGATATTAATAAGTTCAAAAATCGAATATTCACCCACAATGGCATAGACCAAGAAACTGGAGTTCATCCACTTATTATTCATGTAAGCTCTTTTTTGTCTTCGGGTAGATCAATCATCCAATATGCGTATAAAGAGGCAAAGGAATTATCGAAGCTACCGCTATTCGAAAGCCATGTAAAAGACGTACCGATATCTAAGGTATTAAAAGACCTGCGTGATAGCGATATTCACGCTTACACTATAGGAGTTCATTCTTCGGTTAGTATCAGTGCTTCAATGAATGCCACACCAGTTTCGCCCGGTGTTTATAAAACAGCAGAGGTCGCATTTACAGTTGATACTATAGGCGATATCAGCGAACCGAGAGAACAGAATAGTAGTGTTAATGTATCGTATACGATGAGTAAGCGGGTAGTCGTCACAGATGAGTTAATCCTTAAATTGAAAGATGAGGGGCGCCAAGACCTCTTGGATGTAATAGATGGTGGTAAAGAGCTATACGACGAACTCGAATGTGACAATGTAGCGGATCTTCACAAATTGTGTGATCTTTATGTAACTGAGTTAGAAAAGTTTGTGGAGCATGGTGTGGCCAACGGTTTTATTACATGAGTAGCACCAAAAAATAGCTAGGCGCTCAAGCGGGATAAAGTGCTTCGCGCTTCTGTAAACCCCCCCTTTAGCTTAACGCTAGGTGCAAAAGGAAGATATGTTCAAGAAAAAGAAAGAATTGCCTGTAATAGCCTATATCCATCTCTCATTTAATATAGATGGAATTAAAGAATGGGCTAAATCACCTAAAGATATTGGCATAGATGACAAGTGGGTTTCAAACTCAAGCAAAGTCACGCACTCAATAGATTGGTTCATCAAAGATGACATTTATTATCACCAAAGTGTAAACCAGCATTCTCATCTAATTACAGGCTCACAATTCATCGACGATGAATTAGGCAGTATTGAATGGCAAGTAATGGATAACTACTTATATGTCTCATTAACATATCAAAGAATTATTATCGGCAAGTTCCCGCTTAACGAAATAAGAGAATTAATCCAAAAAGGTGAAGCAAACAGAAAAGACCCTGTTAAAGATTTAAAGGGTTATCCGGTGAAAATTGATGATCCTGATAACCACATCAAAGAGGTTCTTAAAAAAGCTTGGTTTCATTATGGGTTAATTTACTCAAATAACCTAGTTTCATTAGACTTCTCTCTCCCATCAAATCAGCATGTAACTGAGTATGAAAGTCTATAATACTAAGCACCTGACAAGTGCAAGTAACAGGACTATGAAAAGCCTAGCGGCTGTTGCAGGCGTTATGAGTCCAAGTTACCCATGAAAAGTAGACACCTCACTACTACCTAATGAGGGTCTGATAATGAAAAAAAAGAAGAACAAATATAATCACTATACTGAGGGTTTTCGACGCGAGGCGGTTCGC
>MAAC01012205.1_pt1 | contig 12932 bp, 11 predicted proteins | sample 1115981 | NCBI WGS metagenome assembly MAAC01 (sample SAMN04961126, study PRJNA320927) | seawater metagenome | isolation source: sample BD02T64 sea water enriched with oil for 64 days | place: USA:Gulf of Mexico | collected 2013-07-27 | reverse complement strand
GATTAAAAGAAATATTATTAAATATTAAAGAAAATGGATTTGAAAATTTATATAATAAAACGGCATTAAGAGCCAGTGCAACCAGAGATGCATTAACTTCAATTGGTTTAGAAGTGTATCCCACAACACCAGCAAATGCAATGACGACTATTTATTGTGAAGATTCAAATGCAATTAGAAAAATTTTAAAAACAAAATACAATGTAAATATTGCAGGTGGACAAGATCATCTAAAAGGGAAGATTTTTAGAATCAATCACATGGGTCTAGTAGAAGATTATGAAGCTGCTTGGGTTGTAAATGCAATTGAATTGGCACTTGATGAACTGGGAGCTAGAACCTTTGATGGATCTGCAAATAAAGTATTGTCTCAAAACTTATTTAAGGGAAGTAACTAATGATTTTAGAACACGAAATACCAAACGGAAGTCGTTTGTATTTTGGAAAAACAGCTAAGCAAAAAAGAGAGTTAGAATATAAAGTCAGTCAAATATTATTTGATGAAAACTTTGAAGAAGTGGTAACTCCAAACTTTTCTTATATGCAACATCAAAGTATAGAAGATGGAAAAAAAATAATTACAATGTCTGATGAACAAAACAATCAACTCTCTTTACGAGCTGATAGTAGTTTAGATGTTGTTCGAATTATTACTAAAAGATTGGGAAGAACTACTTCTCATAAAAAATGGTTTTATGTACAACCTATATTTACGTATCCTTCAACGGAAACTTATCAAATTGGGTGTGAGTGGATTGACCATGATAATATCACTGATGTTATAAATTTATCAGCAAATATTATCACTCAATTAAATATTGAACCAGTACTTCAAATTTCTAATATCAATATCCCCCAACTGGTGGCTAAAGAATTAGATTTAGATATAGGACTGTTCAAAAATGGTGAAATAGCACAACTATTTGATCAAAATATTTCGTGGTTAAGTTCACTGATTAATGTAAAAAGCATTGATGATTTAAATGCTGTGATTAAATTGGTACCAAGCAGTATCAAAGGTGAACTTGAAAAACTTCAGACAAGTGCAGCTCAAGTTAAATATTCAAATATAGTTATTGCACCCTTATATCATGGGTGTATGAAATATTATAATGATATTTATTACAGAGTTATAAGTGATAACCTTACTTTATGTAATGGTGGAAGTTATAACAGTGAAGGTAGAAACTCTTTAGGTTTTGCCTTATATACAGATAATTTATTAAAAGTTTTAGAGGATTAATATGAAAGCAGATTTGATAGTAGGTATTCAGTGGGGTGACGAAGGTAAAGGTAAGATTGTTGATAGACTCGCTCTTGATTATGATATGGTTTGTAGAAGCCAAGGTGGACACAATGCTGGACACACTATTTGGGTTGATGGTGTAAAGTTTGCACTTCACCTTATTCCTTCAGGAGTATTAAATCCTCACGCAACTAATGTAATTGGTAATGGAGTAGTATTATGTCCAGAAGCCATCATTAAAGAAATGGAACAGTTTGAAGGATTAGAAGGGCGATTATTCATTAGTGATAAAGCACATTTAAATCTTCCTTACCATGCGTTAATTGATCAAGCAAAAGAGAAATTAAAAGGTGACAAGGCAATTGGAACTACTGGTAAAGGAATTGGACCAGCATATTCTGATAAAATCAATAGAGTTGGAAGAAGAGTAGGTGAGTTATTAAATCCTGAAAAATTGACACAATCAATTTTAGAGTACTTCGAACAAAATAGAGCTATATTTGATGTTCTTGATATCTCTACTCCAACAGAATCTGAATTATTCGCTGAGCTAACTGGATATAAAGAAAAACTTGAAGTACATATCACAAATACTACTAACTTAGTATGGAAAGCCTTAGACGAGAATAAAAGAGTTTTACTTGAAGGTGCACAAGGAACTATGTTAGATATTGATCATGGAACATACCCTTATGTAACATCTTCATCAACTGTAAGTGCTGGAGCTTGTACTGGTCTTGGATTAAATCCAAAAGACATTGGAATTGTAACTGGAATTACTAAAGCTTACTGTACAAGAGTAGGTAATGGACCATTCCCAACTGAAGATTTTGGTGTTGATGGTGATACTATGGCAGATGTTGGAAAAGAATTTGGAACAACAACTGGACGAAAAAGAAGATGTGGTTGGTTTGATGCAGTTGCTGTTAAACATGCAGGCCGATTAAACGGTTGTGATCAATTATCACTTATGAAATTAGATGTATTAGATGGTTTTAAAACAATCAAAATTTGTACTGCTTATGAAATCAATGGAGAAACTATTGATTACGTACCAACTGATTTAGATGATGTAACACCAGTATATGAAGAAATTGCAGGATGGGATAGTGTTGTTGGTGTTAGAGATTTTGATGCCTTACATCCAAATGCAAAAGCTTATATCAATAAAATTGAAGAAGTAACAGGTGTAAAAGTTGGAATCATATCAACATCACCTGAGAGAGACGATACTATAATAAGAGGATAATTAACATGAAAATGAAATTACATCATACGCCATATGTCGCAAGAAGAATTTCGAGAGATTTGGTTAATTGTGAATTTATAGAAATACGAAAAACAAGAGATGAGATTACTGTTGAAGTTCAGAGAATTCTTGATGAAGATCTTGATAATGAATTGGCTTTAGATGAAAAAGTAGACTTATTACTTGATGGTGAAGAAGAAAACATTGAGTTTTATAATGCAGATTATCGGCAACTTTTTTGGATGGCTAAAAAAAGAATGGCAAATGAAGCTGGAGTTATCTTAAATAATGAAGATAGATTTTCAGATATCGCTCATAAAGTTTTAGATTATCTATGGGAAGAAGATTTTATCCATTATATAGTTTCAGACAACAAAGTTAAAAATATCATCTTTGATTCAATTGATGAATTTTTAAAAGGTTTTGAAGAAGCAGATAGTGCTGTTTATGAAAAAATAAAAACTTATAAAAGAAAGTTAATCCCAGGAAGTGAAGATTACGACTTGGTTTACCACAGATTATACGAAGAAGAATTGATTAAAAGAGGTTTAATGTAAATGCAAAAAGTATGGATATATTTAGAAAATGGAACTTTTCTAGAAGCAAACTCATTTGGTGCCAAAGGTACGAGTGTTGGAGAGATTGTATTTAATACATCGTTAACAGGATATCAAGAAATTACAACTGATCCCAGTTATGCAGGTCAATTTATTACATTTACAATGCCAGAAATTGGTATTGTTGGAGTAAATGACGATGATATGGAAAGTTCAAGTGTTCATTGTAAAGGTATAATAGTACGAGCTTACAATAAAAACCATTCTAATTATAGAGCACAAAATGACTTGGCGTCTTTACTTGAAAAAAACAATACTTTGGGTATTTGTGATATTGATACAAGATATTTAACAAAAATGTTAAGAGATGAAGGTGCCATGATGATGATTGCATCTACTGAAATTTCTTCTAAAGAAGAATTGGCTACTAAGTTAAAAAACAGCCCTCGAATTGAAGATATTAACTATATTGAACAAGTATCAACAAAAGAAGCTTATATTCATAAGTTTGGAGCTTGGGATCATGTTAACAAAGATTACAACAAAGCAGTAATGAGTGATAAAAAAATTGTTGTTATTGATTTTGGAGTTAAAAGAAATATTTTAAATGAATTGGTTGAAACAGGTCTTGAAGTTGAAGTTGTACCTTCATCTTTTAAAGCAGAAGATTTAATTGAGCGATTTAACAAGAAAGAAATTGGTGGAATATTTTTATCAAATGGTCCAGGTGATCCTTTAACATTAACAAAAGAATTAGACGAAGTTAAAAAACTTTTAAAAGAAGAAATTCCTATGTTTGCAATTTGTTTGGGACATCAATTGTTATCAATTGCACATGGATATGATACTTATAAATTAAAATTTGGACAACACGGTGGAAATCATCCTGTAGGAAATGTAAATAACGTTGTAGAAATTACAGCACAAAATCATAACTATAATGTACCAGATAATATCATTGAAATTGCAGAAATTACTCATAAAAACTTATTTGACAATACAATTGAAGGTGTTAAATATAATAATAAAGAAGTGTTCTCTGTTCAGCATCACCCAGAAGCTAGTCCAGGGCCGCATGAGTCAAAATATATATTCAACGAGTTTTCAAAGATCGTAAAATAAGGCGAATTAGATTGCCTTTTTTTGGCAATCTCTGCGTTGAAGTGTGTAAATTACACGGCGTGTACTTATTGTACACTTCTCCTAATTTTTACACTTCGCCTTGACCTTACCAAAAACGACAACCTACTTCCCCTTATTAACAATCTTAACTTATTAAAATAAATATACTAATTGGTTTTTAACACCACTTCAAATACTGCTTGATTATTTTCATTATAGGCTTTAATTTTTCCCTTATGTTTTTTGATAATTTTTTTGGCAATATTCAATCCCAATCCAATTCCTGAATAGTCTTTAGTACTCACAAAGGGTTCAAAAATAGTGTCCAATATTGATTCCTCAATACCTTGATTCGCATTGTCTTTAAAGGTGATGATGATTTTTTCTTCATTTTGAGTGATTTGAATATTTAAGGCTCTTTCATTAAAATGTCTACCTGACTTTAAAAATTCGTCATAAGCATTATTCAACAATATAATCCAAACTTGTTCCAACTCTTCTTTGATGATATTGGCTTTAAAACTATGTCTATTGGCTTTAAAATCTGGTGTATATAATTCATCATTAATATAAATGGGCATTTGAAATTTGGTATGGTTATGGATGATTCGAATAGAGTGAATAATTGTTTTATAAATATTATATTCGATTTTATTATTAGAACCAGTTTTCACTATTTCATTGGTAGCTTCAACTATATTTGAAATTCTATTGATACCATCTTTAAGGTTTTCAATAGACTCCTGAATACCTTCGTTTGAACGAAAGCTATCTAATAAATCTAACTCCAATAACTCAAGATTATTTTTCATATAGGTTAATGGGGTATTTATCTCATGGGTGATTCCAGCAACCAATGTTCCAATTGATTCAAGTTTAATTTGTTTTATTGTTCGTTTATCCACTGTGTTATATGTTATCCAATATTTTATTCTCAACATCTCGTAGTGAAACAAAAGGTTTGGTTAAATAATCATCAGCCCCAATATCTTTACTTAAGATTGCCCGCTCTAAGGTAGAATAGGCTGTCATCATAATTACTTTTGTTGGAACTTGTTCTTTTCGTAATTCTTTTAACATATCAATACCATTTATTTGAGGCATCATGATATCTAATAAAACCAAATCAAACTCCGCATTTAACAAGGGTCTTCTAGCTTCTGTTGGGTTATCAAAGATGGTAATTTCAAATTGTTTTCTTTTTTGTAAATACCTTTGAATTGATTGTAGAATTTGTATTTCATCATCTATGATTGCTATTTTAGTCATATGGCTTCTCCTGTATTATTTATTGTCTGGCAATTTAAGGACTTAGTAATGTTCAATGTTTCAAAGACGCAAGTCGAGGCTCTTTCAATTTCATTGGCAATTAATAATAATTCATCATTGCTCGCGTTTTTAACATTTTCATCGATATATTCTTGAATCTTTTCGTGAACGATTTTATGATGGGTTTTTAACTTGATCCAATTTGGATTGTTACTGTAATGGTGATTAAATTCTTCAGCTTCTTTTATCCATATACCTAACTCACTTTGTTCATGATGTTCGATGGTAATAGTATCTTTGGAATCTAGAGAGTCAAAACAACTTTCTTTAAATTTCAAGTGATTTAATTTTAAGGTATTGAGTTTATTTGAAAAATTCACATCACAAACTTGCTCTCTTGAATTCTCGTCGTATTTACTGTAATTGGCCACATGAATAAGATTATTTGACAAATCTTGAATCTCCACAGATAAATCATGGATTGAACTAGCATTAGAAGCATTCTCTTGGGTTGTTTTATCCAAATGACCTATTGCATCATTTATTTGAATCATGCCTTTCTCTTGTTCTAATGAAGCTGTGGTGACTTGTTCAATAATATTTTGAGTTTGAGTGATTTTATCATTTAAATTATTGTAACCATCAATCATATTTAATGAGATTTCTTTTCCATTCTTGGATTCACAAGTTGCAAGATTAACAAGTTTTTTAATATCTTTTGCTGCTTGTGCAGAACGGCTGGCTAAATTTCGTACTTCTTGAGCTACAACTGCAAAACCTTTTCCTGCCTCTCCTGCAGTTGCTGCTTCAACAGCAGCATTGAGACTTAAAATATTTGTTTGAAAAGATATGGTATCTATTATGGCAATAGCATCACTGATTGAGGAAACTTTTTGCTCAATTTCTTCCATTGATTTTGAGGTTTTAAATGCCAATGTTTTACCTTCGTTTGATGTGGTAGTTAAAGTATCTGCAAGTTTTGACATAGTAACAATATTAGAAATATTTTCTTTATTGTTATTGGTCATTTCTTCGACAGAGGCTGCAGTTTGTTCAAGCGAGCTTGCTTGATTGTTGGCTGAATCAGATAGAGAATTAGCTGCATTGGATAATACATCTATATTTTCTGAGAGTTTTTCACCACTAATCATAATGGTTGCAAGTAATTCAGATACATTACTTCCTATGGCTTTAGTTCCTGATACAATAGAACCAATGGTTCCACTTGCATCTTTTACATCAATATTGTAATCAAAGTTTGTATTGCCATATTCCATCAAAGCTTGGTTGATGGTTGTAAATTTATCATTTAAATCATGAATCATTTCATTCACTGCATTTTTTAAATCATTGGTACTTCTGTTGGTACTGCTGTTTTTAATGGTATAAACAAAAAAACCTGACTTGGCCATTTGAATTGCTTTTTCTGCTTCTTCAACAATCTTTTGATCTTGAATCATTGTTGTTCTTAAACTTTTCATATAAGTATTAAAACTATGTGCCAAATGACCAATCTCATCATTACTTTTAATATCTATTTCTTGGTCTGCACTTGAATAGCTCATTAAGGTATCAACTCCACGAGAAAGTCTGGTGATATTATAAATAATTGATTTAGTAATAATCCATAAAAATATCAAAAATATAATAGAAAAAACAGTAGATATTATCGCAATAATCAGAAGATTATATAAAGAATCATTGTTTTCAATTATGATTGATGATACATTACTTTCTACTTGTTTGGATAAGTTATCAAGAGAGCTAAAATAATTCTTAACCGTTAAATTGGTATTTAGAATATTTTCTTCTTGCAGTTGTGAGTACTCAACAAATCCAATTCCAAATACAGCAAGTTCATTCCCTATTTGAGATAACTTATTGATGTTATCCATTTGTTTTTTAATAAAAACGCTACCTTCGGGTTTTCTTTTCATTGCTCTTGTTAAGGTACGTAGAATTTTTTTTCTCATTGTATCTGCTGTTGTTAATCTATCTTCATTTCCACTTGCTAGTACAGTTATATAAGCACTCTCCATTGTGGCGATTTGTGTTTGCATTTTAGTTACATTATTTCTAATAATAAAACTGTATAAGTTGATTAAGGTTTCTTTTGTTTGGCTAATTGTCTCAATAAACTCATTCAACTTAAGATTACTGAGCTTTTTTTGTGTTTCTTTATGAATACCCATCACTGAAATATTTCTCAGTTTTTCATAAAGCTCATCAAAACCTTTTTCAATGTTTTGAACAGATTTTTTTACATCTTCATCTAAATTTAATTGTTTGATGATTTTTATTTCTTTGATAAAATCATTTCTTAGAGTAGTGAGGTTACTGATATCTTCTGGGTTAGATGAAAGAGATATTTTTAAGCTACTTTCTTGTAGAGATTTGATGGTGTATTTAATTTTATTTAATTGATTTGCTATATTTGATTCATTTTGCAATTGTTTATTTAAACTAGATACTTTATTATCCCCGTAAAAAGTACTAATGGCATTGCTAATAATGATTACAACAAAAATAATGATCAAGAGATTTATCTTCTTTTTAATGGTCATTTGTTTTTTCCTCATATTATTTAATATGAATTATAAAAGAAGATGGTTACATGAAGGTTACATAGGTATATAAGATATAAGTAATTGCTTAGAGAAAAAAGTATTTAAATAAGTAGTTTGGGATGAAGAAATAAACTCTTCATCCCTGTGGTTTAAAATTTAAAGAATGTAAAGTACTAAGAGTTGGTAAACACCATTAGCAGCAACTCCAGCAGCAATTCCAGCAACCACATCGTCACCCATTACTCCCCAACCACCACTTACTTTTTTATCGATTTTACCAATAATTGAAGGCTTCCAAATATCAAAAAGTCTGAAGAAGAAAAAACTTAAAGGAGCAATATACATCATGTTTTCGGGACTTGCATTGGCAATACTAAGTGCCAGCCACATACCAGCAAGTTCATCAATTACAATCTCTTTTCCATCATGAACACCCACTTCTTTTTCATAAATGTCTATTTGTTTTACCGACATTACTGTAATCAAAATTGCAAGCATAAATAAGTTTGAAACAGAAATATATTCTAAAAGGGCAATCCCCATTAATAACGCTACAAAACTACCAACTGTTCCAGGTGCTTTTGGACTTAACCCACTATATCCAAGTGTTAAAAAGAATTTTCTCATAGCCTACTTCTTCTTTTCAATACCGAGTTTTTTTCTCTTTTCCCAAAGAGATTTTCTACTAATACCCAGTTTTTTACTGAGTTCAGTGTCTGGGTATTTACTTTGAAAAGATACAACCATTAGTTTTACATAATCATTTATAGTCATAATGTTGTCATTGATAACCACCAAGTCTGATTTTTTAATTTCAGCTTTCTCAAATGGAAAATCTTCTTCATTTTCTAAAGAACAAATAATACATTTTTTCTCTTCAATGACTTTATTTAAAGCATCTTTTGCAGATTTTTTTAAAGTATGATAATCAGTAACATAAATTAATTCTCTTGTGGTACTACTAATTTCCTTTAAATAGTTATCTTTAGCAGCAGATATAAATTTAATGGTTAATCCAAATCTAGAGGCAAATTGAAATGCCAGTTTATCAACACATTTTTGAGTATTGGTTTTAACTAAAAGTGGAAGAGAGGTAGATAGGCTTACTGTATCAGTTTCGATATCTTTAAAAATGAAATCAAGATATTCTTTCATTGTTTCAAGTTCTTGAGAAATATTTCTAAATTCTTTGTAATGATAAATTTTTCTAACCAGTTCATCCATAATAAATGGTTTCATAATGTAATCTTTTGCACCAGCTTTGATTGGATTGGTTACCGTTTCGTCACTGATATAAGAAACAAGAAGGATGATAATAGAGTCTTTGTATTTTTTAATGATATTTTTATAAGCGCTATTTGGTAAAGATGTAGATAAAAGAACAATATCATAATACTTAGATAAGTTCACATTTGCAGACTCAACATAATCACAACTATGTCCATCATCAAGTAACCTTGATACTACTTTTTGTGCCAGATAGATTTCGTTTTCTATTATTAATATATTCATTTATTTTCCCAATCGTAAAATTTTAATGTTGCAATACTTTGTACTGCGACTCCCTCACCCCTACCTACAAATCCTAGTTTTTCTGACGTGGTTGCTTTTATGTTTACAAAGCATTTTTTGATACCTAAAAGCTCAGCAATTTTGCTTTTTATTTCTAATTTGTAAGGATTGATTTTTGGTTTTTCTGCAACAATTGTTAAATCGATATTGACAATAACGTACCCCACGTTATTTATAAACTCAACTATTTTACTAAGTAACAGTGTTGAATCGATATTTTTGTATTGTAAATCTGTATCTGGAAAAAACTCGCCTATATCTCCAGCTCCACAAGCTCCCAATAGCGCATCTATAAGTGAGTGAATTAGCACATCTCCATCACTGTGAGCTTTAAAACCATAAGGAACATCAATTTTAATTCCTCCCAATCTCATTTCTTTATTGGGCTCAAATGGGTGAATATCAAATCCCGTGCCCATAAAAGTATCTTTTGAAACAGACTTTAAAAAAGGAATTTGTTTGAGATCTTTATCAAAAGTCAGTTTTGTTGAGTCCGGGCTTCCTGGAATATAAAAGACACTTCCAGCATTTGCTTTTATTGCAGAACTGTCATCTGTGAAAACATTGGTATTCTTTAAAGCAGCATGTAACTTATTTGTAAGTGAGAGTTGAGGAGTTTGAATGAGTTTTACTTGGTCTCTATTGATGGTTTCATTTTCATAAACAACCGTATCTGATACTTGTAAATAAGGAACAATACAATCCGCTTTATTTTTGTTAAGAATGAGTTCCTCTATGACAGATTTTGGAACACAAGCACGTGCAACATCAGAAATCATGACATATTCACTTGTCACTTCTTTCATTGCATTGATCATAGATTCTTGCCTGGTATCTCCCCCTGCTACAAAAATGATATCATCACTGAAGTTTTTCATGTAATTTAGTTCATCTTTATGAGAAGTAACAATAACCTTATCAAAAGAAGAGTGTTTCTGTAACTTTTCTGTTACATAAAGCCACAGTGGCGAACTGTCAATTCTAAGCCATTGTTTTTTAGTTTTTAAGCCAAAACGGGAAGAAGTCCCTGCACATAGGACTATTAGTGTAATATCAGACAAGGTATTCCTCTGTGTAAAAAAGTTACAAATTATACTAAATCAAAACTTAAAACACAGCTTAAACCGTTACGATTATTCTTCTTCTTCAATTTTATCTTTAATTTTTCCTATGGCTTTACTTAATAATGAAGTGTCTAATTGATACTCTTGGGCTTTAGTAAGTGCCTTAGAAATATTTGTTTCAGATAAGGGTGCAGTTATATCAGATAATATTTTTATAACTTCAAGAATTTGTGCTTTTTGTTTAAATTCTTCAGGACAATTTTCAATATCTCCTACAAACCCAATGGCAAAGATAAGATTATGACTTAACTTCCAATGTTTAAAAATATTGGCAGTGATTTTTGAACAACTAAAACCTACAAATTCATTTTCTATTTCACTTAGTTCTTTTCCACTATTAACAATTGCCTCTTGGAATTCAGCGACTTTACCACTTTCATGAATCAATTCGGATAAAATAAATTTTCCTGTTTCTTGTAAAAAAGCAGGTAATAATAGTTCTTCTTTTAAATCAAAAGAGATTGAGGCTACCCAAGAGTTAACCAAATTTGAGGCAAGGTTAGAAGTAAACATAAAATCGTCAGTACTTACTTTGTATGCATCAAGATTTGATTTGATTAAGTCTTGAACAATACTTCCCAAAGCAATAGAAATAGTAAAGTTAACACCCAGTAAGTTAATAGCACGACTTGGACTTTCAACTGCATGTCTAAAACCAAACATAGCTGAATTGGCAACTTTTAGCAGTGTTGTAATGATTAATGGATCTTGCTCAATTATTTTTAATAAATCCAAAGGTTCTTTATCAATAGATTTTCTAAATTCTTCAAGTTCTATGACACTTTTTGGTAATGGTGGTAGTGCATCTATTTTTTGTATTAAAGTATTTTTCATTAATTAACTGTCCTATATTTTTATGTTGATTGATTTTTTTAACGTAATTGCTTCTTCTATGTTATAAGCTGATTGTATGAGTATATCTTCTTTTTTCCCTCGTGTAACTGCCACAATATAATCTCCTTCAATTTGTTCCCCTTTTAAAGCAATAGTAAAATTAAAAATTTTTTTAATTAGGTCATTGTATTGATCATGATGATGTAACATAATTCCCAGTCTTGCCCCAGATAATCTATAGATTCTATCTTTGTGTTCAAGAAAAGATGCGATTTTCTGCCCAATAGCTCTAAAAAACTTATCTCCTGTATGTTGACCATACTTCTTATTTACATAAATAAGAGACGGAATTGAGAGTTCAATAAAAGTAACCACAGCAGGAAGTTGTGGTAAATCATTTTTTATTTTAGTAATGTTTTCTAAATGGGTTACTTCGTCAATATACAAAATATTGTTTTTTGTGTATCCTGTTAATATATTGGATATATTTTGAATAATATAGTCTTTATTTTTCTGTAAAATCTGCTTAAATGTTTCTTCAAACATTGCTGGAAAAATAAATAAAATTTCATATTTATCGATAATTGGAATGGAGTATTGTTTATATCCAGTATCTTCTATTCTTGATTTGTTTTTGGTCAAACCTTTTATATTCACGTTGGCAATTCCATAAAACAACTTGCTTGAAATAAAATAAGATATTTTTTCATTAATATCTTCATAATCAAAACTATTTCTAGATAAAATTTGGCTTGTTAAATCTGACATTTTCTGATTGATGATAAATTTTAGATTCACTTCATTAAAATGGGAAAATGAGTTTACTTGGTCATTCCCAACAATATGGAAATCTTCTTTGCTATATGTTTCTTTTGATATGGCGAGTTCTTGAGTATGGAACTTCCCAATATTAACTAGTATTTCATGGTTGATTTCCTTAAATTCATTGTTTAAAGAGTTGTTTCCATTAATATTTTTAAAGGTACTGTAATAAGTTTTTGCATTTAAAATAGCATTTGTTGTAAATACTTTAGAATAAAAAAGTGCCAAACTTAAGTAGATTTTTGAAAAAACACTCAAAAGCTGAGAGGCAGTTTTATGTATTTCTACGTAATGGTATATATCTTGAAAATTTTGATGAAGGTTTTCTTTACTTTGTATTCCAATAAATTTGTTGATAATAACATCAAATATTTTCAGATTAAAGAATTGATAATAATCATTTTTAACTGGTTCGCAATTACTTAGAATTGAAGAAATCTGTAGGTATTTATGCTCATTAATATCTTTTGAAAATAAAAGAATATTATGTATGGTTTCAAGGTTTGCGGGATCAAATTCTTCTCCTGCAAAAATAAAATTATCAATGACTTCGTTGTGTGTTAATTTTGA
>MAAC01016545.1_pt1 | contig 12936 bp, 12 predicted proteins | sample 1115981 | NCBI WGS metagenome assembly MAAC01 (sample SAMN04961126, study PRJNA320927) | seawater metagenome | isolation source: sample BD02T64 sea water enriched with oil for 64 days | place: USA:Gulf of Mexico | collected 2013-07-27 | reverse complement strand
AGTACCGTTAAAGAAATACTACCGTACGTAGATGAAATGTTTGATTTATTAAACAAAACCTACAGTAATCTTGTAACATACGTTCCTATACAACAATACCAAATTGATTTATATAAGGAAAAGTACTTACCTTTTATTAATCCAGATTTTATAGAATTGGTTGTAGATCAACAGAATAAGCTTATAGGTTTTGCGATAACAATGCCTTCATTTTCTAAAGCTTTACAAAAGGCAAATGGAAAGCTTTTCCCTTTTGGTTTTATCCATCTTTTAAAAGCCAAAAAGAAAAATAACGAAGCAGCTTTTTATTTGATAGGTATTGATCCAGAATATCAAGGTAAAGGTGTCACCGCCATGATGTTTAGAAATGTCACTCAAAACTTTATGAATTACGGTATCACAAAATGCGAGACTAATCCAGAACTTGAGGACAACCTTGCTGTACAGGCGTCATGGAAAAATTACGATCCTATTCTTCATAAAAGAAGAAGAACGTATAAAAAATTTTTGTAGCAGTCTATTCTAAATTTGGGTATTTCTAAAGTAATTACAATTTTGTAGAATATTGTAATGAACCACGTGATCGATTGACCTAGAAGAAAAAAATATGAAACTTACCTTACAACTAGCCGCTATTTATAATTTAATCTGGGGCGCTTGGGTAGTACTGTTTCCCGATCATTTTTTTGATCTCGTGGGAATGGAACCTTTAAATCATCCTATGGTATGGCAAGGAATGGGAATGGTGATAGGTGTTTATGGTCTAGGTTACTGGTGGGCAAGTTACAACCCTATGAAACACTGGCCTATTGTTGCAGTTGGTTTCTTAGGTAAAATTTTTGGTCCTATTGGTTTCTTGTTCAATTTTATGCAAGACATCGTTCCTTTTGAGTTCATTTATACGTTGATTACTAATGATTTCATTTGGTGGATTCCATTTTTCTTGATTCTTAAAAAAGTGCATACCGACTATAAATGGCAACTACGTTAAAAAGAAAGCTGCTCCTCTACTCTTTTGTAGCGTTTTATGCGTTTGCAGGAATCATGCATTTCATTACGCCAGAAGTATATTTAAAAGTCATTCCTGATTGGCTTGGCAATAAAATACTTCTCAATTATGCTGCTGGAGCGGTAGAAATAGCGGTTGCAGTCTTAGCATTAATTCGCACTACAAGAAAGTTTGCTGGCTACCTAGCAATTGCTATGCTGGCCGCCTTTATTATTTCTCATGTATATTTTATACAGATAGGAAGTTGCGCTGGCGACCTTTGTATTCCAGAATGGATCGGATATTTCAGGTTAATTTTAATACATCCACTGCTTATATATTGGGCATGGAAAATATCTAAACTATGAGCATTTTACCATTGATTCAATTACTGATTGATTTTGGGCTGGTCGTTCTTATCTGGATGGTACAGCTTATTATTTACCCAAGTTTCCTTCGTTATGAGAGTCATTCATTAGAAAAATGGCACTTAACTTATACAGGACGAATTACTGTAATTGTTGCTCCTTTAATGATGGCACAAATTGCTCTTGCTGGATTTTTAGTAATTACAAGAACAAGTTATAATTCGTTAGAAATTCTAGCATTGGGTCTAATAATTTTGAATTGGTTGCTCACCTTCTTTGTGTTTATACCTTTACACCAAAAAATAGATGTACAACCAGCAGATAGAAACGTACAACGTCGTTTAGTCCAAAGCAATTGGATAAGAGTAGTGTTGTTCTGTCTGACATTTGTTTGTCATGTTTTCTATTATTTAGCATTCTGACAGGTTTTTCTCTATTTATTATTAATTTATTTCAAGAAAGATTGTTGAGATACCGCTTTCGCGAAAGCGAGATTATAAGAATCCTTGCCCCAATGATTACCTATTTATAAAGTTATTGTATAGTCTTTATGGCCCTAATTTAAAGGAGTTCTACTCACTTATATAACATTACCCTAACTTTTACGTTACTTAAGATGTAACAAAATTATATTTTTACCGACTAATAAAATGTAGTGAAAGTCGCACTATTACTAGTCTGAAAGTACGTCAGTAAATACGGTTTTGGTATGATTTTTGCTATATAGTAACTACCTGACAAAAGCTGTTAGGTCATTAATTTTTTAATCTTTATTATTTAAATGAGACAACTCAAAATCACCAAACAGGTTACAAACCGTGAATCAAAATCGCTGGATAAGTACCTACAAGACATCTCTAAAATTGACTTGATCACTGCAGAGGAAGAAGTGGAACTGGCACAGCGCATTAAGAAAGGTGATCAGAGAGCTCTTGAGAAGTTGACCACCGCAAATTTACGTTTTGTGGTTTCTGTTGCAAAGCAGTATCAAAATCAAGGGCTTAAACTTCCCGATCTCATAAATGAAGGTAACGCCGGACTCGTAAAGGCTGCAAAAAGATTTGATGAGACACGTGGTTTTAAATTCATCTCCTACGCGGTATGGTGGATACGCCAGTCCATCTTACAAGCACTAGCAGAGCAGTCACGTATCGTGCGTCTTCCATTGAACAAGATCGGCTCCATTAACAAGATTAATAAGGCTTTTTCTCATCTTGAGCAATTGCATGAGCGTCCACCTTCACCAGAAGAACTTGCAAAAGAACTGGACATGACGGTAAGCGATGTAAAGCAATCCCTTAAGAATGCAGGTCGTCATGTATCCATGGATGCGCCTCTCAAAGAAGGAGAGACTTCTAACCTTTACGACGTTGTACGTAGTGGTGAGTCTCCTAATCCAGACAGAGAGCTATTGCATGAATCTCTTACACTAGAGATTACTCGTGCTTTAGAAACGCTATCTCAAAAAGAAGCAGACGTGATTTCCCTTTACTTCGGTATCGGTAATCAACAACCTATGAGTCTAGAAGAAATCGGTGAGACCTTTGATTTAACTCGTGAGCGCGTGCGCCAGATTAAGGAAAAAGGAATCAAAAGATTACGTCAAAACTCAAGAAGTAAGATCCTTAAGTCATATCTAGGATAGTAACTATCTTAATTGTAATTGTTAAAAGCACCTCTAGCGAGGTGCTTTTTTTATATAGAAAAAGAAACTGTTTATGAACCCATTTTTTTAGTCAGAGATACTTTTAATTACCCCATACAACCTCTAAAATTATGGCTACAAACAGCTTCTCCAATCAACCATTACTCATTTACTTGCTGTATTCTTACCGCTTATACATGTTCTCTTTTCATTTGCATCTTTTGAACCGCTGTATCTGGACTGGATAAAGAACCCCATGTTTGTTCCATTTGACGTATTTTATCTTCGGCACCATTTTGTTTTAAAATGTTCAATACTGCATTGTAAGCCGAATCTAGCGCGCCAACGATCCAGCCGTGATGCACAGAACAACATTCTCCTGCTAGTAGCAAAGAACCTTCAAATTCTGGTGTCAGTAGCGTAGGATACAAATTCTTGAATTGGCCTGGTTTGAATAAAGCAAAAGCGCCACCATTAGCATGATTGTCCCAAAACCAAGTTTTAGTCGTTTCCTCTGGCTTGTAACCAGCAAAGAATTTATAAATATCTATTTCTGGATATAAGAATTGGATTCCTTTCAAGCATTCATTTACTCGTTCTTCATCAGTCAGTGCTCCCATACGCTCTGCATCTTGCGCCCAGCAATAGACCTGCAACACGCCACCTTGAGATTCATATCCATAAGATGGGTACACGATCTGTCTATTAGAACGGTCTGACGTTCCTACTCCTAAACCGGAATCTTGTCTCTTTCCTAGAATCGCCCAAAATTGCTCAGTAAAAGTAATAAACGCTTTAAATGAAGGCATATAATTAGATTCTCTTATCGCTCTCGCTTTGCTAAAAGACAATCCTTCAAAGAAGTTGCTGTCTTTCTCTCCGTTTAAATAAGCGCCATTAGGTAAAGTACTGATCACATAAGGATATTGCTTTTTAATCGATTCACCTTTATGCTTGATTCGCATATTCATGCCGCCTTGACCATTATATAAGTCTGGATCATAAGTCACTCCAGAAACACGATGATTCATATACACGCGTTCCCTTTTATAGGATGGTTTTTTTCTTACTGGATCTCCTGCCTGTGCTGGTGGGACAGTTTTAGGCGGCTCTGCAGCTGGTGTTAGATTATCTGGAGAGTAACCTTTCTCACCATTTGTTCCAGGAATCATACCTACTAAAATTTGAGCTCTATTTCCATCGTCTGGTAAAACTCCATCTTCTAGATTCAGTACTTCTTTACAAGCATCAGGAAAATGCTGCATTCCTTTATCTAGGGTTACCATGTAAATATTAGGATCTGTAGGATCGTAAGAGTTTTTACTTCCATCCCAATCATAAGTAGCCAGGATCATTTCTACGAAAGAAACCGAATACATTCCTGTTCCTACGTTCAAGGTTTCTAGATAACTCACCACATTATAAGGTAAATGATCTGTTTTATTACCCATTGCCGGATCGTAGTATTCCTCCAGATCTTTGAGTTCAAAAACATTAGTCAAGTAAGCCCACATGGAATAGTTATCATAATTCATAAGCATTTTAAAACCATCAGAAAATGACTCATTGATTTTCTTAATAAATGGCTCATTGACCTTATCTAAAATTTTATTGATAGGCAAGTAAGCTGGACCGTTGTCAGGTTTTACTGCTGTCATCCATACTTCTGCAATGTCGCCACCTTGCTCTCTATCAAAATTGAGCGTGTCCAGCGTTGCATCTTGTGCCATGATAGGCTTCTCCATATTATTGTAACGCATGCGTTGCTCTGGTGAGCTGTAATAAAATTTTCTCCAGTTGAGCATTTTATCATTCATTCCGTTACGCTTGAGCACCGCATTTACTGCAAGTGTGAGCTGTTGCACTGGCAACATATCTTCGGAGAATTGTGGGATGCGCATTCCGCCTACTTCTCCATAAAGTCCGGCTTTATTTTTATCATTGGCATCATATTTTGTGGAGTACCAGGTATCGATGCGTCCTCCTACTCGATCAGATCCTTCAAAGAGTTCAAATTCGATCCCTAAGGACTGTAAAATCAACCCAGCATACAAACCTGCAAAACCACCACCTATAATTCCCACGAGAGGTTTTTGAATCGTATCAGTAGTAATGGCTTTTGTTACTTCAGGCGCCATTTTTAAGGAACGCTGGTGCATCAAGCTTTTTTCGTAGTCAGTACCGTAGTTTTCTATCAACCATTCTGAAAACGCCTTGCGGGCTTTTCCCGACTTTTTTCGGTCTATTTGTGATGGTTCATGTTCTGGATGAAAGGATAAATAACTCATATATTTTTTTTAAAAGGTTGGTTTGTAATTGACGGGATGTCTAACAAAGTAAGACTATTACTACTTCTTATACATGAGTATATTTCGCCATTTTGCAAATGAGTATTTATACAAGCGTTTACCTTTCAATAGATTAACACGTTACAATAGTTTTGAAGATCGATATTTTTAAATAAAATTTGATTAGAATATCGCTTTCGCGAAAGCGGAATAACAACCATCATAAACCACAATTCAAGCAGTATATTTTTTGAACCAAGTTCATAGAAAGACTTGCTTACGAGCTTTCCAAACAGAATAAAGTACGCTATCCAATCGCTAATCCTATTTTAATAAGATATTTTTGCAGTCAGAACTCCATTTTATGATCCCAAAGCTACATTTTATCTCCAATGCCAATACAGCGGCAGCACACAAAGAACACATCCAGAAAGCCTGCAGCTCTGGAATAGAAGCCGTGCAACTGGATCTACAACACATTGATAAAGATGAGCGATTGCCACTAGCAGAAGAAATTCACAACATCACCTCACATTTTCAAACGCGTTTATTTATAAAAACCGATTATAAACTCGCCATACAACTAAAAGCAGATGGCGTTTTCCTAGATCAAAAAGATGCGTCTCCTACTCTAGTTCGCAAAGAACTCCTAGCATGGCAAAGTCTAGGCGCTGCTGCCAGCACATTAGCAGAATGTCAAGACTTAGTAAAAAAAGAAGTGGATTACATCGCTTTAGGACCATTTAAAAACTCACAAGCCTCTCAAAAAGCTTTAGGCATCAATGGTTTTGCTGCTATCGCAAATGCTTTACAAACTGAGATACCTTTATTAGGTTTTGGCGGGATTACTACAGAAGATGTAAATGACATTCTAGAAACTAGAGTTGCAGGAATCTTAGCCACAGACGCCATTACAGCCGACTTCTCCTCTATCAAAAAGTTTCATAAGTTATTAGATGCTGGTAGTAATCGAGAGATGAAGCATAGGTTTTAGATAGGTAGAAAATTTATTAAAAAACAACGAATCCCCTAAATCCAAACCACCAAAAACATATAACCACCCATTGTGAATATCTCTCCAAAAAAACTTTAAAACCAGCACCACTTTCCCTTTACATTTGCCGTCCTAAAAAATAAAACGATGAGCGCAACCTGGTACGAGTGTAAAGTAAAATATAGAAAATTTGATGAGGCAAGCGGTACTCATAAAATCAAAACAGAACCTTTCTTAGTAGATGCGATTTCTTATACAGAAGCCGAAAGTAGAATCACCCAAGAAATGGCTGCTTACTTGCCAGACGATGAGGAAATTAAAATAACCAATATTAAAGTGGCCAACTTTGCTGAGATCCATCCTTTTGAGAATACTGACCGATGGTTCAAGTCTCGTTTGTCTTTGATTGCCTTTGACGAAGAAAGCGGTAAAGAACGCAAGACCAATATGTATTTGCTCGTGCAGGCAAATGATGTTAAAGAAGCTTTTGATAACACGGTAAGCACTATGAAAGACACGATGGGAGAATACACCATTCCGGCCATTGCAGAGTCTCCTATTGTGGACGTATTCCCATATTTTACTGGCGAAGAAGAAGACATGGAACGTTTAAAGTCTTTTGTAGCGATCAAGGATTCTGTTCCTACTCGCAACGATATGAATGATCAACTGGAGCAAGAAGACGTTCTAGCGCACGCAATGGAAGAAGAATAGCAGGAACAGGTCCAGAAATACAAAACTCTTGTTAAGTCTTGTTGTGATTACGTTAATTGGGCGCTTTTTTCTACTGTGTTGTTTATCTTTAAGAAAAACACAATGAAAATGAAGAAAGATAACGCCACTAACGACAAAGATTTAAAGTACAATCCTGAAATTACAAAGGAAGATAAAGACTTGCTGAGACAAGATAATGCGCATTTACACAGCGATGCCAGCTCTGACGAGTTACTAAGAAACCGAAAGGACAAAGTTGATTTTGCTGGTAAAGACCTGGATATTCCTGGAAGAAATGAAGCCAAAAAAGGAAATGGCCCCAACGGCCTAAATGACGAGGAAAATAAAATCCACAGTCAAGGCGGCGAGCGCAACAACAACTTAGAACGCAACGACGCGTCCAGATAGACCAATTCTTACGAATTTAAAACTGTCTAAAAAATAGAACATCAAGCAAATTGGTTTCTGTTTTTTAGACAGTTTGCTTTTAGGGTATTTTTGACTCGGTATTCTTCTAAGATTTTAAACCTAATAAAGGTGATGAGTCATTATTCAGCTTTCGCGCTGCGTCCTGAGTTTGTCGAAGGAAAAGCTAGATAACAAAAACACCTTAAATAAACACGATCTTAGAATAACTTATCTATCAATAGAACCTTATTTTTGTATTTCATTAAATATTATCAAAACTAATCAGGTTTTTCTATGAAAATCGAGCATATATTTTATGATTATCTAATTGACTTAGGACTTTCTGAAAGTACCGCTGGTTACCTTAATGCTGCTGCCCTACTTATTGGTTTGTTGATTGTAGCATTAATACTAGACTTAATCATAAAACGAATTATCATAGGAGTTTTTGCGCAGTTTGCTGGGAAAACAAGAACCAATTTTGACGATTTACTGATTCAGAATAACGTGCCGCGTAATGTGGCGCATATCGTGCCTTTACTACTGGTTTTAGAATTCATACCGCAAGTCTTGGTAGATTTTCCTTATGTGGAAAATTTAATAGAAAAAGGACTGCAGGTTTTTGGTATTATTCTAACCTTGTGGATTGTACGCAGTATTCTCGGTACATTTAAAGATTACTTTAAAACCTTACCACGATTTAATGACAAGCCTATAGATAGCTACATTCAGGTATTTATGATTTTTGCATGGATCATAGGGACATTATCGGCTTTTGCGATCATTACAGGAATTGAGTTCATCAAGTTTGTTACGACTATAGGAACGGCATCTGCTATCATCATTCTTGTTTTTAGAGATACGATTCTAGGATTTGTGGCAAGTATTCAAGTATCTGTAAACGATATGGTGCGTATAGGTGATTGGGTCACATTTGAAAAATATGGAGCCGATGGTGATGTGACCGAGATCAATTTATCTACGGTAAAGGTTCAAAACTTTGATAAAACAATCACCACTATTCCTACTTATGCATTGATTTCTGACTCGTTTAAAAACTGGCGAGGCATGCAAAACTCTGGAGGAAGACGCATTAAACGTGCCTTAAGTATTAAATTAGATAGCATATCTTATTTAACTTCAAATGAAGTAGATAAGTTAAAAGAAATAGATTTAATAAGCAGCTATTTAGAAACACGCCAGGCAGACATTAATACCTACAACGAGAATAACCAAATCAACAAAGCAGCACTCATCAATGGTAGAAATTTAACTAACATAGGTGTCTTTAGAAAATACATGCAAACTTATATAGAGAATCATTCTGGGATCAATAAAGACATGATGATTATGGTACGACAACTACCACCAGGAGCTCATGGAATTCCTATCGAGATGTATGCCTTCAGTAGTGACAAACGATGGAAAAACTACGAATACATCATGGCAGATATTTTTGATCACCTGATTGCAGCAGTTCCTTATTTCAATCTAGAACTTTATGAATTACCTAGTAATTCTAGTTTTAAAGGGATGATTTCTGATCCTAGTTCTAAATAGGTACTACTCGTCTTTAGAAGTTTTCTTTACGTATTCGGTAAGAATAACAATGTGAATACCATTTACACGACCTTCTACCTGACCAGCATTATCATGAACTAAAGTAATGTTACGTACTGGCGTACCACGTTTTGCGGTAAAACCAGCACCTTTTACATCGAGATCTTTAATTAAAACGATGCTATCACCTCTTTGCAAGATATTACCGTTTACATCTTTGTGAATGATTTTTGGACCGCGCTGGATGCCATCTTCTGCCCATTGTTTGGTATCCTCTTCCATATACATCATATCGATGAGATCTACTGGCCAGCCGTGTGGTCTTAGTTGGTCTAACATGCGATATACCACAACTTGAACCGCTGGAACTGGACTCCACATAGAATCGTTGAGCGCTCGCCAGTGATTAGGATCAACTAGGCTTTCATCTTCTAGCTGCGTTCTACAAGTCTCACAAGCTAGAATAGATGTGTCCTTTACATTTTTAGGAGAATCTGGCACTTCGTAAACGTCTAGATGAACTTTTTGCTCTAGGCTGTCTGTTGCGCCGCATAATTCGCAAGCGTTTCCTGATCGTTCTTCTAGTTGTTTAAGCAGCTCTGACATGTGTTGAATTTTAAGATTGCAATATTACATTTTCTCTTAACAGTTTTACAAGTGATTCAGCTATTTGTTCCTTTGAATTTTTACGTTTAAACAATTTGATTTTATGTTTTTACTAAACGGAATGAAATTCTTGCAATGATTTTGATCTTTAAATTCACTCACGTTCAAAGTGAGATTCATTTATTATAACTAAATTTCTCTTTTTACAATCGCCATGAAAAGAATCCTATTCATTCTCCTCCTAATTTGTATCAGTTGCAAAGAGAAAAAAGAAGATACACCTAAAGATCCAGTGAACGTTGAAATCATCTCCACTGAAGATTATGAATTACACAAAGTAAAAAATTCGACAAAATTATTGATCGTTTTTCCTGGTGGCGGAACTACATCTCAGGAAACTAAAGCAGATTTTAAAATATTAGACAAAGCGACAAGTCAAGGTATCTCTGTTTTGTTAATGAACTTTGGTAGATTGTATTTAGATGAAACCACCACAACAGCACTATCTTCTGTGCTAGAAAAAGCTGTTGAAGATCATCAATTACCGACAGATCATATTATCATGGGCGGCATGTCCATAGGTGGTTCTACTTCCCTAATGCTTGCTAATCATCTTCATAAAAGCGAATCCAAAATTGCACCAGACAAGACATTTATAATAGATTCTCCCATTGATTTGTACGCCTTGTACGAAAGTTCTAATAAAGATGTACAACGAACAGATTTTAGTGAACGCCGACTAGCCGAACCTAAATTTCTAGTAGACCTATTTGAAAACAATTTTAAAGGTGAAACTACGGTACTGGATAATATTCAAAAAGTATCACCTGTAACTTTAAAAACCGATAATTTTGAGAACATCAACTATTTAAAAAACGGAAGTCTGCGTTTTTACACGGAGCCAGATACCTTGTGGCTTAAAGAAACAAGACAAGTTGATTTTGAAAGCAGCAATTCCTACACCATTCAAAAAACTGCAACTTTATTGAACAAAAGTGGCTGGGAAAATGTAGAACTCATACAAACTAAAAACAAAGGTTTCCTTAGCGATGGAACTAGAAATCCGCATAGTTGGTCTATCGTGGATGTGGATGAATTCTTAAAATGGATAGAGAAGAAATGATTTGAGGTTATAGCCAGCCAAGTCTTATCATAAATGCTACTCAAATATTTCTAAACCCTTTACAACAATACACTTCCATCTATTTTACTCATGACCGCTTGTGCTGCAGCTTTACCGTTGAGCATGGCGGCATTAAGCGATCCATTACTTAAGTGATCACCAGCCAGAAAAATATGCTCTGTAAGCTGGGTTTCTGTAGGATGCATGCAATTGTTGAGTGAATTTAATTGTGGTAAAGCTTTATTGATGTGAAACATTTTAATCAAGCTGCTTGCTTTGATATCTGTTTCTTCTCTTAATTCTTTGATTACTCGCTCGGTTAATTGCTCGTTATTCAACGTGTGCTTTTTTACCACTGAAACACTGATAATATTTTTATGATCGTCAAAAACATCCTGAAGAAAATGGAAGTTATTGATCAAAGAATCTTCATTTGCAACAAGTCCGATGATCGCCTCGTCAAAACCTGTATGATCGGTATCTAAATAAAGTACGGTAACTTGATGCCAGTTTTGTTCTTGATTAGCTAGATTAGGAACCAACTTTCCTGCAGGCGTAGCGATTATGGTAAAGTCCGAGGTTGCTTTTTCTCCGTTTTCAAAGGTGATTTCATTACCAACTACAGAAGTTACTTTTTTGTCCAAAATAAGCGATTCCTTAGGTAATTGAGCAGCTAATTGCTCTGGAATGGCTTTAATTCCTTGCGCTGGAATCGTCGCGTTTCCTTCGGCAAACATTTTGAATACAAACTCAAACATCCTACTGCTGGTAGAAAGTTCTGTTTCAAGAAAGATTCCCGCATAAAATGGTTTGAAAAAACTATTGATCATTTTAGCCGAAAAACCAAAGTCTTGAAGGTAAGCTAATGTTGTTACCTCAGGAGAGGCAAATATCTCTTGAATCGATTTTTGTTTCAGCTTTCGCGAAAGCGAGAACACCAGCCATTTATCTTTTATACTTCCTACTCCAGCAACAATGGTGCTCCATAAAAAACTTGAATTTCTAGAAGCATCGCCCAAACGGTATTTTTTGCCGTCTTTAAAAACGATAGATCCAGGAACAAATTTTCTCAATTTGAGCGCTTCTACATCTAGAAACTCTTGAACGGCTGGATAAGCATCTAGCATGACTTGAAAGCCGTGATCAAGTATTTGAGACCTGCTAGTGTCACTATAAACGCGACCTCCTACAAACGAGTTGGCTTCATAAATAGTGGTCTGGTAACCTGCTTTTTGCAACGTTATTGCTGCAGTAAGACCGCTTACTCCAGCTCCTATAATAGCTATAGATGGATGGTTTTCTTTCATGCTGTAAAAATACATGAGAGTTTTCTATTACAAAGTTTTTAGTTAATGCTTAACAAAAAGAATTATTCTAGAATCTATCTTTACGTAAAACCCAAACCATCATGCTTATTCAAACCCAGCCGGAAGATGTTGATTTTTCTAAAACTATAACAGAGACAACTGTAAATTACTATGAAAGTTTTATAGCGTTTTTACCTAGGCTAGGTTTAGGCCTAGCGATTATCATATTAGGTGTTCTTATTGCAACGCTGTTAGGTAATATTACTCGTAGAAGTGTGCGTTTTAGAACTAAAGATCCTTTGATGAGCCGTTTTCTAGGTAAAGCGATACGCTTTATGTTCATTATCGTTTTTATAATGATTGCATTACGTGCCGCTGGTCTGGGCGATATAAGTGCAGGAATACTTGCCACCGCTGGAGCTAGTGCTGTGGTTTTAGGTTTTGCCTTTAAAGATATAGGTCAAAATTTTATCGCTGGTGTTATCTTAAGTTTTAACAGGCCATTTAATGTAAATGATACGGTAGAGATAGGCGATAATTTTGGGCGAATTAAAGAGTTAGGTTTCCGTCATACAAAATTAAAGACCTTTGATGGTAAAGACGTGTACATTCCTAATTCTGATGTAATCACAACGCCAGTAACTAACTATACCGAGGACGGTTTCTTTAGATGGGATTTTATAGTAGGAGTTGATTATGATGATGATATTAATGGCGCCAAACAAACTATAATGCAAGCTTTGAGTGCAGATCCTAAAGTGGTGAGCGATGAAGAACACGTTAATTATGTTATAGAAGATGAACTCGCGACAAGTACGGTAAATTTAAAAGTGTTCTTTTGGGTAGATACCTTTGACTTTGGTCGTATTGCAAATACCACTCGTGGCCGAGTGATAGGAAATGTTATGAGAGCACTTATGAAGGAAGGTTACTAT
>MAAC01000782.1_pt1 | contig 12937 bp, 9 predicted proteins | sample 1115981 | NCBI WGS metagenome assembly MAAC01 (sample SAMN04961126, study PRJNA320927) | seawater metagenome | isolation source: sample BD02T64 sea water enriched with oil for 64 days | place: USA:Gulf of Mexico | collected 2013-07-27 | reverse complement strand
GCGAAGTTGGAAAAGGCACCACATTCGGTATTAAGTTACCCCTAAGTAGCAGGCCCTTATAGTTTGCGGCAAAGTAGCCTTGATAACTTTTTCGACGCGCTCGTTAAGTGGTTGAATTTACCGGTGATTGAATCAATTGATCAACTGAGGAAGTATCACCAAACGAAAGTGCTGAAAACGGCTTAACCCTCGACTTTTAACCTCGATTATTCATGGGAGATGATAGTTACGTTAACGACTTTAGCGGCTCCAATCAAGGTTTGGTTTCGAAGGGGTGAAGAGTTCACGATGTAAGTTGAAAGAATAACAGCTAAACGTGTTACGTCAAAGAAATAGGAAAATCTAAGGTGAAGGTTACTCTGGCCCCAGTTGTTTCTTCGAGCGGAATATAATCCATCAAGAAAGTACGGGGGTACTTAACGTAACTAAGCATGTGCCCTATACGAATGTGTGGGATTTTGACACGGTGCGATGGTATGAGGGCAAGCACCCCTGTGAAAAACCGCTGGATTTAATGGAGCATATTATTAAAACCAGTTTGTTACCGGGTGATGTTGTTTTTGATGGTTTTGTGGGTAGCGGATCAACCGCGCTGGTTTGCCGATCTACTGGCCGCACGTTTATTGGTTGTGAAATGGGTGAGGCTGAATTTGAGTTGGCGGTTGGGAGGTTAGACGGGGGCGGCTGTTGATGGGGATTTAATCATTTCCATGGTGAGGTTTAATTCACTTTCGCTATAAATCATTAAGCCGAAACAGTCTTGTGCTCTTGATAATAAGCGCTCTTCCCAAGCTTTTTGTAAAATAGTACTGGCCAGCTTTGGTTTTAATTCTTGAAAGATCATCAGGAGCAGGTTCATATTGTTCTTTATTGAGTTCAGTTGGATTTTTTTGACTTTATCAATGTGTTCTGCCGGGCTGGATTCCATTAGTACTTTGATTCTTGCTAGATTGTGCTCAATGGTGGATTTATCGAGGTGCGTGACATTATAGAGCAGGTCGTACAGGCTATATTGGATGTGATTAAAGTTCAGGTAGTCATGGTTAATTAATTCATCAAATGTTTTTATAATCCGTTCGGCATTTTCGTTTAGTTGGCTAAGGTATAGGTCGTCTTTCAGTGCTTTTTGCTGTGCTAATTGACCGGCTTTTATTAAGTTTAGCTCGTTTTTGCTTGTTTCTACTTGTGCCTCCATAGCTGCTTGGCTGGCCTGTAATGCCTTTGTGCTATCGCCTAGTTCTTTCATTTGTATGTGAATGGAAAAGATCAGGAGTATGACGGTGGCAAAACCGAGTATTGGATTAAGTATGCCGCCTATGTAATCACCAAATTCACCAAACGCGGTTGTTCCACCAAGGCCATAGCCTTTGCTTATTGAGAACTGATACATATAAATAAAAATGACGCCGCACACGCAAAGGACGACAAATATTGCTATTACCTTTACGAGGCCGCTAAATTTTGATTCAGTCATTTTGTGTAATGCTTTGGTAGCTTCATGTCTTTTAATGTTAAGCCACAATTTTATTGCTATTAGAAATTGCTAGTGATTCTCTAAATTCAGCAGCTTCGGCTTTCATTGTCCAGTGCACGTCGGTTATGTCTTGCTCCGTTACAGCTTGTTTAATTAAAGGCAACGCTACCCTGAAAAATTCTTTTCTTGGATTTATTTTATTAACGCTGTTTTCAGAAAAAAATCTATGCAATTGCTTCTCTAATGCAGGAGCGTTTTCACTGTATAGCATGGCATGAACGTCAAACGAAAAAGGCACAGATGCATCACCAAGTTCTTTTACCCTATCAAGTGGTTCTAGCCGCCTTGTCATTCCTATTTTAAATACGTCTTCGCCAAAACTTCCTATATTGCTAATAACATATACATGGCCACGTTTAGTTTGTTGTGCCAATGACATAGCTCGTTGACCTCTTTTTTCGGCTTCCTCTAATTGGTTTTCTAGTTCTGTAAGTTTGCTTTGAAAAGCGTCTCTTTCTTGAGCGTTTGCATGTGACAGCTCGGCTCTTGCTTTCTCTAAAGCTTCTTGGATTATTTTTTCTTCTTTGGCGGCTTCTTTAATTGCCTTTGTCATTTCTCGTTGAGCTTTTTCTTCTTCTCGAATTTGTTGTTTTATCTCTCTTTGTTCGGCCATTTCTATTTGTCTTAGTTCGTGTGTGGCTACAGCCCATTTCAATTCATTAAGCCTCATATCAAGATAAGATTGGTTTATTCGAGCGTTTCTGAAAGCGGTACCGTTATGATTAACCAGTGAGTATGCGTCAATAATCTCTTGTTTTATTTTTCCATAGTTGTCGTGTTTAACTTTAGCTAATGCGGTGTCTACTTTTCCATTGAATGCATCAACAGCAAAGTGAATAGCGTATGTTTTTCGGTTTTGCTCGGCATAATCACAGGTTCCAGCATGGTTATTTTTTACTGTGCTTTTTACTAATGCTCGGGATTCTTTTAACTCACGGCCTGCTTCTTTGAAGCTGTATTCTTCTGCTAAATCGTCTAAAACAGAATGGTTAGGGACAATGTAGTCGTCGTTGTAGCCATTAATCGTGTTTTTCATTGCTTTAATAGCGGCTGCGTATGAGTCGGCTTTCTCTTTTGCTTCAAATGCATCTCCCGCTATCTCAACGGCTTCTTTTCTTGCGTACTCTATGACCCTTTGTCCCTTTATATGCGCTTCTTCTTTTATAGAGATTGCTTTTTCTTTTGCCTCTGCAAGCTTGTTTCTTGCGGCTGAATTTATTTGTTTGGTATCGGCTGTTATGTTGGCTATTTCTTGCTCGGCTTTCGCCTCGAGCATTTTAGACTCAGCCATTATTTTTGCGATGTGAGACTCGGCATCGATGATTGGCTTGTACTTTTTTTCTAGGTTATCGGTATCTGTTGTAGCTTTTTGTAGCCATAACTTAAGGGACTTTATTTTTTCATTTCGTTCTTTCAGTCTCTTTTTTAAAATCCATAAATAAATATAAGGAGCAAATAAAACAACTAAAAATATAATCGTGCCAATATTTCTTGATTCTTCCATGAATAATTTTCCTTAAATAGCGTTAAGCTCTGTTCGTTATCACTCTATAACTTTTATTTGGCAAAGTACAATACAGTCATTAGCCTATAATCTTACTGTCAAAATCAAGTGAACAGGCTTGAGACCCTGCGAATGAGTATTGAGCAAAAAGCGTGTTTCCATCGTGTTTTTTATGCCTGAATTTTATGGTGGATGTGTGTGGGGAGTTTCGCTTCACCGGTTTTACCAGCAATGCTCCTTCCGATCTTCCAATCTGCGTACATCCATCACCCTCGTTTGAGTTCGTTGGTGATGGTTCTTAATTTAAAAGAAGGTTAGGTTGGGCTGAAGTATGAACCCCAGCAAACTAGATCAAACGCATGATGGGCAATAAAATATTGTATGTGTCGTGTTGGGCTTGAAAAGCCCAACACGACATACGAGTTGTGGAATACTGCACCACTTGGTTTTTTATATTTTCGACAATCAATAAAAAACCCCATCACTAAAGTGATAGGGTTTACTTATTGGTGGGACGGCGTCAATCCAACTACAGGTTTCAAGGCATATAAATAAAGGGATTGTCTTTTGTAGAAAACTAAGTTGCCCCCATAGTTGCCCCCGCCTAATCATAAGTTTTTATTTCAATTACATCAAAGATATAACTCATTTGTCCGAAGTTCGAATTATCGTTTAGGCCTTTTCTGTTATGTAGATTATCGAAAAGCCTATCCAGAACTTTTTGTATGTTCACAATTCTAAGACAAAAGTTCCCATGGGTTTTGCTACAAAGAAGGATTATAGGTGTTGAGCTTTCGCAGTTGGGAAGAAGCAGGTAGCCTGCCGAATTAGTAAGGTTAAAACCTGTTAGGTTTCGGAGCTCAGGTTTACTTAAGTAAACTCAGAGTGTGAGTATGTTGGTATATACTTAATTAAGTGTGGGCGAAAATGATTGCCTATTATGCTGCCTTTTAATTATGCAATTGCACATGTGAGAATGTGAATAGAAATGGAAAACTACGTCCCATTAGATCGACAATTTTCACCTGTCCCCAAAAGCCAAGAAGAGGTCGAAAGCGATGAAATCCTCTCGGTTTGGGGCGTTGCCAATCCTAAGGTTTGGGGTGATATGGACCACGAATTTCGTTGCGTCATTTTGGCTGAAGCAGGCGCAGGCAAGACCGAGGAATTGCGGCAGCGCGCAAGTGTATTGGCGAGCCAAGGGAAGCCAGCTTTCTTTATTCGCATTGAGGATATTGAGGCTGACTTTTATGAGGCGTTTGAGATAGGCGAGGAAGCCCAATTCCAGACGTGGTTGCAATCGACAGAGGAAGCATGGTTTTTTCTAGATTCAGTCGATGAGGCACGGCTTGAAAGTCCGAGAGCTTTCGAAAAAGCACTACGCCGCTTTGCTAAAGACATATCAATAGGTGCACACAGAGCGCATATCTATATCTCAAGTCGACCCTACGCATGGCGTCCGAGGGAAGATCGAAGACTATTGGATGATATCCTATTCCTCGCTGCTCTGGAGGATGAGGGTAGTGAAGAAGTTAAGCAAGCAAAACCGAAAAGTTCGCTCACCATTTGCACCATGCGCCACTTGGATGAAGAAAGGATTCGGCGCTTTTGCGTGACTCGTGAAGCGAAGGATATTGATTATCTGTTACTTGAAATTGCACGTACCAACCTTTGGAGTCTAGCGGAGCGCCCATTTGACCTCGAAGGTATTCTTGCTAAATGGGCAGAGGACAAAGCTCTTGGCAGTCGTCTGGAACTGTTTCGCCACAACATCGACGCGCGGTTGCGCGATGCTCACAATAGTGACCGAGCCCAGCGTCAACCTCTAAACCTTGAACAGGCACGAGAAGGTGCTCGTCGTTTGGCCGCCGCCGTTGTGTTGACTGGTCAGGCTGGTCTCAATGTACCCGATGTAGCATCGGTCAAACCGGGTATTGAGGCAGAAACCGTCCTCGCTGACTGGGATCCAAAGGATGTTCGTGCACTACTAGAACGCGGAATTTTTAACGACATCATTTATGGCGGAGTGCGATTTCGACATCGGGGTGTGCGTGAACTGCTTGCTGCTGAGTGGTTTGGCGGGTTACTGAAGTTGGGCAACAGTCCCTATACGGTCGAAGCTTTATTCTTCCGTGAGCAATATGGACAAAAAATTGTTACTCCCTTACTTCGACCTGTCTTGCCATGGCTTATCTTGTTTGATGAGGGAATTCGTAGCAGGGCACTGGAAATTCATCCAGAAATTGCAGTCGAAGGTGGCGATCCATCCCGACTGCCTTTGTTAGAAAGGAAGAGGGTTTTGGTAGACATCGTTCGTCGAATCGTTTCGGACGAAGATGACCGTTCTGCACGAGACAACAGCTCAATTGCGCGAATAGCGAATCCAGACCTAGCGGAAGACACGCAACAGCTTATCAACGAATACGGTGACAATGACGATGCTATCTTCTTTCTTGGCAGGTTGGTCTGGCAGGGAGAAATTGCAAGCTGCGTAGCTCCTTTAGTTGCCATTGCGGAAGATAGTTCGCGAGGGATATATGCCCGAAGAGCATCGGCACGCGCTGTGATGACTTGTGGGTCTGTTGAGCAGAAACAAAGCTTGTGGCAAAGGCTTAATGAAATCGATGCCCAAATTCCGCGAGAATTGCTCGAGGAATTGGTTGAAGCAGAGGAGCCTGATAGCCACAGTGTCGAAAGGCTGTTGATATCACTGGGTAAATTGCCACCTTACGAACGATACAAAGCTAGCGGTCTCGGTCGTTCGCTTCATGCATTTGTCGAGCGCTTGCCTGTTGGTAGTAATCAAGAGGAAATCGCCCAACTGCTCGACGGACTGAACAGCTATCTCAACATGCCACCATATGTGGAACGTCGAGAATGTTATGTTTCAAAGAAATACGCATGGTTACTTAATCCCGCTACGCATGCGGTAGAAAGACTGGTCAAAGCTCGAAGCACTGTGGCGCTCGGGGTGACGTCCTTGTCCATTTTGTTGAAGGTGCCTGCTTTGCGCCATTTGTCTGGCAGTGATTACAGTGATTACTGCGATTACAAGGGAGATTTACAGACACTCGTCCCCGGTTGGCCAGAACTAAATGACCAGCTTTATTGGGCCAGCATCGAACAGGCGCGAGCTGCTAAAAAGGTAGCGAAATCAGGTGAACCGATGGCCGATGATTGGTCAGTTTCATGGCTAGGCCACTATTGGGCCTTCGACACGACGAGCCTACCTAGGTTGTTCGACTACATGAGTTCCCGCCAACTGCATGATGACAGATTGGTCGCACTTAGTACGGCACATAGGGTTTATATGCAAGCCGACAAACCAGCAAATATTCTAACAAGCTTGCAAGATGCCGTGACCAATGATTCTGTCTTGCGAGACCAGTTGGAGGTTTTGTGCAATCCGCCAGTGTCAGAGATGATGCGAAAATATGAAGAAGAACACGCAGAATATAAACGAAAGCGGGATAAGGAGGAAGAGCGAGGAAACCAAGCTCGCGACACCTGGATAGCGGGGTTACGCTCTAATCCGGGTCGCGTTCGCAATCCACCAAAACTGGAGTCAGCCGAATTTACTAAGGATCATTATTGGCTGATGATTGAATTGCAGGACAGAAATTCGGCAACAGGCCGCTCTAAGTACGCGGATTGGCGAGCTCTTATCCCTGACTTCGGTGATGATATCGCTTACGCGTATCGTGATGCTGCCGTAACTCATTGGCATAATTATGTTCCGACCCTACAATCTGAAGGAGTTAAAAGAGATAACACCACACCGTATTCAATGATATTCGCAATAGCTGGTCTTGAAATAGAAGCAAATGAGCACTCTGATTTTCTAGGTAATCTGAACGAAGCACAGGTATGTCATGCTTTACGCTATGTCACATGGGAGCTTAATGGGTTTCCATGTTGGTTTGAGCGTATGCATCAGGTATTTACAACCTTGGTTGAAGAGGCTGTGATTAAGGAACTACTTTGGGAGCTTGATAACACTGCTCCGGACGAGCCGATGAACTATATTTTGCACGATTTGGTTTACCATGCGCCTTGGCTGCATGCATCCATGGCTCTTGTGATAATGGAGTGGTTGAGGTCCAACCCCACACGTATCAATACCAACCGATACTATTGCCTGCGCATATTGGTCAATGGAGGAACCGCCCCAGCAAGGCTGGCGGTGTTGGCTAGCCGACAGATGGAGCAGACAAGTGACTCGGACATTATTGCATGGTGGTACGCGCTTCGCGTCGATTGCGAGCCGCTAACTGGTATTCCAGAAGTCGAAAAGTGGTTGTCATGTCTTGATAGAGATGTTGCAGAGCGCGCTGCCCAAATCTTCATTACAACGCTGATGGAAGGTAGGCACGTGAATGATGGTGGCCCTTATACTGGTGGTTTCCGCAGAGCTGAGCACCTGAAATCGCTATATCTCCTGATGCACCGTTATATTCGGGCAAAAGAGGACATCAACCGTGCAGGTGGAGGCATGTATTCCCCAGAGCTGCGCGATGATGCACAGGATGCGCGCAACAGGCTATTTAACCTTCTATCGGAAATTCCGGGGAAAGAGAGCTATTCAGTCATCAAGCAACTCATTAATGACCACCCTGACCCCGATTATCGCCCTTGGATGTCCAGGCAGGCCTATAAGCGAGCGGAAGAAGATGGCAATCTGGAGCCTTGGACGGCTGAGCAGGTCAGTGACTTTGATAAGGCGCAAACAATCACTCCCGCAACACATCATCAGCTTTTTGACCTTACGATAAATCGTCTACTAGATTTGAAGTACTGGCTGGAGCGAGGAAACGATAGCCCTTGGAAGACTTGGAAGCGTGCCGGTTGTGAAAACGAGGTGCGTACCTTGGTAGCTGGTTGGCTTAACATGAAGTGTCGCGGTCAATACACGACTGCACAAGAACCAGAACTTGCCAATAGTCAGCGCATGGATATTTGGATGCAAAATACACGCGTACACTCACCGGTACCTATCGAACTAAAGTTGCTTGACAAAGGGTGGTCTGGTCCAAATCTTTGCGAGCGGTTGCGCAATCAGTTGGCGGGCGATTATTTACGAGAAGAAAGCGCGAGGTGCGGCGTGATGCTGTTGGTATGGCAGGGGAAAAACCAAGACAAAACTTGGATGATCAATAAACGCAAGGTTGGGTTAAATGGGCTAGCGGAAGCCTTGGAATGTTATTGGCAGACGATTGCTGCTGAATTCCAAGGTGTTGAGGAGATAAAAGTGGTTGTCATTGACCTAACTATGAGGAAGCACAAGTCTGCGACTTAATTCTTTCGTACAGTTATTGACAGAACTCCAAGTGTTTTAGGCCCCAATTCATAGAGATTTAGAAATTTTCCACTCATGTTTGCGAGTGATAACGCGGGCAGATTTATGTTGAAGCCCTAAGATCTTAGGGGCGCTGATTTCATCGTATTGGTTCTGCTTTAATTCGCCTGTAGAGATGTTCACACTGTCTTTATACACAAGCTTAATAGGCCGTTCTTTTCTTGGGCATATAACGCCACCCATGGCCTCTTGATAGCCTGACCAATCAGATGTGTCTGCGGCATGTCTTGCTTTCTCAATAACAGGTTCAGTTTCTACTAAGGTTTCAAGCCGTCGAAGCTCTCTCCAAATGCTAACCTGAGCACCTCCAATTTGCTGAAACTGCCTAATAGCCCATATTGAGGCCCATGTTTCAACGCGTTCGGCTGCAACTATTGGGTTTTCTCCATACACGCCTTCATCTAAATCTTTTCCATCAATATTCTTCGATATGTATTTCGCTATATAGCCTGTGGCGCTGCCTTTCTTAGGGTCTATTTCAACGATTTCAAACCGATGCTCAATAGCTCCTTTTTCGTCTCCATCTTCTTCAAAACAGTAACGTTTCATAATATCGAGAAGCTGAGTTTTGTTTTCTGGTTCTACAAAAAGCAATAAGTGCCAGTGGGGCGTTCCATCATGGTGAGGTTCGGCAATTCTAAAGCCGTAGGGCTTGATGTTACTTCTTTCGAAAGAAGCTCTAATCCTTTTCCATGTATGGCCTAGATACTCTTGGCCCTCAATAGGTCTAGCTCCATTCCAGTTTGGGGAAGCGTCTCCGCTTTTGCTATAAGCTCGGTGGTATTTAGAAGGGCAGGTCATAGTAAGGAATAATGAAATATGCCCAGCATGTTTTGCGTAGTCTTCAAACCCTCTGCACCGAACCATCAATTCTGATTTTCGTATGTAAGGATTCGATACGCTTTTTTCTTTAAGTTCACTTAATTGAAATTGATCGCCAAGCTCATTCGTTGCAAACATTTTTTCAAGATATTCTTTTTGCTGTTCTTTTTGTTTTTTACGGCGAAAAACACTCATATCGCTGGCGTAAATCTCTTTATGCTTGCTTATAAGGTTTAGCACCCTAGCCATTGTTTCTATATCTCGGCTTTGCACCTTTCTAAGGTTACGCAACCACCATGATGAATCTTGAGATTTTCTTATAAGAAATCTGTAGTCATTTTCGGTCGGATTTTCTTTGAGAAAAATAGGTTCTATACCGTGTTTTCGAATAAAGATAAGAACTTTCTTATAAGGAGATTCTAGTTTTCTGGGGTCTTTTGATTTTGCGAGATACCAAAGCTCAGTACATTTTTTAGCTTTTAATATAGATAATTTCTTTAAGTCATCTTCATCACAGTTTAATGATGATTTGTTAAGGCGATGTCTGATTGAAGTTGAAACCATTTCTTCAATATCAAGTAAATAAAGGTTGGCTGCTGTGCGGCCCTTTTTAGTGGCTATCTCCCCATAATCACGTAGAACATTTTTCCTGAAAGGTTTCGGAAGTAAGCGAAGTTTTTCTTTAACAAAGGCTTCATCGTGTGGATGAATATTATTTTTATTCATTGTTACTTTCCAATAGGTTCAAGCCTTTTTGGTTTATGAAAAGGTTTGCCCACCGAATGCCAAAGCTGTATTCCTCTTTAAGGTTTAAATAGCCATCACGTAGTAAATTTAAGATAGCCCTATGATTTGTCTTAAAAGTTGGCGGTGTTGAATAAACCATTTCACCTAATTGATTAGAAACTTCAGTGCAGAAGTGAATCGAATGCCCTTCTTTTATCCATTGAAGGTAATCAAGTTGTGTAGGAGTTAATTTGCGAGGCATTAAGCTGCCCCCATGTTGCGAGAAAAAGCGATGCGTTCATCAATCCATTGGTCTACTTCGGATTTAATCCATCCACTGGAAAATGTAGTTAGCTTGATTTGCTTTGGAAAATTATTTTCACTGATGAGTTTATAAATCGTAGATCGTGCTAAGCCAGTTACTTTTGTAACTTCTGGCAGTTTTAGTATTTGCTCGGACATAGTTGTCTCCCTGTGATTGCTAATGAATACAGGGGGTAATGTTCCGCCCATCAAGCATTGAATACACCCAACGAGATTTATGTAAAAAGTTCCCTAGGAAGTTTTTTACCTGGTTTTCTTCCGGTCTATATCAGATAATAGTTTAAATACTCTTTTTAAGAAGTCAGGTGATGTTAACTCCTGCGCATACTGCTGTATTGTATCCTCGACTTTTTTTTCTTTACTCCTTATGTCTCTTGGGTCAGGGAAGAGTATTTTCCCATAAATATTGTTCGTAACATCAGTACCGTTTAATTGGTTCCACATTGCCAAGTCTATATACGCAAGAACTCTTTCATCGTGCCATTTTCTAAAAGTAACCTTATTAAGATTCTTAAGTTTATGATCTCTTCTTTTGGGTTTTTTTTCGGCTTTTTGTTTCTGTCTAGAGCGTTTCAACCAATCAGAAAATGCTTCATTTATCTCACTATCTGAGCAATCCATATCTAGTTCTAACCAAGCAAAACTATGCTCATTTATCGAGCCGTTAAGCCTGACAGGTTCAGTTAATTTTCCATACCGATCTTGATCAAGCATAGGTGTGACAAAAGAACTTGTTTCAACATAAAGCTTCGCTAATTCATCTGTTTTAAGAAGATCGGCTTTATGAAACAAATCTATATAACTTATATCCCTAACTACTGATGTTTGTGTGGTTTGATCAAGTCCAAATATTCCATACATGATTTTGTAGAAAGGGCCGTCAATCACTAAACCACGGCTAATATTTATTTGATTTAGTGTTTTTAAAGCTTGTGTTTGCTCTTCGTCTTCTACTGTCTTAATGGACCTGTATCCTCTTCTTACCCATAAGTTTTCAAACCAGTCAGTTAACTCCATATTAGCTGCTGACTCATACTTGGCTAGATCAAACTCTGGTGGAATATATTTTTGTAAACTCTCTGGGTACACGCTATAACTCCATCTGTTTTGTTATTTTTATCATGAATTTCTATATTAAATAATTTAGCTAGATCTTTTTATTTCTATTTATAGGAATAATGTCTGCACCAATTGTTAATTTTTCCAAATAGTCAGCCCATGCTTGCATCATCTTTTTACGTTCAGGCATGTATTGAGCATAGTTATAAGCGGCTCTTACGCCATCTCTTTCACTGTGTGCAAGTTGTCTTTCTATTGCGTCTCTATTCCAGCCCTGTTCATTTAAGACAGTAGAGGCCATGCTTCTAAAGCCGTGAGCTGTCATTTCTTTTTTGGTATATCCAAGCCGCCTTAAGGCTGCGGTTATAGTATTGTTGCTCATTGGTCGTGTTACGGTTCGAGTGCTTGGGAAAACGAATTTACCTCTACCTGTTAATGGTTGTATTTCTTCCAAGAGGTCAACAGCTTGGGATGATAAGGGTACGATATGAAGTGTTCTCATTTTCATTTTTTCAGGTGGTATGCGCCATTCGGCAATTTCTAAATCAATCTCTGACCATTCCGCCTGACGTAATTCACCGGGGCGAACAAAAAGTAATGGAGATAGTTTCAATGCTGTTGAAGCTATGAAAGAACCTGAATACCCATTTATCGCACGCATCAGCTCGCCAATTTTTTCAGGTTCAATGATAGAAGCGTGATGTTTGGTCTTAGTTGGTGGTAGGGCGCCTTTGAGATCAGCCGCTGGATCACGTTCAGCTCTTCCCGTTGCAATTGCATATCGAAAAATTTGACCACAAATTTGGTTGATGCGATGAGCTGTTTCTAATGCACCTCGAGATTCAACTCTTCTTAAAACGGTCAATAACTCTGGAGCAGTAATGTCATTAATGTTTTTATTACCAATCCATGGAAAAGCATTTTTTTGAATTCTGGTAAGTGTTCTAGCAGCATGGTCCTGTGTCCAGTTTGCGCTAAATTTTGTGTGCCACTCATGTGCGACAACTTCAAAGCTATTTTGATCACCTATGGATTGTTTTTCTGCTTTTCTCGTGTGAGAGGGGTCTATTCCATTAGCAATTTGTTTCCTAAGTTCATCTCTACGCTCTCTGGCATTTTTCAAACTAACGTCAGGATAAACACCAAGTGATAACCTTTTTTCCTTGCCATTTATCCTGTACTTCAATCGCCACCATTTTCCACCACTGGGGGCAACTTCAAGATATAAACCTTTTTCATCTGACAGACGGTAAGGTTTTGTTGTCGCACTGCCGTCTGGTTTTATACATGGCTTAGCGTTCTTTACTTTTATATTGGTTAATGGCATCTGGGGGGGCAACTCCATTTTGAAAAGACTTGTTGCCCCTAATATTGCCCCCATTGGGCATAAGATGTCAATAGATGGAGGTGGACAAGTTAGGACGTTAGATGCAAGAAACCCCGCAATTAAGCAGGGTTTCATGGACTTTCTTGGTCTGTGTTAGACCGGTAAATGGTGGAGACGGCGGGAATCGAACCCGCGTCCGCAAGCACTCCGCCCTTGGCTCTACATGTTTATCCTATAACTTTTAGTTTAATCAGTGGCTACCCGATAGGCTAGGAAGACCAAAAA
>MAAC01013875.1_pt1 | contig 12940 bp, 11 predicted proteins | sample 1115981 | NCBI WGS metagenome assembly MAAC01 (sample SAMN04961126, study PRJNA320927) | seawater metagenome | isolation source: sample BD02T64 sea water enriched with oil for 64 days | place: USA:Gulf of Mexico | collected 2013-07-27 | reverse complement strand
TTGATCACCAAGATACCATGCCTGATGTAGCCGCTCCTGAAGATCTTCCGTCATTTACCGATTATATAAAAGCTAACCAAGATTCAATACCTAAGTCATTGCGCGAAAAGTTTTTAGCTGAAAAGCCTATTGATGTTCGCCCAGTGCAACAATATAACTGGTTGCAACCAAAACCAACAGATTCTGTAAGCCAAATGTGGATAAAGGCCAATGGCGATTTACCTGACGACCTAGGTATACATACCTATATGTTAGCTTACACGTCAGATTTCCATTTTTTACCAACGGCTTTATTACCTCACGGCGCCAGTCATTGGCAACCAAATTTTCAAATTGCCACCATAGATCACGCTATGTGGTTTCATCGTCCATTCCGTTTTGATGATTGGTTACTTTATTGTATGGATAGTCCGTCTGCGAGTAATGGTCGCGGGTTAGTGAGAGGACAAATATATAATCGTCAGGGGGAGTTAGTCGCGTCTACCATGCAGGAAGGTGTGATTAGACAGCGGTAGCTATAACTCTTAGTAATAGGGTTATAAATTTATAACCCTATTACTTTTTAGACATGTTACTTTGCAGCCAAGTTAGTGACAGCTATTTAGCATGTGTTCTTTTTTCTAATGCTTTACGTTTTTCAACCGCTAGTGAAGTAACTCGCGCTTTTAATACCGGCTCTAAACCTAACATAAAGTACACTTCAGCCATTAAAAATAATGGTCCGATTAGAAACTGGCTCAAATCATCCACAAAAGCCGGTTTGGCTTTTTCATAATAATGACCTATAAACTGAATAATCCAACCAACAACAAACAAACCTAGAGCGATATAAATCAAACCCGCTGTGCCATTCAATAATTGCGCAATAAACAAGTTAATTAGTATATATACCAGCATGCCTAATGCTAATAAGCGATGCAAAAAAATATAGTAAATAGCGACGACAGAAAAAACAGCCATAGCTAGGGTATAGTACAGAGTAACTTGAGTACTAAAAACATCATCCATGGTTATTTCAAAGGCAATGGTACTCAACATCAGTGTTACGGCTAACACTATCAAAGGGACTCCAACAAAGTGGGTGTTGATATTTTTCTGATTCAAATGCACACTTTTATAACGCGCTAATTGCTCTTCGATTGACTTCATTTAAAGACTCTATGTTATGAATTCTGCTGCCAATCATGTCCACTTGGATGTTGAAAAACACGCAAATCAAATTGTGGTGCAACGGCAAAAAGGTGGTCAAAAATATCAGCTTGGATTGTCTCGTAAGCAAGCCAATCTGTGGTGTTAGCAAAGCAGTAAATCTCCAGTGGCAAGCCTGTCTGCGTGGCGGTTAACTGCCTCACCATACACGTAAGATCATTACGAATATGACTATTTTGTTGTAAGTACTTGGTAATATAAGCGCGAAAAGTTCCTATGTTAGTCAATTGTCTACTATTTAAGGAAGTAAACGATTGGGAAATCTCATCGCTATTGTTGTCTTGCTCATTCAGTGCCAGCTCTTGCTTTTTATCACTAAGGTAATCTTGTAATAAATACGCACTAGTCAATTGGTTTATTTTTTCAGCACTGCAGAAATCAATACTGGCAATATCAATAATAACGGTACGCTTAATGCGTCGTGCGCCTGTATGATACATATTGCGCCAGTTTTTAAAGGAATCACTAATCAGCGCGTAAGTAGGTACTGTGGTAATAGTTTTATCAAAATTTTCTATTTTCACCGTACTTAGACCTATTTCTAGCACATCGCCATCTGCACCATATTTGGGTAACTCAACCCAGTCACCTGCAACAACCATTCTATTCGCTGAGATTTGAATACTAGCAACCAAACCTTTAATGGTGTCTTGAAAAACTAACAATAGTACCGCGGTCAAAGCACCTAAACCACTTAATAGATAAACAGGTGAGCGGTCAATGATAAGCGAAATAATGATAATACTGGTCACTAAATATAAAGCTAATTTAATGATTTGAATAATAGCGCTTAGCGGTAAAAAACGTTGTTTGGCACTTTCTTTATAGATGCTTCGACTGACATTAAGTAAGGCGCTAATACACCGTGAAATTTGAAAAGTAAGTAACACTTTACTCAATAAAATGAGTAAAGTACTGGCAATACTGGTGCTTTCTAAGATAAGTGGCGTTAAGAAGAGCATTAAGACTAACGGTAGTAGTAAAGCCATACGACTGAGCACGCCATGCTCCATCAATGCATCATCCCAAGTATTTTTACTGTTAATAATGACTTTATTCATTAAACCTAAGACTTGATATTTCGCAATATAATAACTTAAGCAGGAAATAAAAAAGATTAAACCTATACCTACAGCAGTTGCGCTACTGGCTAAATATTTCGAGCTGAGGCCTTGTTCACTCAACCAAATACTGATCAGTTCATTCATACACTTCTCCTGTCACCTTATTGGCGATGAACTTAGCTCAGGTACATCACGCGTTTAGATTTAGTCATCACGTTGAGCATTATGTTGTTGTCTCATGTTCTCAAGTCTTGCATCTTTATCATGCCAAAATTGCGTTAACCATTTTTGAAAAGCAATTCTATCATTTCGATCTGAAAAATTGATATGACCTAACTCACTAGCAATATCGAGGGTATGGATGTCAATGTGTACCTTCTCCACCTGTCCGTAGATAAAATCACTGAAATTTGGAATTCCATCTGGATAATAAATAGTAACGTCAACAATTTTAGTCAAATGCTCACCCATGGCATCCAATACAAAAGAGATACCGCCTGACTTAGGCTTCAACATATGTTGAAAAGGAGAACCTTGTTTATCATGCTTTTTTTGAGTAAAACGCGTACCTTCAATAAAATTCATCACACTAACCGGTTTGTGTTTAAACTTAGCACATGCTTTTCGAGTCGTTGCTAAGTCTTTACCACGTAGATGAGGATTCTTCTTCAAGAAAGCTTGGCTATATCGTTTCATAAAAGGAAAATCGAGAGCCCACCAAGCCAGTCCCAGCAGAGGGACATAAATAAGTTCTTTTTTTAAGAAGAACTTTAAAAAGGGGATATTTCCGTGTAAAGCTCGTTGTAAAACGACAATATCAACCCAACTTTGATGATTTGCTAACACCAAATACCAATCATTAATTTTCAGTTCTTCTAAACCTGTCACCACGATATTTGTTTTAGTAAATATATTTTGAATCATGCTATTTGTCGCAACCCAATTACTGGCCATTAAATCAAGTAAGTAGCTGAATATTTTTTTGGAGAAAGTTAATGGAATTAACGCTTTAAACAGTGAGAAAACTAAAATAGGTAACAGCCAAAATATGGTATTAAGGATATAGAGGGAAAAGGATATAAAACCGATCAATTTGGCTGGTAAGAAATTTAGCATATCTTGATAATAACTAATAATAATAGATAAGTAACACGGATAATGTCATTTAATCATGATTCAGCTAATAATTAAATTTTTTTATTACTCCTCTATCAAGCAATTCATTTTAAAATCACACTATTCGTTAAATAATCGTTAAATTATTTTTTTGGACAAAAAGTGATCTCTTTTTTTTTATCAGCCAATAATATCGCTGTTTACGTGAATATAAGGGTGTAAAACACATGGTTACATGCAAATACCTTATAAACCGATTGAAAATAGACTTTTAGTATTTTCTAATAGTGAATAATTACCTTTAATAATTGAGTTTTTAATCAGTTTCAAGCATACTAAACAAGCTTAATAATAGGAGATAAAATGAACTTTAATAGAGCTGTAATCAAAGTCGGTAGTGCTTTAGTAGCACCCAGTCGCGATGGTTGTAGTGGCCAATATATCTTAGCAATTGCACAATTCATTACCAAATGCCAACAGCAAGGTAAGGAAATCATTTTAGTTTCATCCGGCGGTGTGGCAGCTGGCCGAACTATCATTCAACATGGCTCACCAAAACTCTCACTCTCCACTAAAAAAGCCATGGCAAGCGTTGGTCAGATGCAAATGATGGCTAATTGGCAACGTTTTTTTGATATTCCTTGTAGCCAGATACTTATCACTCAAAATGATTTAGCCGATAGAGAACGCTTTATCAGCATTCAAGAAACAATAAAAATTCAATTAGCCAATGGTGTACTTCCTATTGTAAATGAGAATGATACCGTCACCACCAAAGCGCTCGCTATTGGCGATAATGACAATATTGCCGCGTTGGTTGCCCAAGCGTGTGAAGCAGACAGTTTATTCATATTAAGTGATATAGATGGTGTCTTTACCAAAGACCCAAATATCCATGACGATGCCGTATTAATCCCTAATATAGATAAGATTACCGATGAAATTTATGCCATGGCTGGCACAAGTCGCAACCCTTTAGCGAGCGGAGGCATGAAAACCAAAATACAAGCCGCTGAAAAAGCCGTTGAACACGGCATAAACACCTATATAGTCAACGGCACGAAAAGTGAGGTATTTAGCTCACTTTTAGCAAAAGTTAATCCAGGCACTCGTTTTGCCGCAGATAAAGATATTATTACCGCTAAAAAGCACTGGCTCAAACACACATTAAAAAGTCGAGGTAAAATTAAACTCGACCCCGGTGCAGTTAATGCGGTTGTAAACAAAGGTGCTTCTTTATTACCTTCAGGTATAAAATCAGTGACTAATAGATTTAAAGCCGGTGATGCAATCGATCTAGTTGATGCAAGCAATAATGCAGTGATCGCCAAAGGAATTACTTTGTATAGCCACTATGACTTAAAAAGAATTATGGGCAAACACAGTAATGATATCACCGATATTTTAGGCCATGATCAAGGCGATGTTGTGGTTCACCGTGATGATATGGTTATTTTATAATTAAGCTATAGCAAGCAGATTAAAACAACTTAAACAATTTTCGACAAGAGTAGCAAAATGACTGATTTTAATATCGCCACTATGGCACAAAAGGCTAAACAAGCCAGCAGAGTGGCTGCACAACTTAACAGTAGTGAAAAAAATGCGCTATTAAATGACATTGCCACAGCGATTGAAAATAATAGTGATGCTATTATTCAAGAGAATAGTAAAGACATTGCCGCAGGTCGAGAAAAAGGTTTATCGCAAGCGATGTTGGACCGATTAGTGCTCACGGATAAAGGTATTAAGGACATGAGTTCTGCTATCCGTGAGATTGTTGCTTTAACAGATCCTGTTGGAGATGTTGATAAACTATCATTACGCCCGAATGGCATTCAAGTCGGTAAAATGCGCATCCCTCTTGGCGTGATAGCCATGATTTATGAAGCGCGTCCCAATGTTACAGCAGAAGCCGCCGCCTTATGTATTAAATCGGGTAATGCCGTGATTTTACGTGGTGGCTCAGAAGCAATTCATTCCAACTTAGCTATCGCTCATTGTTTACATCAGGTATTAACAACTCATAATGTTGATGAACATATTGTTAGTGTTATTCCTGATACTAGCCGCAGTGTTATTGAGCAGCTATTGCAGCAAAGCGATACGATTGACCTAGTCATTCCACGTGGCGGTGAAGGCCTGATCCGCTATGTTAGTGAAAATAGTCGTATCCCTGTTATCCAACACTATAAAGGCGTATGTCATTTATACATTGATAAATACGCAGACTTAGATAAAGCTATCAACATTTTAGTCAATGGTAAAACCCAAAAACCTAGTGCTTGTAACGCCTTTGAAACCGTTTTAGTACATAGCGATATTAGTGCAAAGTTCTTACCCCTCGCAGCTAAAGCACTGAATGATGCAGCACAAGTTAAAGTTCATGCGTGTAAAAATAGTATTGGTTTTTTCCCTAATGCTGAGTTGGCAACTGACGAAGATTACCAAGCGGAATATTTAGCACAAGAAATTGCGGTGAAGGTAGTAAGTAGCTTTGATACGGCCATTAGTCATATCAATGAATTTACCTCTGATCATACTGAAGTCATTATCAGTCAAGACATTTCACGCAGCCAAAAATTCATTCGCCAAATAAACTCCTCAGTAGTCATGGTGAATGCCTCTTCACGCTTCTCAGATGGCAACCAATTGGGCTTAGGTTCAGAAATAGGCATATCTACCAGTAAACTGCATGCTTATGGCCCAATGGGTTTAGAAGCGTTAACCACTGAGAAATTTGTTGTTTATGGTGATGGCCAAGTTCGACAGTAAAATAATAGAAGTAAGTATATGCCTATGGAACTCATATTAGGTATAGAAGCGTTAACCACTGAGAAATTTGTTGTTTATGGTGATGGCCAAGTTCGACAGTAAAATAATAGAAGTAAGTATATGCCTATGGAACTCATATTAGGTATAGAAGCGTTAACTACTGAGAAATTTGTTGTTTATGGTGATGGCCAAGTTCGACAGTAAAATAATAGAAGTAAGTATATGCCTATGGAACTCATATTAGGTATAGAAGCGTTAACCACTGAGAAATTTATTGTTTATGGTGATGGCCAAGTTCGACAGTAAAATAATAGAAGTAAGTATATGCCTATGGAACTCATATTAGGTATAGAAGCGTTAACTACTGAGACATTTATTGTTTATGGTGATGGCCAAGTTCGACAGTAAAATAATAGAAGTAAGTATATGCCTATGGAACTCATATTAGGTATAGAAGCGTTAACTACTGAGACATTTGTTGTTTTTGGTGATGGCCAAGTTCGACAGTAATTAACTAACAGACAGACAGAAAAGCCTAAGATTCACAAAATCTTAGGCTTTTTTTACTTAAATTTGTAGTTAATGAACACGTCGAGCATGTGGTTTTTGTTTCACAATGCTCAAGGCTAACCGATCAGCCCATTGCCCGTCATGTTTATTCTGACAAGCTTGTTCACTATCAAAGCGAACGCTTTTTTTAATGTTTTTAACCACAACGCCCACTTTTAATAATTGCTTTTGGATAGTCGCGATCATTGTTTCATCTTGTTGCAACGCCTTCATTGCGTCAACTTCTTCATCGGTATTAAATACACACGTAATAACTAAACTGCCGGGGAAGTTAGTGTAATTGGCTCTATGGGTTAACCAAACAAAACCTGCCACTTCATGCAAAGATGACTCACACGCTATCGTTAACGCCTTGCAGACGTTATTATCAATTTTTTGATTCGTTTTGCTTAATTTCATCATTATTATCATACCAATTCAATTTCATCCATTTTAACTGCGGCTAAAAGGGAACACAATAAAACCAGTTACGTTAAATTTTATCGCTTCTTACTAAACCCCACTCAAAAGTAAAACTCACCAACTAAGAGCAATAGGATTAATGCTTGTGATTTTCTTAGTTACTGAGTATGCTACGCGGCCTTTTTCTTGTAGGCATTCTCGTAGGTATTAATGATGATAGGTTTTGATTACGGTACATCCAACTGTGGTGTCGCCACTATGCGTAACGGCCAACCCCACATTATTCCATTATTAGGTGATGCGTCTTACATTGCCTCAAACCTTTATGCTCCAAGCCGTGATGTTATCGCCAATTGGCTTTCTCAACAGCTAGCTAGCCCACAACAAGCAAGCTTTATTGCAGAAAGAAAAAATCAGCTACAAAAAGGTCAAGCGGCGCTGCGTGAGCTAAAATTTGACGGTATTTCGAGTGAATTACTTTTTGGCAAAGTTGCCTTGGGGCAATACCTTGAAGATCCCGAAGAAGGCTATTACATCAAATCACCTAAGTCATTTCTAGGTGCTAGTGGTTTAGCGACTACTCAAATTCAATTTTTTGAAGATATCGTTGCTTGTATGATGAGCAATGTAAAAAATCTCACTGAACAAGCATTGCAAAAAGAAGTCACACAAACGGTTATCGGTCGACCTATTAATTTCCAAGGCTTACATGGGGAAGAAAGTAACCGACAAGCCATCAGCGTATTAACGAATGCAGCAAAGCGTGTTGGTTTTAAAGACGTTGAGTTTCAATATGAACCCGTCGCAGCAGGTTTTGAATTTGAGACCTCATTAACGAAAGAAACACGGGTATTAGTTGTTGATATTGGCGGTGGAACGAGTGATTGCTCAATGCTTCTGATGAGCCCAAATTTCACTGACAATGATAATCGTAACGACCACCTGCTTGCTCATACCGGTGTTCGTGTGGCAGGTAATGACTTTGATATTCAATTAGCCTTACAAGGCATTATGCCAAGCTTAGGTATGAATAGTTTATTAAAGACAGGTAAACCGATGCCAACCAGTAGCTTCTATCAAGCGCTAGCCATTAATAATATTAATGAGCAAACAGAATTTTACAGTGCTAAGAATAGACGAAACTTGGTTCAATTATCTCGTGATGCTAAAGAAACCGCTATTATTGAACGCTTAGTGGCCGTACACGACCACAAACTCAGTTATCAATTAGTCAATGCCGCTGAACAAGCAAAAATAGCGCTTACAGAGCAAAGTAAGCAAACTATCGACTTAAGTGATGTTACTGATGGACTTTATGCTGAAGTCACCAAAGAAACATTACGTTCAGCCAATAAACGTACCTTAGAAAGCATTGCTAATATAATGCATTCGGCTGTACAACAAGCTCAGTGTCAGCCAGAAGTGATTTTTGTCACTGGTGGTACAGCGAAGTCACCGGTATTGAGTGAGTTTTTACAGCAACAAATGCCTAATATTCCGATCGTTGTTGGTGATCACTTTGGTAGCGTAACATCTGGTTTGGCACGTTGGGCTGAGAAGATATATCAATAACTAATTTTATAAGCCTTACTATAGTAACAAGGTCTCTACATTAAAAAATAATATCAAAAGTTCAACAGAACCTAGACTACAATAGCTATAATTATCTACCAATAACTGCGATATAATTAATGGTCTTAAATAACATTCGTCTGTTGTGTTTCACAGTGATACTCCTAAGTAATGGTACCTTTGCTCATAAAGCAGATCTGGTTCGCTATGTCGCTTCAAAAAAGCACCCCGATCTTAAACAAAGCTATTTTGTTGACTTATTAACTCTCGCACTTGAGGCCAGTAAATCCCGTTATGGCGATTACAAATTGCAGCCCATTGATATTGAAATGGCACAAGCCAGAACATCTCGCATGCTGCAACGAAATGAGCTTATTGATTTAACTTGGCGAATGACCTCCCAACTATTAGAGCAAAAGTTGCAAGCCATTTATTTTCCAATATTAAAGGGGGTGATGGGATATCGTATTTTTATTATCCATAAAAATCAGCAGCACCTTTTTAGCAAAAACATATCATTAATCGATCTGAAAAAAATAGCACTTGGCCAAGGATACAATTGGCCTGATACTGATATTTTACTTGCAAATAACTTTGAAGTCATCGAAGGTAATGGTGACTCTTTAATTAAGATGTTAAAAAAAGAACGGTTCATTTATTTTCCACGAGCGCTGCATGAACCTTGGTTAGAAATAGCTGACGAAAAAGAGCTTACCGTTGAGGGGCATTTAATGCTGCAATACCCAGCACCAACATTCTTTTTTGTGAATAAAAAAAATACGCGATTACATCAACGACTGACATTTGGGCTAGCGCAGTTACTTGAGTCAGGAAAGTTCGAACATTTTTTTATAAACCATAGAATCACTTCAGATATTTTAACTAAAGCTAACGTTAAAAATCGTACTGCTTTCACTCTACATAATCCTTTATTATCTGAGAGAGCAAAAGAATTAATGAAAGATAAGCGCCTTTGGATTAAGTTAAAATAAGGCAAAAAACGACGCTATAGCATCACTTCATAAAGACTTAACTTCTATCTACAGCATTTTAACTAACATAATGTTGCCTGTTATTGCGACAATTTGGCACTGACTTTCTGCACTAATGGATTTCCCATTCGCTTCTTCAGCTAAACGCGCTTGCCAATCGATACCAGAATAACGAATGGTGCCGCTAGTTGCATTAATTTCAGTACTTGCTAAGACGGATAAGCCAACCATGTCACTGGAATTATCGGTTTTATCTTTTGTATTCTGTAATGACTTTAATGGTTTCCATAAAATAGCAGCAACAACCGCTGTTAATAGACCAACCGTTAATAATTCACTTTGCCAACCATCGATAAAACCAACATTTACTAAAATACCAGTAGTTAAACTGGCAATAGCAAAAAAGAGTAACGGACCGCTTAACCCCATAATGCTCAGCTCAATAACAAAGCTAATACCAGCAATTAAGTACCATAAATGAGCAGGATTTTCTAAAAAATATTCCATAAAACCTCTTTGGTATAAGTACTAGTTAGACAATTTCAAACTACTTGAAACGGCAATGGCTTGTGCAACCGTATTCGCAATATTATCACCGGTTTTACCATCCGTCAGTACCACAGTACTTTCATTAGCAATGGCTTTATGCGCTGTAATCGAATCTTGTGCGAGCGTTAGCATTACCGCGGCTTGCCCTTGCTCGGTATTCGCCGCGCTACCTACCACTTCTAAGGCATTGGCATCCGCATTAGCAACTAATCGTATCGCTTCCGCTTTACCCATTGCTTCTAAAATTTGTGACTCTTTAGTGGCTTCTGCTGCCAATACTTGCTCAGCTTTAGCGGCTTCGGCATCAAGAACACGCGCTTGTTTCTGACCCTCTGCTTCTGTGATCGCTGCAGTTTTGACCCCTTCAGCAGTTAATATCACTGAGCGCTTTTCGCGCTCTGCGGTCATTTGTTTTTCCATATCTTCGCGGATAGTCTGTGGTGGCGTAATATCTTTTATTTCATAACGTGTCACCATAACACCCCAAGGTGCAGTCGCTTCTGTCATTGAATTCAAGATTTGCGCATTAATCGCATCACGGTTTTGAAAACAATCATCTAACTCCATTGAGCCAATAGCATTACGCATAGTTGTCATGGCAAGCTGTGTTACTGACATTTTGTAGTCAGTTATATTATTGGTCGCCGCTGAAGCATCGGTGACTTTCATAAACAAAATACCGTCAATATCTAAAGTAATATTGTCTTTAGTTATAGCAGGCTGTGAAATAATCTCTAATGACTGTTCTTTTAAATTACGATCGGCAGCAACCGATTGCACGTAGGGAATGATAAAATTAAGTCCCGCAGAGAGTGTTTTACTGTATTTTCCTAAAGTATAAATAACATAACCACGGTTTTGTGGTACAAAATATATACCTTTTTTCAGCGTATATAAAATAACAATAGTTAGCCATAAAACGGGACTCGTGAGGATACCTTCAACAATGTTTTCCATAAATATCTTTCCTTATAATTGGCTATGCATTCTTATTTTAACAACACGTTAATAGACTGTTATAAGCAAAGCAAGCTATTTCAGCAAAGCTGCTGCTATACCTATTTTGATCTGCCAAGACAGCGTATTGGTATAAGACAAGCGGCTTACTGCTAAAGAAGTGAAAGTGTATCAGTCAGTAAAGCTAATAATGGGAGAAGTACAGCTATTTTTAGCTAGAAAAGATGTAAAAAGCACCAACAAAAAGTGGTACTTATAAAGTTTACCAAGAATAAAGTTTACCAAGAATAAAGTTTACCAATAATATTGGTAAGCAGGATTATTACTGGCGATAGCCTCCTGCTATAATATGATCTTCCCCCGATAAAATGGAGAGTGTCCATTTTATCGGGGGAACTACAATATACCTGTCAGTAAAGTTGTTAGCTTATATAAGTACAACAATAGTCAATTAAGGTTTTCGCGCGTACTTCAAAAGAACTATTTGCAGGGACGCCAAAAGATTGCCCGCCACTAATGCTTTGCCATTCAGTAGCACCGGTCAGTAGAATTTCACATTCACCCGCAGTAATTTCCATTAATTCTTCTTCATTGGTACCAAACTTATACTCACCTGGCATCATGATGCCTAAGGTTTTAAAACTTCCATCGTTGAAAGTAACCTTACGGCTAGTAACTTTACCATCAAAATAAACGCTGGCTGTTTTAGTAACGGTAACTTCTTTAAACTCTGACATAGGGGTTCCTTATTAAAATTTTATTTATGTTGGAAAATTAATATTAATAGATAAATCATTAGGCAATAAAAAACGGCATTGAATAAACTCGAATGCCGCTTTTATTAACTCAATCGCAAATACTATTTTGCACTAGCGATTTTTTTCATGTCGGTCATATAACCGCGAAGTTCTTTACCAATCACTTCAACACCATGACTGCGAATGGCTTCATTTACTTCAATTAAACGTGCGTTATCAACGTTATTAGAACTATCTTTTATGCCTTCGCCTAATTGCTCTAACGTTAAGTTAGCTGCATAATCTTCAAGTAATGGCACTGCTGCGTGAGTAAATAAGTAGTTACCGTACTCTGCAGTATCAGAAATTACTACGTTCATTTCATATAATTTGTTACGTGCAATACAGTTAGCAATTAATGGCGTTTCATGAAGTGACTCATAATAAGCAGACTCTTCAATGATGCCTGCAGCAACCATTGCATCAAAAGCAAGTTCAACACCGGCTTTAATCATAGCTACCACAAAAATGCCTTTGTCATAATACTCTTGCTCTGAAATTTCAGTGTCACAATCAGCAGCTAATTCAAATGTTGATTCAGCTGTTTCTGCGCGCCATGTTAATAAGTTAATATCATCATTAGCCCAATCAGCCATCATAGTTTCAGAGAAACGACCTTCAATGATGTCATCCATATGTTTTTCAAATAATGGACGTAAAATAACTTTAAGCTCTTCTGACATATCAAACGCTTTAATTTTCGCTGGATTTGATAAACGGTCCATCATATTAGTGATGCCGCCATGTTTAAGACCTTCAGTAGTTGTCTCTAAGCCATATTGTAATAATTTACGTGCGTAAGCTGCGTCCATACCTTGAGCGATTAATTGCTTGTGACCCAAAACTGCAGCCGTTTGCAACATACCACAAAGAATAGTTTGCTCACCCATTAAGTCAGACTTAACTTCAGCGATGAATGAAGACTGTAAAACACCCG
>MAAC01002207.1_pt1 | contig 12941 bp, 3 predicted proteins | sample 1115981 | NCBI WGS metagenome assembly MAAC01 (sample SAMN04961126, study PRJNA320927) | seawater metagenome | isolation source: sample BD02T64 sea water enriched with oil for 64 days | place: USA:Gulf of Mexico | collected 2013-07-27 | reverse complement strand
AAGTTTGCAGTTTCCCAGCATTCTAAACCAGTAGGGATAGGATCTTGAGTTCCAGTTACAATCCAGCTACAAGTTGGCGTATCAAAGTTTGCAGTTTCCCAGCATTCTAAACCAGTAGGCATAGGATCTTGAGTTCCTGTTACAATCCAACTACAGGTTGGAGTATCAAAGTTAGCAGTTTCCCAACATTCTAAACCAGTAGGGATAGGATCTTGAGTTCCTGTGTTGTCCCACAAGCAGGTAGTATTATTAAATACAAAGTTATCCCAACAATTCACTACTGGAGGTTCTGTTGGTTGTATACAAGAGGTTGTACCAGTTATAATAACTTGGTCGATATAAATTTCATCATTATTCGCACTGGCATCACATTGAAATCTAAATTGGGAATTCACTGCAAAATTGACCGAACCAGAATTTAATGTAAAGGTTTTATAATGAAATGATCCATTAGTAAAATCTGTGTCTGCGACATACGTTTCTATAGTTGCCCAAGACGTACCATTAAAATAGCGTAGAAAAAAATCTTCTCCAGTTTCCATACTATTTGAATAAAAATAAAAACTAATTTCTATATCACTATATGGGGTAAAGTCAAATGCTTCGGAGGTCATCGCGGAAGCATTCCCAGAGTCATCTCTAATTTGAATCGAGGCAATATTCTCATATGAATACGTGTCACCGGTGTAACGAATGGCATCACCACCACCACTTGTCCAATTATCCCAACCACTTTCAAAATAACCTTCATGAATTACTACTGAATTAGTTGTAGTAAATAAAACCGAACTACTCCAATTAGATGTTGTACTATTACAAATACTTCTAATTTGAACTTCATATTGAGTACTTTGAGTTAATCCTGTTAAATTTTCTGAATTATTCAATGTATTTCCTGTAGTCCATGTTGGAGACCCAACGACTCTATATCTATAATCAAAACTTGCACTTGTGATAGCATCCCAACTAATAGTAGCTGTTACAGCGGCAACATTTGAGGCAATAATACTTGCAGGTGGAGCTGAAGCAATTGCCGTTAGATTGACATCTGCTAGAACTACTTTTGTTTTGTAATTTGAAATAGTTTGATTCGTTAACGTAAACGATTGATAACAATCTGCTTCAAAAAGTAAATCATAGGTTCCTGCTTCAATAGGTCTGTAATAATCACCTTGAGGAAGTTCGGTAACCGTATGTGATCCATAATTGTCATGGCCAACGACAGTAACGGTTGCCTCAATAGGGTTACCTGAAATAGCGTCTTTAACCACACCAGTAAAACCGTAGGTGCCTTGGGTTAAGAAATCTATTAAAGCATCTCTATTATAATACCAATAATCGTCTAATTGACTTTCTGGTAAAATTTTTGTATCCGATAGCTCTATGGTTACTTCTCTACATTGTTGATAATAATTCATGTAATCTTGTCGTCCACCATATACACGATACCATTCTGCACCATGTGTTACACCTGTACTAGGATATATATAGCTATCGTAGTCAACAGTCATATAAGAAAAATCTCCATAGGTATCACTGTTTGTTTGTGCGTTGGTCGCATATTCTACTGAAATGTCCTCGTACCAATTGGTGTCTGGATGCGTATAGAAAGGACCAACCCCTCCTGGATCTTCAGAATGCGGGTTCGTAGTTGCATAGGCATTATCAAAAGGGTAATTCACTAATTCTATACCACCATGAAAGTTAGCTGAAATCACAAAATGATTAGCGTCTGCTAGTGCCATAAAGGCGAGCGTTTCAGCTTGATAAGCGGCTCCATCTGGATGAGGACCATCAACATTATCTGGATAGTTTCTATTTAGATCCCAACCATTATCATTTGCACGTCTAGCATCAGTAACGACTTCGTTTAATGCATCATTATAATATGTACCATCTGGATTAGCACTTGGGTTAATCCAAATTTCGGCATTTTCTACAAGATGTTTTATTCTAGCATGATCGGCATGACCGGTATTTGCATAAACGGTTAAAATATAATCTATGAGAGAGAGCATCATGGGATAACCTGCTATTTCATCTCCATGCATTGAAGATGTAAGCATTAATTTTGGTTCTTGCTCATCAGTTCCCACGTTATCTGAAATTTTTACAAAAAGTAATTCTTTACCATCATTTTCCCCTGTTGTTCCTATACTTATTTTTTCAACTAAAGCAGGATAATTGTCCTCAAATGTTTGCATCTGAGCGGCATATTCAGCATAAGTTGGATAAGCATTGACTGGAAAAGTAAGCGCGGCACGAGCTAAAAATCCACCTATAGGTGATTGTACATCATATATAAAGGATTCATCAACCTCGTTTTCTGTTTTTGGGACTTGATATACAATATTTTTAGCTTCAAAAAGTCTAAACTGAGCTTCATTCGCCCAAGCTTTTACGGTCTTTGTCTTTTCGTCGTAATGAACTATTGATAAATTTTTAGTAAGGGGTTCAACGTCAATATGTTGATCAACTTGAAAGGTAAATGTGAGTTCGCCTTTAGTCTCTAAATATAATTCAGCTTTTTCAATATCAGTTCTTTGGGCATAGCTAGTTATACTTGTAAAAGTAAAAGCAATAACCAATAGCAATACTTTAACTAGAGGGTAATTTTTTTTCATCAGATTTGGGGATTTAATGAATTTTAAATCGGCAATATATAGATAAATATCAAAATAACATCCATAAAACGCAAAAAAACACGATGAAACGCATTTTTTTGTATGAATAGTTATGTGTTATGGAGTTGTATCCTTATCATTTTTTAATGATTAATTGCTTGTAAAACACCATGTTGTTATCGCTCACAAGTTTGATAATAAGCGTATTAGTGTTTATACTTTGCATTGATAGGGCAAGGCGGTCTACATTCAATAGTTGTTTAGAATACAATTCTTGAGCATTATAGTTGAAAATTGATAATTCCTTAATATGGTAATTGTTGTTCGTGTCGATAATTAACTCATCGGTACTATTTACATATTTAAAATTCGTTCTTTTAAAATCTATGTCATTAATAGATAGTGAATTATTATCAATATTTATTTGAGTGATATCATTTGTGAACGTTATATAAAAACGATTCATATAGTCACCACTCGTTAAAGATTTAGAGTAATTACTGTTGTTAATGGAATCAAAGGTACCGAGTAACGCATCATAAATAAAAACATTAATTTCAGAATTGAAATTTTCAAGGGCATTCAGAGAAATATTAATATCACCTGAATTTAATAGGAACATACCTAAAGGATAACATTTACTTGTATTGAACTCACCAACACCTTGAATTACATAGCGTTGGTCGTCGATTATCCAGTTGAGATCATCTGGAAAGTCATCAACATTTAGACCATCATAACCATAATCAAATTCATCTGTTGCAGCATTGTCTGGTGTAAACCCTAATAATAAATGCCTCGTGTATCCCAAGGGAGTTTCGAAATCAATTCTTAAACGCTGAATTTCATTTTGAGCATTTATTAAACTTGTGTTTAAAGCGCAAATAGCTAAAAGATAGCGTAGTACATTTTCTATTTTCATCAGACAAAATATTTATTTGTTGCGTTTATTGCTGCCGAATATAATATTTTTATATTAATTATTCTATGAAATACATTAAAATACGATGAAATGCACTAAATTTATAAGAACCGTACTTCTGAGAGAGGGTGTTGATACTCAATTAAATAAGGTAGACATGGACTATTGTTTAATAATCACTTTTTTGCTGATGGTTTGAGTTTCTGCATAAACTTTTAAGATATAGGTGCCTTCGGAAATAGGTTTTACAGGAATTCTTATTTCGGTACCGATAGTTTTGAGAGCTGAGTCTTCTTTGCTCCAAGTAGAAACAGTTTGACCTATAATATTAATTAGCTGCACTTTTGTGATGCTTAAATAGTTTGGAATATTGATATAAATTTCATCAGAATCATTTAAATAATTCATTACTAATTGTTGCAGATCAGTATCGATTACAGATAATGTATCTTCTTCATTAAATGTGATATAAAACCGATCCAGATAGTCTTCAGCCTCAAGGGTTATTTGATAATTCAAATCATTAATAGGAGTATAGGTTCCCAAAAGAGAATCATAAACAAATACATCTATAGGGTTATCAAAATTCTCTAATGCTTTAAGGGCAATTTCTATTTGACCAGAAGTTGTTAAAAAGAGACCTATAGGATATTGTTTATTGATATCAAAATCACCTACACCTTGTGTAACATATGCTTTGCCGTTAATCATCCAAGACATGTCATTAGGTATTCCATAATCCGAATTTTCGGCATCATATCCATAATCAAATGCATCAGTTGCTAGATTGTTCTGGACAAACCCAAGTAATAATGGTCTAATTGCTCCTTCTGGAGTTTTAAATTCCAAACGAATTCTTTGTATGCTAGTATCAACACTATTTTGAGTGTTATATAGGTTTAGGTTACTGGATCTGAAAAATTCTGAATTACCTTCGGTTTCCTTGGCATAGGCTCTTTGTCTGTTTTTAAAGGTCACATTACCTCCAAGGTGACTCGCAGTTACAAAGAAGCCTTGAGATACAGGGACATAGCGTCCAGGAAATTTACTTGGTGTTCCAAGACCACTAATTAGCGGAGGTGAAACGGCAGCATTACCACCAGTTAAGTTATAAGTAGCATAACCTCCTTCATAGTCCTCCAAATAATGTGTAAAGTTGGATACATAATGTTCCCAGAAATATAGCGTACCATCGATACTTTGAGACGTACCTGCATTCCCACCAGGGATATTATCACGAATAAATTCGACAGCATCCATAGCTGAGGCGTAAGGGTTCCCAATAAGAGCTTGATTACCAATAGTTATTGGGGTGCTTATAGTGCCGTTATTTGGTTTTCCTATAAAGGCATAATTTTGAACATCGGCAACGGGGTCGCCAGCACCACTTCCTTTCATAGTAAAACTAAGTCCAGCCGAAATGACATCTGTTTCATTGAGTGCTCTCCATGCTGCATAGGTGTCCTCAGGATAATTTTCATAAGCATACAGCCATCGGTTGCTTATGGTTATAGGAGTTGTACTTCCAATGGCATCATATGCAGTGGTCCATTGTAAATTTATTGGGTTGTTGGAGTCGGTTCCATCGAAAAGGATCGCATCAATAGAAAGCGGGTTGTTATTAGATGTGATATTAACAGGCCCCACAGGAGAACTCCAGTAGTTATAGTTAAATAAATTTGTTGATCCTTGCTGGTGACGACGTAATTCCCCAGCGCTGGTAACCTGTAAAATGCTGCCTTCATCCTGAAGTAACTGTGATTCTCCAAGGAGGTGAATATCACCATCTAATTCTAAATAGTGTGTAACTCTTAAACTCTGACCATCATTGGTTTCGTCTTGAGGAGTTCCTGGATCCGCAATTTTAAGTTGTTTGTTAGCGGTATCAGAAATTAAGCCAAGTACGATTATATCTTTATTACCAGAATTGATATTGTGTGAAATTTGAGCGATATTCCAGTCAATTGGAGTAGCCCCATCAATTCCAATGCTATTTGGAGCATCCCAAACATTAAAATGCGTCCAAGTGTTATCTGTTGCCCAATTTTGTCCATCAATTCTTGAGGTGTAGGGTAATGGAGCTGTTTCTTCTTGAATGGTGGTCATATTTCTTATCCGACCACTAACGCCTTTATAGGAGCTTAGATTTCCACAACTAGAATTCATTCTATAATAGCCATCAAGATCAGACCAGTTCAATCCTATAATATCAAGCGGTACAATTTCACCGCGTACGGCACCATTGTCATAAATCTGCTGATTCATCATTTGACGTATTTGATCTTGAGTTATCGCTATATTCCAAATTTTTAATTCATCTATCCAACCACGGTAAAAATTTCCAACCAAATTATTGAAACCGTTATCCTGATCGATTGCTCCAATTAGTGCTTCTACATTGGAAGCAGTTGCTTCAGGGGCATTCTCAGAACCCACAACTGTATTTCCTAAATCAATACCATCAATATATAATTTGTAGCTTCCATCAAAGGTCACTGCAATATGATACCATCTACTGGTATCGATACTATATTGGGAAGCAATAGAACCATTTCCAGTGCTTGAATACCAATAAAACTTCACAGTTCCATTTTCTGTATTTAAATTGTATCCTTTGGTGGTGTCACTATCAATTCGTTTTGAGAAAATAGTTTTAATTCCAGAAATGTCGTGTGGTTTGATCCAAGTTTCAATACTAAAATCACTATTTATGGAATAATTGTTTTTTAAAGTTATAAAATCATTGATGCCATCAAAATCTACAGTATTACAACTTGTGATCGTGAGAACGACATCGTCAAAACATCCATTTAGCAGTGTCCATCTTAAGGTATAAGTGCCTGGGTCTGCTGTAAATGTGGCTCGTGGATTTGTAATGCTAGATAGTGTTGCTGAGGCACCGCATCCAGTTGTTATTGGGTTCAGAATGGCCCATTGACCGGTGACTCCTGTACCTGGATAATCTGTGTCTCCTATACCAATATTTGGAACTACGTATAATCCGCTTTCCCATGATCCATCATTATAATTTTGTACGGCAGAAACTGAATTGTCATAGGCTTTTAAGTTAATACTCGATTGACCGCAATCCCCTGCTAATGGAGAAAAATCCTTTCCTGCATAAGCCAAACTTGTACCAATAGTAACAAACTCAGTACCATCATCACCATCTGCTCTACAGTTATTTACCAGTGAAGTAACTCCAACATCTTGGATCCCTGGAGTGATTGGCGTAACATTTACTGTTGATCCTGTGGCAATAACGCCTCCATCTTCATCTGTCCATTCTAATATTTCATCAATTGGAGCATAAGGGAAGCCGACATTGTCAAGAACCCAGGAACTATAAACATCAAAATTTGTAGGAACAGAACTACAGGTGTTTCCGCTGTCAGGCGGGAAATACGAATTACTACATTCACTAGTGCCTAAAGCATCAAAGGTAAATCGTACTCTTAGTCCAGCCATATTTAGATAGGCTGAAAGGTCAATTGAAGCAAACTGTAAAGGGTCTGTATGTGGATGTTGTCCATTATTACTACTATTGCAATTCGATAAGCTTGTTACTGAAAAGCCACTATTGCTAGGAGAATTATAATTATCGCCTTGATCGGTATTGAGGGTAACAGGATAGGTGTTACCTCCGTCGAAGGACAATTCAATTAATCCTTGTCCGCCATTACAGAAATAATACGCTTGGTAAAATTCTAAACTCGCCTCACTAGCAGTCATGCCAATGGTATTAAAAGTAGGAGTTTCAAGTGTCGTATAATAGGGGCCGTTTGCGGCTGCAAACTTTGTATTGTCAACGACATCATAGCGAATGCCACTTAATATTTTTGGACCATTCGTTTCTTTCCATGTTGGTTCATCAGCATTATTTCCACTCGCTGGGAAGAATCCATCGATTCCGTCCACACGCCAATCTTCTGGCTGTGCATAATTAAAAAATCCACCTTCACCAAATTGACTGGAATATTCATAATAACTTTCAGCATTGACTGTCACTGATTCGGTTAAACAAATATTTAAATTTGTAGTACTCACAATTATAGGAGGTTCTTCTGGTGGTAAAAATCGTATGATCGCTAAAGGAGAGATCGTTGCACAATTTCCAGATTGAATAACGATTCTAACCAAGGTTGTCGTTAATAAACCTGTAAGTGTGTATTGTGTAAGACCTGCTGTAGCGGGGACATCTGACCAAGTTAATCCATCATTTGTTGATATTTGCCATCTACTAATATTACTTGCGTTGATGGTACTACTCGCATCAAGATTAAGCGTAAGATGCACATCTTTAGGTTCAGAAATACCGCCCGGACAGGCAGTGACTTCAATTAATTCACTTGGAGGTACTGGGTTGTCAGGAATTGGATTTATGACTTCACCAGTTAGAGTCCCACTCGTAATTGTTGGTGCAACAATTGTTACAGCAACGTTGCAAGTGCTCGAATTTCCTGATGGGTCTGTTACCGTTAGAGGTATTTGATTGACGCCAATATCGCTACACCCATAGACCGTTTGTGCTAAATTTAGAGTAGCACTTCCGCAGGTGTCACCGCTTCCTGTATATAAAGGATTAATATCGGAAATACTTGCCTGACCTGTGATTGGATCTAGCGTTAAGGATATTGAACCACATGCTGCAACAGGAGGCGTAACATCCTGTATTAAAACATTGGCGGTACAATTTGAAGTGTAGCCTTGCGCATCAGACACGGTTAAAGTAATCGTATTATTACCAATATTTGAGCAATTAAATATATTAGGACTCACAGTTCGGTTAACAATACCGCAGTTATCGGTTGAGCCACTGTCAATATCAATCGGACTTATTGTTATGGTACCATCTGGATCGAGCTGAACTGTTATGTCTTGACAAGAAGCTATAGGTGGAGACGTGTCACTTGGAATGATATCAAAAGAACAAGAACTTGTATTTCCTCCATTATCTGTCGCTGTAATGATAACTGTCGTATTCCCGCTGATTGCAGTTCCTGCTGTTGGATTTTGTGTTAAACTTATTGAATTACAATTGTCTGAAACGGTAACTAAGCTCGTATAATCCATCAATGTGAATTGACAAAAGGCAATAAAATTTACATTTTGGTTTCCCGGACACGAAATAATAGGAAGTGTTATATCATCGATAATAACATTTTGATTTTGAGTCGTTGTATTTCCATTCCCATCATCATAGGTCCACGTCACCACAGTTTCTGAGTCGTTGTATTTCCATTCCCATCATCATAGGTCCACGTCACCACAGTAGTTCCTTGAGTATTAATAGGAAGCGAAGCGTTATGAGAAACCGTTACTGTTCCATTACAGTTATCCGTAGCCGTAGGATCTGTAAGCGAAGCCACGCTACATTCCGCCGTTACATTGGCTAAAGAACCAAGAGAAGGCGTTGGATTCGTGATATCTTGAACATCAACAGTTGCAGTACAATTGGATGAGTTCCCATTGTTATCCCTTACAGTAAGGGTCACCGTATTATTTCCTATATCGCCACAACCAAAAGTGGTTGTATCTAAAGCCATTGAAGCAATGCCACAGGCATCATTGGATCCGTTGTCTATATCCGCTGTCGTGATTGATCCATTCCCAGCAGCATCTAAAACGACAGTTGCATTTTGACATAATGCATTAGGTCTGGTAGTATCATTCACAATATTTACCATTCGTATTACTTGAAAAGCATTATTGCCATCTGCATCTGTAACATCATAAGTTACAGGATATGAACCAATAACTGAAGTGTTTACAGCTGTAGTATTAATAATTATATTTAATGTAAGGTTCCCGTCGCAAAGATCGGTAGCTGTTGCTCCTAACTCCGAGTATGGCGAACAAACTTCAATTGTTTGGGGGTTTAAACCGAGCAGTGTAATCGTTGGTGGATTAGAATCGCCACATTGTCCTACTGTAAGATTAACAGTAGATAATATGAATAATAAAAGGACTAATTTTTTCATTGGCTATTTGCTAAAAGTTTGGGACTTTTATATATAATAGTGAGGGAGAGAAACTATTACTATTAATTAACCGTCAATGGGGGATATATAAAAATAAGAACTATACTCCTTAAATTCGAATATTCTCGGTTAAGCGCATAAATACTCTTTGTAATTTGATAGTCAGTAATTTAACATATTTCATAAGTGGTTTGTCCGATTGAATTGTAAATAGAAAAACAGGACCATACTTGATTTTTTTAAGGGTTTAAATGAAGATTGTAGCGAGACGAGATTTGAAAACATGACAACTAGGTTTTGAAAGGAAATTAAGAAAATATCAATAGCGCAAATACAGATTTTATTTCAAAGTTGATCATATAAATGAAATTTAGATTCAATAATTATCATTTGTAATTTACGGTTTTTAATAATGATTAGCATGGTAAAAATATAAATTCGCACAAATGTAAGGTATTGATTACAAACAAATTAGTTGTTAACATTATTTGCTTTTTGACTTTACTTATCATATTTTAAGCTTGCTTTATAAAAAAGTAATTCTCCACAAGATTATAAAATTCTCCACAAGAGTTTAAAGAACCAAATTTTTAATTGAATTTACTGATATCTAAAATGGCTAATTATGAATTAAATCAACATATTAATTCATACTATTAAAAACGCTCAATTATGAAAAAATCAACTTTTATTTTAGTTTTGATATTCTTTATCATAACTAGCGCATCAGCACAGAAAACTGACCAGGAGAATGAAAATGCAGTTTCACCCTCTACGGTTTCTCTTGAAACACTAATCCAAAAAAAGAGTCCAACCTATGTAATAACTAAGGAACATGTTAGTAGGACAAGTGGTATACGTCATGTTTATCTTAGACAAGCTATTAATGGCTTGGAAGTTTATGGTACAGAGTCTAGTATACATATTGATAAAAATGGAACTGTAATTAATTCTAAAAACAACTTTATCAAAGATGTTGAAGTCACGCTAAAACGGACGACACAGACTCTTTCCGCAAGCCAAGCTATAGATGCCGTCACAAGGCAAATGGGTTATACAATAACAAATCTTCAGCAACTTAGAAGTGAAGAAGGCCAAAATAAAAAAACATTGTATAATAAAGCTGGAATATCTTCTGAAGACATTCCAGTAAAATTGATGTACTACTATCGGGTAGGCGAAGGAACCATTTTAGTATGGGAACTTTCCATTGCTGAATTAGATTCATCTGATTGGTGGAACTTTCGTGTAGATGCGGCTACAGGAGAAATTATCGATAAAAATAATTGGAAACGTGAATGTAATGTATTAGGTGAGCATAGCCACGAAAGCGAAGTTATTGAATTAGAAAGTAACGATCTCGAATTGGATTTTACAGCGAATGATGCTACTTCTTCTTATGCAGCCCTTTTTAATGCTGCTGATGGGATAGGAACTTATAATGTGTACGCTATGCCAATTGAATCTCCTTTTTTTGGAGCAAGATCACTGGTTGTTGGACCAGCGAATGCTACTGCCTCTCCATTTGGTTGGCATGATACAGATGGTGCTGATGGTGCCGAATTCACGAATACCAGAGGTAACAATGTTAGTGCATGGGATGATGAAGATGCCAATGATGCTCCCGATGGAGCTTATACTGCTAGCCCAGGGGGAAATTTGGTTTTCGATTTTCCTTTAAATACCACGTATTCAAATGGGACTCAATCCACCAATGCAGCTACTACTAATTTGTTTTATTGGAATAACATAATTCATGATGTACTTTACCAGTACGGCTTTGATGAAGCTAGTGGTAATTTTCAAGAAAACAATTATGGTAATGGAGGGTCAGATGGCGATTCTGTAAATGCAGAGGCACAAAGTGGGCTAGCAACCTGTAATGCCAATTTTTGGACTCCAACTGATGGGAATAATCCTAGGATGAGAATGTACACCTGTAATAGTCGTGATGGTGATATAGATAATTGGGTGATTGTACATGAATATGGTCATGGAATTTCCGTTAGGTTAACTGGTGGTGCTGGAGATTCAGACTGTTTAGACAATGATGAACAAATGGGTGAAGGATGGAGTGATATTTATGGTTTATTACTGACCATGCAATCTACAGATGTTGGTTCAGGCGCCAGAGGTTTTGCTACATGGTTACTTGGACAAACTGCAAATGGACCAGGTTGGAGAAACCAACGTTACAGTACCGATTTTACCGAAAATTCTCATACTTACGATGATATTAAAACAGTAGCAGGCCCATGGCCTGTAGGTGAAGTTTGGGCAACTATGCTTTGGGATGTTACATGGGGACTCATAGATGAACATGGATTTGATTCTAATTTTTATAGTTTTACTGGAGATGTAAACACAGATGCGGGAAATATAATGGCCTTAGCACTTATTACTGAAGGATTAAAATTACAAGGATGTAGTCCTGGATTTGTAGATGGTCGTGATGCTATATTAGCAGCAGATGCTGCTATTTACGGAGGCGCCAATGAATGCATTATATGGAAAGCCTTCTCTAGAAGAGGATTAGGGCTAAGTGCAGCTCAAGGAGACACAGATGATAGAACCGACGGTACAGAAGCTTTTGATTCACCATTTGATGCTCCTGAAGCACTGTGTGTTGCAGATTTTGCCATCGCATTAGATGAGAATTTGGAAGTTAATCTTACCGTGGCCGATATTGATAATGGGTCCTCTGTATCTTGTGGAAGCTATTCATTAAGTATTGCACCAAAATTCTTTACTTGTGCCGATTTAGGACCAAATGTGGTGACGCTCACTTTAACAGACCACTATGGAGACGAAACAACCTGTACCACAACAGTGACCATCGAAAAACATCCAACGACTTTAACGTATACTGGAGATTTGGAAGAACAATATTCGGATGAGACCAATTTATCGGCTCTATTAGTAGATTCTGGAGGTACGGGACTTGTAGGAGAAACAATCTCCTTTACAATTGGATCCCAATCAACGTCAGGAGTTACAGATGCTAATGGAATTGCTACTGCAACTATAATTTTAACTCAAGATCCAACACCAGCATATACTGTTGATGTTGAATTTGTAGAAGTTGCCTGTTATGCTGGTAGTACTGATTCTGATGTCTTCGATATTACTCAAGAAGATGCTATTGTAGAATATACAGGACATTTATTTCAAGCTACTGCGGTTAATTCTGATATTGCTACTGTAGTATTAAGTGCCAATGTTCAGGATATTACGGTTACAAATCCCGATCCACTGGCAGGAGATATAAGAAATGCTACTGTGAAATTTGTAGATAGAGATGGTGGTGTTGATATTTCGCCTTGGATTCCAGTGGTCGATCTTTTTGATCCAAGCGACCCAACCACAGGTACAGTTAGCTGGGATTGGGATGTTGATCTCGGAAATTTAACCTCA
>MAAC01017074.1_pt1 | contig 12949 bp, 12 predicted proteins | sample 1115981 | NCBI WGS metagenome assembly MAAC01 (sample SAMN04961126, study PRJNA320927) | seawater metagenome | isolation source: sample BD02T64 sea water enriched with oil for 64 days | place: USA:Gulf of Mexico | collected 2013-07-27 | reverse complement strand
TAGAACCACACATATGTACGGGCATCACACATTTTGTTTTGGGAGTGATGGCAGCTTCCACAGCTTTTGGATCTAGGGTTAAAGTAGCATCAATATCTACTAGTACTGGTATAGCTCCTAAAGCCATAATCGATTCAAAACTTGCCACAAAAGTGAAAACCGGCATGATCACCTCATCCCCAGCTCCAATTCCTGCTGATGCCAATGCTGTAGTAAGCGCTGAAGTTCCACTAGAAACCAATTGACAATACTTGGATTGCATTCGTTGGGCAAAGGCAATTTCAAATTCTTTTGCTTTCCAATGGTTGTTTCGCAAACCATCGAAACCATAACGCATTAATATTCCACTATCTAAAACGTCGTTTACTTGTTTGCGTTCTTCGTTACCAAAAATTTCAAATCCAGGCATATAGTACTATTATTTATTGTTATTAATTATTGATTAGTAGGGTCGGTAATTTTATCATAGATTAGATACCCCACAAAGATAAACGTTGCGTTTGAAATGACATTGTTATTCCGATTGAAAAGAGGATTTTAAATAGCATTAATAAAGGAGAATCTTCGCTTCGAAATCTTCGCTTTGAATGACAATTTAGTTAATTTCTATCACCACTTCCTCTACTCCTTTACGCACCTTTTTAAAGTCTGAAAACATATCATCTTCAGCACGATACCCTACTGCTAATACCAATACAGATTGCAGACCCTTTTCGGTAAGGTTTAGGAATTCGTCATATTTTTTAGGTTCAAATCCTTCAATGGGACAGGAATCAATTTCTGCCATAGCACAAACCGTCAATAAATTACCCATAACCAAATACGCTTGTTTTGCCGCCCAATTTTCAATATCCTCATGAGTTTTTTCAGAAAAGGAGGAAATTAAATACTCCTCAAAAGAACTTAAAATTTCTCTAGGTGTATTTCTGGTTTTTTCTACCAAATCGAAATAATTCTTAATATAAGTTGAATCTACAAGTGTTTCTGTACAGAGCACCAAAATATGAGATGCAGTCCCAATCTGTGCTTGATTATAAGAAATAGGCACTAAATTCTGAATGATTTCAGAATTACTCACCACTACTAATTTAAGAGGTTGTAAACCGTAAGAAGTGGCAGTTAAATTAAAGGCCTCTTTTAAAATATGAAGTTTTTCTTTAGAAAGCTTTTTAGTGCTATCAAATTTTTTGGTGGCATAACGCCATTGTAATTGAGCTAAAATATCTGTTGCCATGAGTCTTTTTTTATCAAGCACAAAATTACGGATATTATTGATGATGATTACAAACCGACAAACAAGTAATAATATAAATTAAAAAACCCACAACTATCGTTGTGGGTTTTCTTACAAAATAAAAATGTTAAACTAATTTAGTTAGTTATATAATTGAAAGCGCAAACATGAACTATCTGTTATAGTTAAATTACCATTCCATGATAATGAAGAACAACTCGCGCTAAAGCTGTAATTACCAGGAGGCACATCATTAAAATTACCACCAGCTCCAAAATCTGAACAATCAGGTGCAGAATTAAAATAGCCAGTTATCGTAGAACTACCTACTCCATTTAAGTTTACCGTTATTGGGCCACATCCAAAATCACTATTGATCCAAAAAATAACATCTCCATTGTCGCCACCACCTGTGCCTACTAATTCAATACTAGAACAATTATTTTCATTGATTACAAAAGTACCTGACCAATTTGTATTAGAACAAGATGCAGTATAACTATAGGATCCTGGGGATAAATTATTAAAATTACCTCCAGAACTAGTATTAGAACAATCTGGTGTCGAATTAAAATAGCCTGTTATCGAAGAACTTCCAGCTCCAGAAACATTTACCATTATAGGTCCACATCCTAAATCGCTATTGATCCAAAAGATAGCATCTCCTGTGTCCCCACCTCCGCCAGAACCTAATAATTCAATCCGAGTACAATTGTCTTCCGTAATCACAAAAGAATCTGACCAACTTATTCCAGAACAAGATGCAGTATAACTATAGGACCCTGGGGTTAAATTATTAAAATCACCTCCAGATCCAGTATTAGAACAATCTGGTGCCGAATTAAAATAGCCTGTTATCGTAGAACTTCCAGCTCCAGAAACATTTACCGTAATTGGACCACATCCAAAATCGCTATTGATCCAAAATATAGCATCTCCTGTACCATTTCCTCCATCTATTATGGGCAAGTTCTCCAATAGAACTACCAAACAATCTTGAGGAGAAAGATCTACATATCCCTCTCTTATCGGACTTCCTCCATTGCCTACAGCTCTTATAACATGAGTTCCAGAATCCATAATCATTCCAATGGCATCTGGATTCCCACAACTTAATCCATTAGGAAAATAATGAGTTAAGTGTCCTATAAAATCTCCATCAAAATAAATATCAAATTCATTATTCATATCGGTTATAGATCCTACATCTATTTGCCCCATTTCTCTTCCGCCATAGTAATATTCACAACTGCCATTATCTGAGTCTGCGCCAGAATCATAATTATAACTTAAAGGATCGGTACAGCCACTATTATCTTCATCTTTATCACAAGAAATAAAGATAATGGTGCTTAACATTAAAATTGAAAATAAACGTAAAGTTGATTTCATTATATACGGGTTTTATTATAGTTGGTCTCTAATATAATATAATTCCTAAAACAATTCACTATTCACTAATCTTAAAACACTTTTCAACTAATTAATAATTAAATAGTTGGGAGATACAAAATAATGAGTTACCTTTTGTTTTTATAGAAATTTATTACAAATTAAAAAACATTTAAAATGAAATCAATTAGACTAGGTGATGAAGCCCCTAACTTTACTGCACTAACAACCGAGGGAGAAATTAATTTTCATAACTGGCTAGGCGATAGTTGGGGAATTTTATTTTCTCATCCTGCGGATTACACACCTGTTTGCACAACTGAATTAGGAGTTGCAGCAAAATATAAGGAAGAGTTTGATAAAAGAAATGTTAAAGTAATTGCATTAAGTGTAGATGGAATTGAATCCCATTATGGTTGGATTAAAGACATTAATGAAACTCAAAATACCACTATCAATTTTCCTATAATTGCAGATGAAGATCGAAAAGTCGCTACATTATATGATATGATTCATCCAAACGCTGATGATAAAATGACAGTTCGATCCGTATTTGTAGTTGACCCAGATAAAAAGGTAAAACTAATGATTACCTATCCTGCATCTACAGGAAGAAATTTTGATGAATTACTCCGTGTAATAGATTCTCTTCAATTAACTGCTTACCATAAAGTAGCTACTCCTGTGAACTGGAATAATGGAGATGATTGTGTTATTATTCCATCAATTACAAATGAAGAGATTCCGAGTTTATTTCCAAAAGGATATAAGGAAATAAAGCCTTATCTAAGAATCACGCCACAACCCAACTGGAATTAATATTATAAAACAGCATAAAGCGTAAATAAAATAGTGACTATCGTTGATGGGTAGGTTATTGTTGCCTTTTTAGAAAAATTTAAGGATTGGTTATTTTCATTCCTTTTTAAAAAATATATCAAGAAATAAAAAGCCCACAACTTTCGTTGTGGGCTTCTCTTCAAAAAAACAAGAAACAAATTTAGTTAGTTAAATAATTGAATTCGTTCCATTCCAAATAGATTAGAACAACTAGCGTTAAAGCTATAATTCCCAAGAGCTATATCATTAAAATTTTCTCCAGCTCCAGAGGGTGTGAAACTCCAATAACTTGTAATAAGCGTTCCCCAACACCTGTTAACTTTATGGATAGGCTCACAACCCTAATCTTTTTTAATCCTATTCTAAAAAAGATTTTATAAAATAATAGCATTTTTACAAGATTAACAATACTCAATTTGAGTATTTAATGATAAAAATTAAATGCAATTATAGGCGTGTTAAAGGGAAATATTATTCATTTTTAGTAAGGCAACCAACTCCCCTGTGGAAGAAATGTTGAGTTTTTTAAGAATATTCCTCCTGTGGGTGTCTACCGTATTGGAAGAGATAAAAAGTTTTTCGGCTATTTCTTTGCTGGAATTATTTAATACCAATAAACGGATTATGTCCCGTTCTCTATTAGAAACACCATCGGTTAATAATTTTTGAGAATAATTATTGAAATATTTGGTTTCGTATTCTTTATTAGCATTCAACAATTTAGCCGTAGCACAAACATCCATTTTTATATTATGATGTAAAATGGTATAATGCGCCAATCCAATAATGGGTTTGTTTTCTTTATCGAATTCTAAGGGCGTGGTGTTTTGAATGATGTTCACATACTCATCCCTGCTATTTTTAAACCGATAATTCCAGGTATAACTCATCTGTTGTCTTTCTTCAACCGATAATTCATTAACTGTAAAATGCATCAATTCGTTTAGTGCAGATAACCAAGGTTCCACATCATCTGGGTGAATTCTACTCCAAAAAAAACGCATCCCTTTTTCTTTCAACTCGAATGCCTGTAAGCCCAAACAAGAAAACATATTTTTACTCACATATTCAAACGAAAGGGTTTGGGTATTGGTAAGACAGAAAAAAGTGGAGTTATAGGGTAAAAAAGCATCCAATTCTATAATCTTTTTAATGTGTTCCTCTAAAGAAGAATGCCCATAAGATTCAAAGATCTTATGGTAGGTGCTTTTTATTTTTTCAGAATGCAATTTTGCAGGGTTAGATTTAGACCGTAATATAGTATAATTCCTATTAGCAATCACCTTTCACCAATCACCTTTCACCAATTACCTTTTCATACCCAATCTCCTCAAAACTAGAAATCACCAAATCTGCCTGATCGTATACCTGATTTTTGGAATTCGGACTTTGAAATCCAACACAAAATATTCCAGCGGCATGGGCGGCAGCTATTCCATTGGTGGAATCTTCAATCACCATACATTCCTCTTTCTTAAACCCCGAAGCCTGGGCTGCCTTTAAAAATATTTCGGGATGTGGTTTGGAGGCTTTTAGGTCTGCGCCGCTGAGTTTTACTATAAAGTATTTATCTAAATCAAATCGGTTAAAGACATTCGTAATGGTAATCATAGAGGCCGAAGAAGCCAACACTAAGGTAAGTCCGTTTTTATGATATTCTATTATAAGTTCTAAAACGCCATCAATAAGAGTTAGAGAATCATCGTTAAAAAAAAGATCCCTAAAAAAATCTCGTTTTAACTGAACCAAGGTTTCAGGCGATTCCGATAAGTGGAAAAGATCACAAAGCTGCCTGCAAATGCTAATCGTAGATTGTCCCGTAAAGGATTCGTATAATTCCTCAGAAACGGCAATATTTACCGCAGTAAACATTTTATAATAGGCTTTGCAATGTAGGGGCTCGGTATCTACAATGACCCCATCCATATCAAATAAAACGGCTTTTAGCATAGCATTTTTTTTGCGAAGATAAGGGCCTTTAGGCAATCGCTTCCTAGATTAGGCATTACTTTTTATCACCCTCCGATTGCTTGGCCAATTGTATAATCTGCTTTAGTTTTTCTTTACGCATCTCCTGCTCTTTTCGTAATTTATTCTTTTTACGATCCATTAATTTGGAATGTTTCGCTTTATTTCGAGTGTTTTTCTCTTTTCCTTTTTTTGCCATCAGACTACAAAAATAAAGAAATTATTAAAAAGCAGGGATTTTAAATAATTATTAAAAGGGGCGCTATATTTCCTATATTCGTAGCACTAATCACCTACCAAATTAGAAAAATAAACCAACCCTTTAAATAAAAACAGTATGGCAAAAAGTAAAGACTCCAGGAAAAATGTAAAAAAGGAACCCGCTAAAACTACAAAAGAAAAAAAAGCTGCAAAAAGATTAAAAAAATCTAAATAAATAACATTTTTAGGACTTGCAACGAAGGGATTCGGGAATTACAATAACCCCATCTTTATCGAATACAACGACTTTTATCATGTTCACTTATTTTCGAAGATACTAGTTGGATTAAACATCAAGGAGTCTATTTGCCCCATATTGGGCAAATATGCTTCTTAATCATATACGCTGTGATGGGTTTTAAGGTTTTTCCTGATTCTGGATGCATTCCTAATAATGTAAAGTATTCGATTTCAACAGGCAATCCAGTGCAAACATAAAAGCCACAACAAGCTTTCGCTTGCTGTGGCTTCCAATTTTTTGATGAAAGATTTTTAAGCAGGAACTTTGTCTTTTGTAGTTCTCTTGTTGTAAATCTTTTCGATCAAGTCAGGTACTTTTTCAAAAGCTGCAGATAAACCGTGGGCTTTTCCAGTTTCTATAAAAGATATTTCTTCTCCCTTAGTTACTAAAAATCCAATAGGTTCGATACCTACACCTGCTCCAGCACCCATTCCTTCCGTGGTATGGGTTTCTTTTTGTCCTGCTTCAGCAGATCCAAATCCCATACCTGTTTTAATTACAGGAACACACTTAAATTCTCCTAACTCAAATTGTGCTCCAATCACAGTCTCCGTCTTTGTTTCAGACTTAAGAAAATCAGTGATTTTTTCCATTAATTCATCATGATGTAATTCCATAATACATGTTTAAAAGTTAATAAATGATTTAATTATATAGATTGGCCTGTTTTGTATGTGCAGCACCAATTTATTTCTTCCGTTAAAGTTGATATTAAAATTCCCCCTATTATAATTTACTAATGAAAATATAGGGTATAACTTTGCATTGGTAATACAATCTCCAGTATCCAAATCTAGATAAAAACGTTTTATCTTGAAGGATATAATTAATCGATATGCCTGCTTAAAAGTTATAGAGAACCTAGATTTTTTCTTCTTTTTTTCTGGCTTTATTTTTTTCTTTTTATCGGGACCTAATGGATAAAAATTGAAATGCAAAAAGAAAATATGCAATCGCAATTTTAAGATTTCCCTTTCGTCTCTTTCTGCATGGATTCTACAAATCCCTTGCAGTTTTATAAAATACCGATTTGTCGAAGTGTCTATAAACAGTGATATTCTAGCGAATAATAAGTAAATTACTATCGATATGAAGAGCAGTATTAAAATCACCCATAACATGATTTTATATTTTTATAAAATATACGGATTTCAACAAAAATATTATATGATAAATATCATATAATTAAACCATTTAAGTAAATAAACACCTACGTGAAAACTTGTGAATTTTTAAAGAATAGAAACAAAATATAGAAGCAGGTCACGGGTGTGCATGCCCGTTTGGATTTTATTCGTACTAGTTTGAATGATTATTCGGTGTATTTAAAATTGAATCAGGCTTTTTAAAATGATTGCTTCTGGAGATTAATCCTCATCGAAATATCCTACTGCTTTTGGGTTTTGGTGTAAATGTTTCACTAATTCTTTTCGTCTATACTTAACTACACCTTAACTTCTCATAATGAGAAGTCAACGAAAATATAACAGAATAAATTTCTATCTAATTACCTTTAAACCATAAAGTAATTTTTTCATAGATTGATTGAATTGAATATTTGGTTAGTGAAACACCCTACGTAGGTTAAACCCGCAAAACGTAGGGTTTTTTTTTATAAAGGAAACCATAATCAAAATCAAGAAATTCAATACCCTCATACGACCCCAAGACCTTTGTCTAAGTTATAATTACTATTCTAAAATAAAAACAGGAAAAGCTTTAACAAACTTAAAAACTACAGCAAACTTCTAGTGTTTTTGGTTATAGAAAAAATTAAATTAAAAAAGCACCCTTTTTACATTGGGTGCTTTTTCAAATTTAATAAAGAGGTCTTAAAAATGACCGCCTTTTCGGAGCAAAAACTTTTTAATTTTTAATTATTTTCTTTACTTCTTCGCCTAGATCAGTAGTGATTCTTAAGAAATAAACTCCTGGTATCAAGCCTGAAATATGGATCGACATCCGTTCTTTATTCGATAACTCTGTATAAACGGTTCTTCCTTGTAGGTCATAAATAGTGACCGTTTGAATATCAGATTTCGCTTGTATGGTTAGTAGGTCATTCGCTGGGTTTGGAAAAATGGCAATGGAAGGTCCAAATTCAACATCATTAATACCTAGTAATTGGAATGCTGTGTTTGCTTCATTGGTATCAATTGGTAAATTATAGTCAAAATATATTGCTGCCGTAGCAGATACCATATCGGTTATATTTAAATCTTCATTAGTTTCCAATTTCAATAAGATGTTTCCGTGACCTCCTGTATCTAAATTGATCATCCGAAAAATAAACTCGACCACACCATTATCTATAGTGATATCTACCTCATGGGATGCATTTAAAACTTGCAGCGTATTAATATCAAAGTCTTCAGGATCTATTTCGACTACCACAACCACATTTTCGGCTGGGTAAGTTCCTGTGTTTTCGAAATTGATTACATAATGAAGATATTCTCCAATCATTTCGGCCGGAACAAAATCTCCTTGAATACAGATAATATTATTTGGATCGTAAGAACCTACCACAATTTGATCATAATTAAATACATTATCGTCTGGGGTTTCATCTCCTGCAATGGGATTTACCGTACCCGTAAAGATTAATACATCATCAATATTTACTGGAGGGCTGTCTGAAGGACTGTTGACACTTAAAATAATTTCTACACTTTCGTTTTGAAACGGTTGTAAATCAGAAAAGTTAAATCCAAGCAATCCTGTGGTTTGCGTACTTGGTGCTGTTGAAGCCGAAACAAAATCTAATACGGTATCATCAAAAGCAAAAAACACTTCCCCGCTTAGGCTTTGATTTCCTTTATTTTTATATACCAATTGATAGGTTGCCTCAAATCCTGGTCTGGCAGGAATAATTGGAGCAATAATGACTTCTAAATCGGCATGAATCCCATCTGCTGTAACACAAAAATCTTGAGTGATTGTACTGTTATCTATAAATGGAATTACAACATCTGCAGGCGATGGACTCACCGTATAATAGCTGGGGTTTTCCAGATTTGGAATAAGGGTATAGGTTCCCGTTTCCCCTGTATATATCGTGTATTCTCCCTGTGTGTTTGTAAAAAATGTTGAATTTGTAGAAGTACCATCTAGATCCAAATTAAAAGCCATATAAGGAATAGTAGGATCTATTGCCCCGCAACCATCCTCATCTGTATCAAACTTTGCAATACCAGTGATGGTATTATAGTCTCCCCCGGGTTGAAAATTACAATAGGAATTAATATTTACATCGGCATCTAGCCATTGTTGAATATCGGCTATCTGATTGTCGTCTGCACAGATATATTCTAAACTAGGATTATTTGAATCTAACCAATTCTCCAACCAACTCCCAGCACCCATATTAGAACTTTCATCACTGCCATTTTTTAAAAAAACAGTGGTCAGATTTAGATTGTTAGTAAGGATAAGCGCTGTTAAATTGATATTATTATTGCAATCTAATAGGGTTAAATCGTTACTATAGCAATATAAAGTTGCTAAAGCAATATTGTTGGAAACATCTAAAGAGCTAAGAAGGTTACCACCACAATCTAAAAATTCAAGGTTTTCAAATGCTTCTATCCCTGTTAAATCGGAAATAGAGGAATCAAAAAGATTTAAGCTTGTAATAACCAAAGCTTCACTTTCTTGTATTTCTCCATCGGTATTGGTATCTACCCCCAATGCAATTAATTTAGCTTTAAAATTAGCATCAGGAATGTCCACTATTTGTGCGTTTGTCATGCCTGAAATGAAAAGTAATAAGAGGATAATTTTTTTCATAATATTTTTTATTTTCAATAAACTTAATACACTTTTATCGATATAGAAACCATCAATGAGTAAGTGATGGATGTTATTTAGAATTCGCTATATGGATTTTAATATTTCTTTTAATCGTTCTCTTTTCCGTTGTGAAATTGGTAATCGACTACCATCTTCCATGACCACATAGCCTCCATCTCTTTTTATATACGACTTTAAATAATTCAGGTTGATTAAATGAGATTGGTGAATTCTTTCAAATTTATGGGGAGTTAATAATTCCTCGTATTCTTTTAAGGTTTTTGAAATTAATACGGGCTTGTTATTTTTAATATAGAATTTGGTATAGTTGTCAGTACTTTCGCATCGAATAATATCGCTGATATCGAACAAGTGAATTCCATCGGAAGTTGAAAGCGCAATGCGTTTAAAATTGTCTACCTTTTTTCTAATATTTTCCAATAATAGATCGATATGTGAATAATCATTTCGATTTTCAATCACCGATTCTATTTTTCGGATTACCTTTTGTAATTCTTCTGGATCTACAGGCTTTAATAAAAAATCTAAGGCACTAAACCGAAAAGCCTTAATCGCATATTGTTCGTGTGCAGTGATAAAAACAATATTGGTTTTTATGGTTTCGTTTTTTGCCGCTAGCTTTTCTAAAATATCAAATCCCGTCCCGTCATTTAATTGAATGTCTAGAAATACCACTTGTGGTTTTAGGGAATCCATAGCTACAATTCCAGTAGCCACACTATCTGCCTCACCAATTATTTTTATCGTAGGAGCAAATCGGCGAAGGAGCCCTTTCATCCCTTCTCGAAGATTTTCATCATCGTCTATCAATAACGCTTTTATCATAAGGTTTCTATGGCTTTAAAATTATTCATCTATATATTGTAACGGTAATTGCAATACCACTTTGGTACCTATTACTTGTTTCTTGTCGGTTAATTCTTCAATGGCAATGGTAGCATCCTTCGAGGTGGAAGCTGCGATCATTTCCAATCGTTTTTCTATAATCCCTAAAGCCATCGATTTATGAGCCAGTACCAAATTTTCTTTATTTTGTTTGGATTGATTGATGCCTATGCCGTCATCTAGAATTACACAAATTAAGGATTCATTTGCTAATGAAAACTCAATAGTAATCGTTCCTTTTTCCTTTTTAGGAATTACGCCATGGATAATTGCATTTTCGATAAAGGGCTGAATGAGGAGTGGCGGCAAAGCCACATCATCTTCTATCTCTTTGTCTTTTTTGATTCTAAAATTAAATTTATTATTAAATCGAAGTTGCTCTAGCTCTAAATAATTTTGTAAACTTTCAATCTCTTTATCTATCGGAATTAGCGACTCTTTTGAGTATTCTAAAGTTAATCGCATCAGTTTTGAAAATTTGGATAAATATTTTATGGCAGAATCTGTACTATTTTGAACAATAAAACTTGAAATAGATCCCAAACAATTAAATACAAAATGTGGATTCATCTGTAGATGCAAGGCTTTTTGTTCGTATACTGCTAATTCTTTTTGAAGCGTTAGATTTTTTTTAAGCTGATTTCTATTATAGATTAAAACCCCAATTCCGAAAAGAAGAAATAGTATAAATGCGCCAAAAAACAGTTGCATTTTTGAGCTTTTTGCTTCTTCAATTAACAATAATTCTCTCCTATCATTTTCCTCTTTTTGAAGCAATTCTTTTTTTTCAAATTCATACTTCAGACTTGCTTCCACAGCTTTACGAATATCGCTTTCTTGGTTTAAACTGTCCTTTACCCTACTGTATTTTTTATAATGCGCTAAGGCCAAGGCTGTATTTCCATGTTGCGCATAGATATCACTTAATAGTTTTTCGGAAATAACTTTTTGTTCCAGAACATTTATTTCAGTAGCCAGATGCAATGCTTTATTCGCCATCTCTAAGGCCTGCTTTTTATTTTTTTGTTCAAAATGAAATTCCGCTAAATGAAGATAGGTATCTGTTAATCCAAACTTATCATTAAAACTTTCGAAGGTTTCCATGGCATTTTGCCAATTTTCAATTGCTAAATAGTTCTGATTTCTAGCTTTATAATAAGCCCCCATATTATTATACCATTCTCCTAATGCCCTAGGGTTTGGGTGTTTTTCTATATTCCTTTTGGCTAGCGTATAATACTCAAAAGCTTGATCTAATTTTTTTTCTTTTAAATAGATATTGGCAATATTGGTTAAGGTAATCCCAATATTGGGGTCCTGTAGTTTCTCTTGAATTTTCAATGCCTTGGTAAAATAAATGAGCGCCTTTGCATCTAATAATTGTGATTTATAAACTACCCCAATATTGTTATATATTTTTGAACACTGGCCTTCATCATTTAATTCTTCATAAAGCATGACCGATTTAAAATAATACTGCAATGCTTTTGAATAATTGCTCTGTTCAGAAAACACAATGCCCATATAACCATAGGTTTTTGCAATTCCTTGATTTATTTTATTCTTATCGGTATCTAAAGCTATAGCTCCTTCAAAAATTGTTTTCGCCCATACAAAATGATCCAATGCCTTTTGATAATCTCCAAAAATAAGGTAAGCAGTACCTATATTTAAATAAGCGGTTCCTTCTTCAACTTTATAGTTTTTTTCTTTTGCTAAATTCAGTGCCTTACTTCCAAAATCCAACATTTTATCTGGATCACTGTATTTATATTGATTTGATATCGTATTGTATAATTTTGTTTTATCAAGATCGGTTGTGCTCTGGTCAAGTCTATTTTTTAAACTATCTAATACTGGCTCTTGCCCATGAACAGTTCCAAAAAACACCAAAAGAAAATATAGAATGAATTTTAGTCTCATTTTTTATTTTTAAAAAAACGAATATAATCATAAGTCCTTTACTTCTATATTACAGATTAGAATTTGAGGCTTATGAATGAGAATTTGATTCAATCAGACTTTTTGAGCATCCTTTTACTTGTGGGAATTCTTATAAAGGAAAAAGCCTATAACAAATAAATGCAATAGGCTTTTCAATTTTAAAAATTTAATTTGGTAGTATTATTTCTTACAAATTCGTAAAACCTCACATTCCTCGGAATCGTTAAACGAAATTAGAACTACTATACTCAAATAAAAAAGGATAAAGCCCATTTCTAATTAGGAAAAACCCCCTAATATTTGCTTGAAATTCTCTATCTTTTTTTTTATGAGGTTGATTTACTTTGCTTGTAATGGCGTAAAAAACCTCA
>MAAC01016924.1_pt1 | contig 12960 bp, 9 predicted proteins | sample 1115981 | NCBI WGS metagenome assembly MAAC01 (sample SAMN04961126, study PRJNA320927) | seawater metagenome | isolation source: sample BD02T64 sea water enriched with oil for 64 days | place: USA:Gulf of Mexico | collected 2013-07-27 | reverse complement strand
AATGAGCCTGGAGGGACTCGAACCCTCATGGGTTTTACCCCGGCGGATTTTAAGTCCGCTGCGTCTACCAATTCCGCCACAGGCTCTGGGATGGAAGCTTGGTTGATGAACTTCCGAGGGGATTCTATCCTATTTATGACCTTGGGGAATGCTCGGCGAACAAATGACTTGCCGGGGGTGTATCTGTGGTGCATTGGGAGTAGAAATGTGGATTTATACGGACGGAGTCAAAGTCTGGGGTGGCAATTTTCAATGGAGAGGCAAGAATGAGTCAGGTCGTTTTCGCATAACCAAAATCAGATAGATTCACGAGAAGTTTCGCAAGGGAGCAACGCCATGTCAACGGGTGATCCTCACGGAGAAGCGGTGGCTGCATCGTCAAGATGGCAGTCTTTGAGCGCAGGACTCGATTCGTCGCACAAGCGGATCGACGAGTTTTATGCCTGCGATGTGTTTGATCAGCGCAAGATGCGCGAGCGCCTACCAAAGAATACCTTTCAGGCGATCATCAAGACAATTGAAAGCAATGGCAAGCTCTCGACAGACGACGCCGAGGTCATCGCGACGGCGATGAAGGATTGGGCGGTCGAACGCGGATCGACGCATTACACGCATTGGTTCCAGCCGATGACTGGGCTGACGGCTGAAAAGCACGATTCGCTCGTCACGCCCGACGGCAACGGCGGGGTGATGTATCGATTGTCAGGCTCGAATCTGATACAGGGCGAGCCCGACGCGTCAAGTTTTCCATCGGGTGGGTTGCGGGCGACCTTTGAAGCCCGTGGGTACACCGCGTGGGATCCGACCTCGCCGGCGTTTATTGTGCGGGGGAAGAACTACGCCACGCTGTGTATCCCTACGGCGTTTGTCAGTTGGAACGGCGAGGCGCTTGATAAAAAGACCCCGTTGCTCCGGTCGATTGATGCACTCGAAAAACAGGCGATGCGGATTCTCAAAATCTTCGGAACCGACTTTGGCGTGAACTCTGTGTGTTCAACGCTTGGGGCCGAGCAGGAATATTTCTTGGTTGATCGCAACCTGTACTTTGCGCGACCGGATTTGGTGAGCTGTGGGCGGACGCTCTTTGGGCTTGTTCCCCCGAAGCATCAGCAGCTCGATGACCATTACTTTGGTTCCATCCCGCCACGCGTGAACGCGTTTATGGCCGAGTTTGAAGAAGAACTCTTCCGTCTTGGTGTGCCTGTGCAGACTCGTCATAATGAAGTCGCGCCCGGGCAGTATGAGATTGCGCCGTTGTTTGAATCAACAAATATTGCCTGCGATCATCAGGCGATCTTGATGGATACGCTCAAGAAGGTCGCCGGGCGGTTCGGGTTCTTTGCGTGTTTGCATGAGAAGCCGTTCGCCGGGGTGAATGGTTCTGGCAAGCACAACAACTGGGCTCTCTCGACGGACACGGGTGTGAACCTGCTTGATCCGCAGGATGAAACACACACCAACACGCAGTTCATGACCTTCTTGTGCGCGGTGATCCGCGCGGTACATATCCATGGCGATCTGCTCCGGGCGACGATTGCGGGCGCGTCGAATGATCATCGGCTTGGTGCTAACGAGGCACCGCCTGCGATAATTTCGATCTTCCTTGGCGATATGCTCACGGACTTGATCGGTCAGCTTGAAACCGGCAAGCCGAATCGGACACTCAAAGGCGGCGAGCTTGATCTTGGCGCTCGCACATTGCCTGCGCTCAAACGAGACTCGGGCGATCGCAACCGGACGAGCCCGTTCGCTTTCACCGGCAATCGGTTCGAGTTCCGTGCGGTGGGTTCGACCGCATCGGTGGCGTGGCCCAACACGGTGATCAATACGATCGTGGCGGAGAGTTTAGATTTTATTGCTACGAATGTCGCGAAGGCATTGGATGAAGACGCCGATCCTGAGAAGCGGGATCAGGTTGTTCGCAAGGTGCTTCAAGGATTGATCAAAGAGCACAAGGCGATTGTCTTTAATGGTGATAACTATGCCGCGGAATGGCAGGATGAGGCTTTCAAGCGTGGATTGCCAAACTTGAAGACCACCGCCGACGCACTCCCTGCGTTGCAGAGTCCGAAGGTGAAGACGCTCTTTAAGAAGTACAAGGTGCTCTCGAAGAGCGAGCTTGAAAGCCGATCAGAGATCTTTGCCGAGAAGTACATCACCGAGATATCGATTGAAGCCGAGCAGATGGCATCGATGGCGCGGACGATGATCCTGCCTGCTGCGATCAAGCATCAGCGCAATATCGCAGAGGCGGTGGGGGCAACCGAAGGCGTTGGGGTTGACGCAAGTGTGTTACGCGGTGAACTCGAGGACTTTGTCGAGATGGTCTGTGTGTTTAAGGATCGTCTCGAATCCCTCGAACAGGTCCGGATAATTCCACAGAGCAAAGCGATGGTTCAGTGTGAATACTGCCGAGATCGGATTATTCCTGCGATGGAAGCGCTCCGTGAGATCGGCGATGAGCTCGAGGCTCATGTTGAATCAGAGTTGTGGCCGATGCCGGTGTATAGCCAACTCCTCACGCTGAGATAGGGCTGTTAAGCTATATATGAATATGGTCTGATCCGCAGATTGTGTTGAATGAATCTGAGAATGCCTCGCAATCGAGGCTGTTTTCAACATAGATGTGTATCGCTCGGAAAAAATATTCGTGGTTTCATCGGGCTTTGCGATGGAATCACGAAATTCCTGTACCACTACAAAAGTTGATGGTGTAGAGCGTCGATCTCTGATTTGATACCTACCAACACATCAGGATATGCCAAATAGGCATCGAAACGGAGTTAGCATCATGAGTACGGAAAAAGGCAAGTTCAACTTCTCGTTTGGACTATCAACGAAGATCATCGCGGTGACATTCACCATTCTCGTCGCGGTCGTCGCGGTCAACTATGTCGTGTTCTTGAAGGGCTATCGCACCGATATGGAAGAGTCCTTCGTCGGGCGTGCGTCTGCGTTTACCGCGGTTGCTGATGCGGCCAAGAACGACGCGTCAGTCAAGTTCATCAATGGCGAAATCAACACTGATGATCTTCTTGAGAAAGCATACGAACAGATCGACAACGGCACGCACTACTCGGACACACGCTACTACTCGTCTGTACCCGTCGTTGTGGGTTGGAACGCTGGGCTGGCAGCAGCTGAAAAAGAAAACATCGACTTCACAGTTGTGGCTCTTGAAGCACGAAACCCAGACAACGCACCGATTGCTGGTGGATTCCGTGATCAGATGATCCACGACCTGACCGCGCAGTACAAATCCAATGGCGACACAATTATGTCTCGCATCAATGAAGACACAAACACGCTTCACTACATGCGTGCGATTACGCTTGACGAATCATGCATGACTTGTCATGGCGATCCTGCGATCTATGACGAGCGTGATGAAAATGGTAAGTTCGATGGCAAGGACGCGCTCGGTTTCCGGTACGAAAGCTGGACACCAGGATACATGCACGGTGCATACGAAGTACAGATGCCTTTGGCCCCACTGGACGCACATGTCACCGGTTTCTTTGCCAAGGGCATGACATGGACAATTCCCATCGTGCTCATCACCTTTGGTGGATTCCTCGTGCTTATGCGTAAGCTCTTGGGCAACCCACTCGCACAGGTCGTAGAAATCATGAAGGTAGCCGGCGAAGGCGATCTGAGCCAGCGTCTCGAGCTCCATCGTTCAGATGAAATGGGTGTATTGGCCACTTGGTTCAACACACTGCTCGATAATCTCTCCAACATGGTGAGCGAGGTCCGTGGTGCATCGCAGGCGGTTGCGTCGGCATCGACCGAAATCGCAGCATCAGCTGACGAGATGGCATCGGGTCTCCAGGAACAAGAAACCCAGACCCAGCAGGTTGCTGCCGCGGTCGAAGAACTCAGCCAGTCGGTTTCGGAAGTGGCGGCAAAGTCTTCAGATGCGACAACATCATCAGAAGAAAGCCAGCACCTCGCCGAAGAGGGTGGTAGTGTGGTTCGCTCAACCGTCGATGAGATGGAAGGGATTGCAACAGAAGTGAATGCTTCCGCCCAGACCATTAATGCCCTCGGCGAGCAAAGCGAGAAGATTGGCGAGATCATCGCGGTCATTAATGACATTGCCGATCAGACCAACCTCTTGGCACTCAACGCAGCGATCGAGGCTGCCCGTGCCGGCGAGCATGGCCGTGGGTTTGCGGTTGTTGCTGACGAAGTTCGTAAGCTCGCAGAGCGTACGACCAAGGCGACCGAAGAAGTCTCATCAAGCATCCGAGGCATCCAGACCGAAACGATCTCAGCAGTGACTCAGATCGAAGCCGGTTCAGAACGCGTCGGCAAGGGTGTTGAACTCGCTGGTAAAGCAGGGACATCACTCGAAGCGATCGTTGTTGGATGTCAGAGTGTCCAGGGCATGGTCCAGGACATCGCGGCAGCTGCCAACGAGCAGTCGTCTGCATCCGATGATATCGCCCGTGCGATTGAAAACATCTCAACTGTCACTCGTCAATCGAGCGAGGGTGCCGGGCAGGCATCACAGGCTGCGGGCGACCTCGCCCATCAGGCCGAACAGCTCATGAGTTTGGTAGGCAAGTTCAAGATCGACGAATAAAGCCCTCGTTGGTAGAGAATATTTCTGATTCCGATAAGCCCGTCGATACCGACGGGCTTTTTTTCGTGCATCATTTATAGGGGTGATGCTCAAGAGATGTTTCGTTGTTATCAGGCGTTGGTGAGGTTTTTGCCGGCATATCTTGACTATATCCTCACGGTTTCCTCGCTTCGTGCGGTTCTCATTTGGACAATACAGGTGAACAGTGCGCGAGGTTTTCTCAAGAGGATTTACTGCTATGCAACTACAAACAACACAACTCACTAACCTACTCGGAGCGATCATGCTCTCGTCAGGGCTCGCATCATCCATCGCTATTGCGGATGAATCGACACCAGTAGATGAAACGACCAAGGCAGCGGTGCAGGTTGATGAAAACATTGAGGTTCAAGCCGAGCAAGCTGATGATGGCAAGATCGAGGTTCGGATCAGTATGCCCGATGGTCGGACGATCATTCGGTACGAGTCACCACGCAGGTCGTCGGCTCGTCGATCATTCCCTTCTTCATCTGCTGCTTCAGGATCACGGATTCTTGCGGATGGATCACGCTTGAGCATGGGGCACAGCAGTGCCTTCAAAGGATCGAGTTCGTCATCATCAGCACGACTAGGGAGTTCGCATTCGAGTGGAAGCAGGAGTGCCTCAGGTGGTGGCGGTGTTGGTGGGGCATCATCAAGTAGTTCGAGTGGTTCCAGCGGAGGGGGCTCGGCGAAAGTATCAGCACAATCGATGGCATCGGGTGGGTCAGGGTCTTCTGGGTCGGCGAGTGCTTCGAGTTCAAGTTCCTCATCTGGATCTTCTGGTTCCTCAACTGGATCCTCATCTAATTCCTCAACTGGTTCCTCAGCATCACCGCCAAGGGCGCATCGGACGGTGCACACCGTTGGTGGCGCTCGGCACAGCGCAGAAGAGGCTGTCGGCGGGCAGCGTGTTGAGTTCCACGATGGAGATATGGGTGCCTCGGTGATCGGAAATACGGTGTATTTCAACAATGTCCAACTGGTCAAGGCCAATCAGGCGTTTGATATCCTCACCGGAACACGAATCGGGGCAGATTCAGCGATTATGCAAGAGGGGCGGCTCGCGCCGAGCGGGTCAGGGTCTTTGAGCAGCTGGGACACCGGATCGAGTGCGATCAAGCTTGATTTTGAATCAAATACGGTTGTTGAGTTGGTGATGTTCTCCGAGCCTGAGAACTCGACCACGCCGGACCGTATTCAGCGGACATGGACGGTTCGGATCCGTTGATTGGGCGTTGAGCTCATTGAATCGGTATATTTTGTGAACAATATGAATCTGCACAGTAGACATTCACCCCGTATTTCAGGGGTGTTTTTTCTTTTGGATTCTCGCGTGGTGTGGTTGTTCGAAAATTGTGTTTCAATCGGGTGATCCTTCTCTTATTGGATGGCGTAGTGATCGGTGGGGTATTCGATTTGATTCAGAGGGTTCATTGTGATGTTGTCAGAGTGCTCAAGAGCATGATTGGTTGTGCGCATTTCCTGCGCATAGGTTGTTCGATTGGATTCCTAGACTGTTCACAACAAATCCAAAGCATCAAGGGGGATGAGCCGATAGAAGTGGTAGTTTCATCCTATTCCCAAATAGGGTTGGTGCCAATTGGGCTCGGGCTGTGGTTCGAGTGGGGAATCATTGAGTAGATTGTTATTGAGAGCTTTTGAGCGTTCGCTATTATGTCCATTATGCAAAGACCAACTCGATCAACTGAGATCAAGCAATCGATTCGCTCGATGAGTGTGCTCTATGGGTCTGTACGTGCGACTTCTCTCTCGCGCCGGATTGACCGGAGTTTGCTCGATTTACCTCTTGTATCGGGGACGGTGCTTTCGCATCACCTCGCCAATGCGCGTGCGTGTGCCAAGCGATTTGAGTTAAAAAACTTTGAGATGCGTGTGCTTGTTGATACCGAGAGTCAGCCTCCGGTAGAGATAATGAATGATGATGGTGTTCGGTGTGTTGTGCAGCAGGACGCTTCGCCAATTCGAGGTGTAGCAGGGGTGCTAGCCGATGCAACAAAGGACATGGATGATAATGACTACATCATCGTGTCATCAGGATCACAGATTTATCTCGAGCCTTTGGCCGACCTTGTGCATTCGATGATCAAGAAAGCTGCGGATGTCACCTTTGTGTCATCAGTCGATGGTGCGCCGGTGGGTGTGTGGTTGATTCGGTGCGGTGTGCTCAAATCAGTGAATGCGGTTGGGTATGTTGATCTCAAGGAGCAATCGCTCCAAGCCTGGAAGCAAGAGCACAAGGTGTCCGTCGTCGAACGAGCACGCCCGTATGCTCATCCCGCACGATCCTTGATGGAATACCTCAGCGCGATTCGAGCCGAGGCGGCGGGGTTTGGTGTGGGGGCTACGATCGATGAGGATCCGTTCCGCGAAGATTGGGAGAGTGCTTTTTCAATCATTGAGCCTCTAGCCAAGGTCGCTGACGCGGTTGTGTTGCACGACTCTGTGGTGCTCAATGGAGCGACGGTGGGTAAAGGTGCGGTTGTTGTGCGATCGGTCATTTGTCCGGGCGCGGTTGTGTCGCCGGGGGCTCGTGTCACGGATATGGTATTGACTGGCGTCGCCAAGAAAGAGCGTGGGCGATGAGTATCTTAACACCTCGATACGGCTGGAGTATGAAGCATGTGATTCTGATCGCTGTAATGGTGATCGCTGCGATATACGCGGCGTGGACCCAATGGGCCGATATCACCATGATCGCAATCAAGGATGAAGAGTCGAGCCACATATTTTTAGTCTTCCCGATCGCGTTCTGGCTTGTATGGATTCGGCGCATTCGGTTCCGAAGGTGCCGTCCTCGCGCGAGCTGGATCGGGCTCTTGCTTATTTTGGCGGGGTATGCGATTGCAGATGTGAGTTATCACAATGCGTTCCAGGCCGGTTGGCACGGCGGAGCGGTGATGATGCTCGTCGGGGCAGTGATGGCTGTCGTGGGGACGCAGGTCATCGCCAACTTTATGCCCGCGGTCATGATTCTTGCATTGCTTGTACCGGTTCCCGGTAATGTCCGTTTGGCGATCGCTGGTCCGTTGCAGACCGCGACGGCATCGGTGACCACGCTGGTGCTTGAGACACTCGGGTTTTATGTTGAACGGTCGGGGAATGTTGTCAATATTAACGATATGCCCGTCGCGGTCGCCGAGGCATGCAACGGCATGCGGATGGTTTTTGCGTTGGTGCTTGTTTCGTACGCCTTTGCATTCTCGGTGCCTTTGCGGAACTCGGTTCGTCTGATGGTCTTGCTGCTCAGCCCGGTGGCCGCGATTATATGTAATGTTTTTCGATTGGCACCGACGGTCGTTTTGTACGGCAATGCCCCTGCGGAAGTTGCTGACGGATTTCATGATATCGCAGGATGGTTGATGCTCCCGGTCGCGTTCATGATGCTCATGGGGACAACGCGAGCGCTTCGTTGGGCGATGGTGCCCACCTATCGGTTTACACTCGCGACCCAAGCTTCTTAATAAAGGATTCGACCCTTGATCACCCGACTTGCCATCCCGCTCTCATTGATCACATTGATTGTGTTCGGAGTGATGCGGTCCAATCCGGGCGATGCACAGGCGATCGATGCGTATCACGAGCATATCGCCGAGTTGATCAATGAGATTCCGATTGATGTCGATGGGTGGGTCGGGCAGCAGGTGCCATTGCCTCAGTCAGCGACGAGCTTGCTCAATCCAAATGGGATTGTTGCTCGCCAGTATTTCAATGAAGACAAAGGCGTGATCGCGACATTGATGATTGTTCAATGCCGAGATGCGCGAGATATGGGCGGGCACTATCCGCCGGTGTGTTATCCAGCCAATGGCTGGACAGACAAGTATGATGGTGAGGTCCTGATATCGGCACTCGGTGAGCAAAGCCTGCGTGTGTACGGCTTTGAGCGTACCGCTGGCAAGGTCGAGCGAGAGATCGCGATCTATAGCTTATTTGCCTTGCCCACAGGAATACTCACCAACTCGATGCGTGATGTGCGTGAGTTGATCGCGAACTATGAGTATCGCAAGTATGGCGCTGCTCAGCTCCAGATCATGATCCAGGGGGGCGTGGCGGCTGAGGATCATGCTTGGATACTCGAAGAGATGTATGAGATCGCTCGGCCTGCGATCGAAGCTGTGCTCGATGCTCAGCTTGGAAAAGAACAAGACGACGGGAGAGAATCATGAACGCGAGTCAAACCGACTGGGACGCCGGGGATGGGCAATCGCACACGAGTGCGTTGATGATTATCCATCATAACTTGCGTGGGAAGTATATTTTTACAGCTGTCCTTGCTCTGGTCATTGGGATCAGCGGGGGTGTGCTTGGGTACATGTCTCGTCAGCCTCAGTATGAGAGTGTTGGGCAGATTCGTATCCGACCATCGCTTGACCGCGTTCTTTTTCAGACTGAACAGAGCATCGCCACGCAGATGTTCGCGAGCTTTGTGAGTTCGCAAGCCGAGATGATTCGGCAGGGACGAGTGATTGATATTGCGTTGGACAGCGAAGAATGGAGAGCGGTTCAGGGGCTTACGCATATCGACTCCTCCTTTGATGTAAAAAAACGACTCAAAGTAAAATCAAGCAGAAATGCACAGGAAATTATCGTGGTTTCGTTCAGCGATAAAAATCCTGATGTGTCCGCTGCGATCGTCGGTGCGGTGATGGAGGCGTATCTGGAGGTATTCGGGAAAGAGGGAAGTATCGCGAACCCAGAAGTTGTCAGAATTCTCAAGGAACGAAGAAGTGATCTTTCCGGTGATCTCAAATCAATGGATGATTTTATCCAGTCCAAGGCCGAGATTTATCGTACAGAGAATCTTCAGCCATTGATCGACAACGCGCTGTATTCGATCCAGACGCTCGAGAAACAGCGTGAAGTGTATACAGATCAGCTCGGCGCATACACTCGTTTTCAGGATACAAAGTCATCGGGTGAGAATGGGCCATTGACCGCCGAGCAGGCGGCGGGGAACGATTCAATGATCGCCGAGATGTTGACGCGTGGGGTTGAACTCAAAGAGGCGAAAGAAGACATGATGGTTTCCGAAGGGCTGCGCGAGGGGCATCGGGATGTCCAGAGATTGACTTCGATGATCACAAATAATCAACTCCGAATCGAGAGACGCCTTGAGGAACTTCAGAACGTTGAAGTGGTATCTGTGCTGTATGTAGATGGGTTCCAGATTCCTGCAAAGGAGACGCTGACGATATTGATCGGTGTGGTTGATCAGAAGCTCATCGTGGCAAAGGCTCGCTCAGACGAGTTGTACACAGCGAGTGTTGAGCTTGATTTATTGAGAACGCAACGCAATGGAATTCAACGATCATTGGCTGAAGTAGAACAACGCCTCGACCAGATCGAAACAGAATCGCAGGTCGGTAATACGCAGATTTCAGGCAAGATCAATATCGCGCATAAACCAAAGCCAGAAAGACATCCAACCTCTGATCCTCGCAAGAAGATGGCTGCGGTCGGATTCCTTGGTGCAGGTGCAATGCCGGTGATGGCCATTCTCGCTCTAGGGTATTTCAGCCATCGGATTCAGTATTCGGATGATGGGGTCCTCTCGGGGGCTGGTTCTGGGATTATTGGGATGCTGCCAGATTTGGGCAATACGCTCACCGACAACGATGTCGCGTCTGCCTCGGCCTTCGCGGTGCATCAGATCCGATCGCAGCTTCAGATTAAAAATAAGACCGGCGAATCAATGGTGTATGGCGTCACAAGCCCTGCGCCGCAAGATGGCAAAACGAGCCTGATCATCGCGATGGGATTGTCATTCGCAGAGAGCGGCGAGCGAACGCTGCTTGTTGATCTCGACTTCATTGGACGCGGGTTGAGTGTTCACTTTGGATATCCTGATGCGCCGAGCCTTGCAGAGGTGCTCGATTCGCCCGAAGAGATTGATACGCATATTTGTGACACCGAGTTTGATGGACTTAGTGTTCTTCCCGCAGGCTTTGGCGATGATGAACGAGTGAGTCGGCTTTCGCCTCGCGTAGTGAGCATGTTTATCAACCACTTGCGGGAGGAGTTTGATACCATCTTGATTGACACTGGTCCGATCCTTGGCAGCGTCGAAGCCGCGTTTGTTTCGCCGCAGGCTGACGGCATAATTCTTGTTGTCGGTCGTGGGCAGTTCAAGCCTTTGGTGAAGAAAGCGATTAATCAGATTCTCGCAGTTGATGGTAAGATTGTGGCGACGGTGTTCAATCGTGCGTTGATTCAAGAGCTTCGTCAATCATCGAGCAGCATGTCGGTGCATTTTTCTCGCCAGGTGTCGCGTCAAAAAGATGCGATCAGCCGAAAACAGAATCTATGGGGTGGCCCGGTGGCGGGGGCGTTGTTCCAATCAAAAAAGAAGAGTTCTGAATCACCGATCGTCAAGAGTATGAAACCATGATCGCTCAGCATGTTGATGAATCTGTGCACACACTCTGGGGATTGACCCCTGTGCAGCTCCACGCTCGATACTGGAAATCGCGTGGCGTTCAGGTTGTGTCGAGCAACTCGCCGGGTATTACGATCGACAAGCATGCCGAGTTGTATCTATTGGTGCGTCAAACACATCTCGTGATTGTGCCATTGCCCAAGCTGCTTGAGTTGATGTGCTGGATGAATCCCGAATTGCTGATGATTCGGCTCGCAGAACAGCAAGGGCGCGACTATCGAGAAGTCGTTGATGCGCAAGCCGACGGACAATTTGTAAGATTTCGCCGTGTGTATGATGCGGGCAATCGCAAGCACCAAGCCCGTGTGGGGTTGACTTCGAACCCTGATTTGGCACTCGACTGGGCATCAATGGGTGACACGGCGATGCCTTGGGCGAAGTTGCGCCAGATCGTTCCTCCGGATTTGATTGGTGCAGTGCGTGCCAATGGGCACGTGTACAACAGCGAATCAGATATTGAATGCGCTCGATTTGTTCGCGATCTCGTTCAGACATGGAAGCACCCACTCTCAACAATTTCGCGAGTGCAACGCGTCGGGAAAGAGAGCTGGGGCGATATTGACGCCGGGCAAACCAACCCACAAGCCCTCACCGGACCGATCTGGATCGGTGCCGGGCGATCAATCCCCCACGGCAAGTCGGGGGTCGGTCCAGCGGTGCTCTGGGATGATCCAACGATGCGTCCTGTCCCAGATGAGGTTGATTGGAAAGATATCGAAACCGTCCAAGCTCGTCCTGAACGACGGATCGATGAAGCTGCTCGATTTACATCAAGCCCGCTCAAACGGCTCTTTGATGTTGTCTTCGCGATAATTGCCTTGGTGCTGACGCTCCCGCTGTATCCATTCATCATCGCAGCGATCTGGATCGAGGATCGATCACCGATATTCTTTGCCCATGAGCGCGAGTCGATTCATGGCAAGGAGTTTGGTTGCCTCAAGTTTCGAACAATGTATCGCAACGCCGAAGCCATGAAGGAAGAGCTGCAATCCGAGAATAAAGCCGACGGCCCGCAGTTTTTTATGGAAAAGGATCCGCGGATCACCAAGGTGGGGAGCATTCTTCGCAAACTCCAGCTCGATGAGTTGCCTCAGTTTTTCAATGTGCTCATGGGGCATATGTCGGTTGTTGGTCCTCGCCCGAGTCCATTTACCGAGAATCAGTATTGCCCTGGTTGGCGAGAAGCGAGGCTCAGTGTGCGCCCGGGTGTGACGGGGTTATGGCAAATCCGCCGAACACGATCCGATGGGGCAGATTTTCAAGAGTGGATTCGATACGACATCGAATATGTTGAGAAGGCCACTTTTCAGCTTGATATATATATTATTTGGAAGACAATCGCAATGATCTTTAGGGCCCTCACCCGCCAATGATCCAAACGAAAGGCCATCATGGCACTCAAACCACGCACGCTCCGTCGAGTAATCCTTGCTGGTTCACTCGCGTCTATTGTCATTCTTCTCGGGTTTGGATATTTCGTGGTTCGCCCTTGGCAGCGTCAGCATCAGCTCGATTCGATGTACTCTGACGGATTGGTTGCTGCGCAGGCTGGTGATCATGTTGAAGCCACCAAGCTGCTCGGTCGATATATCAGCCGAAACTCGAACGCTGATCCTGAAATCTATCTCGCGTTCTCGCGATCACGACTCAAGTGCCAAGCGAGCGATGGTGGGCATGTTCTCGTAGCGATTTCAAACTACCGAGAATACCTCAAGGCGGTGCCTGATGATATTGAAGTGTCGAAGGAACTCTTGCCGTTGTTGCGGGCGGCAGATCTGGTGCTTTGCATCGGCTATGACCCCATTGAAATGCGCCCCGGCTGGCGGAATATCTGGGACGTTCACAGCCAAAATGTCATCGACATCGCGCCCGAACCAAACCTGCACTACATGCA
>MAAC01018098.1_pt1 | contig 12963 bp, 11 predicted proteins | sample 1115981 | NCBI WGS metagenome assembly MAAC01 (sample SAMN04961126, study PRJNA320927) | seawater metagenome | isolation source: sample BD02T64 sea water enriched with oil for 64 days | place: USA:Gulf of Mexico | collected 2013-07-27 | reverse complement strand
AAAAAAATGGGTTATAGGGTGGAAATAAATAATATATTAAATATTATTCGCACGTGTACGTCACACATGTGTTTTTTTTGTGCTACTTTTTTTAGAGGTGCGTAATTTCTGTGTGCTGAGTGCTGTTACTAGCACTGCCATTTAATCCACGTACTACTATTAAGTTGCCATCGCTGAGGAGATATAAACCATGCCTAAAGCTAAGAAAGCTGCTGGTCCAAAAAAGGTTGCTAAGAAAGCAGCTACACCTGCCAAAAAGAAGCCTGCGGTATCCAATTCTGCTGTTTCAAAAGCACAGGAATCCGTAGATAAATTATCAACAGAAAGTGCTGCTTTAGCCAAGCAAATAGTTGCTGCTAAAAAGGCGGCTGATGCTGCTAAAAAAGCGGCAGTAAAAGCGGGTACTAAAGGCGCCGCTCGATCTGCTGAAAAAGCAAAGAAAGATGTTGCTAAATTAGCAGAAAAAGCCAAAGCCAACCGCGAAAAGCTTCGTAGTGCTAAAGTAAGCCATGCAATTGCAATGGCTGAAGCAGCAGTGAAGGAGCTTGAAGAAGCTGCTGTTCAAGCTGCTAAGGATTATGCAGAAGCACTAAGTTCTCGTGCTGAAGCTGATTTGAAGAAAGCTATTGCTGCTTTTGAGTCCAAATGGCGTAAAGGCCGTGAGAAATCGGACACTAAGAAGGCTAAGGCTAAAGAAAAGAGCACTTCATCTAAGGTTAAAACTGCATCTAAGAAAGCAGCAACCAAAGTTAAAGGCATTGAGAAGAAAGAAGCTAAGCGTCAAAAAGTCGCTGCCGCTCCTAAAAAGAAGCCAGCAGCTAAGAAAAAGCCTGCAGCTCCTAAGAAAGCCGCTGCAAAAGCCGCTAAGCCTGCTGCAAAGAAGGCTCCTGCGAAGAAAGCCGTTGCGAAGAAGGCTCCTGCAAAGAAAGCCGCTGCAAAGAAGGCTCCTGCAAAGAAAGCCGCTGCGAAGAAGGCTCCTGCTAAGCCAGCTGCTAAAAAACGCGGTCGTCCAAAGAAGGCTTAATAAAAGAGGGAAACCTTTTTACTTAAGCAGAAAAAACCCTGGGTTCTCCCGGGGTTTTTTTGTTTTATAAGGCGCTGTTGGGTGCTGACCCTGAGATTAATACCGATTCTAGTGCTTTCAGGCTCTCTGGGTCGTTAATATTAGCAAAGGAAGAATGGAGTTCTGGTTTTTTAATAATATGAGGGTTTTGTTGCATACACCACCGCATTAACCGCCGATTACCCTCCTGGTAATAACGCTCTAAGCTTTCAATTAACGAACGGTGGTACAAACCAAAAAGCGGGTGTGTTCGTTCCCCATCATCGATTAGTGATAATGCCGTACTCTCGCAACAAAGCACTTGTACTAAGTTCTCTGCTAACAGCGGTGCATCAACAGGTACGATAACAGCGTAAGGTGTCGAGATTGTTTTAAGCGCTGCCAAAATACCCGCAACCGGCCCTTGAAAACTACTTGGCGTATTAGTATCTCCATCTACCCCGGGTAAATCTGTTACTACGTTGATATTCAGGGTGCGATAACGCTCAAGCTCTCGGTTGGCGCTAATAACAACGGAATTAACTTGAGGTTTTAAGCGGGCAAGGGTATGAGAAATCAAGGGTAGGTTATTTAGCATGACCCACCCTTTATCTACTCCACCCATCCGGCTACCCGCGCCACCCGCTAGTATGATACCTGTGATGTGTTCTTTCTTTATAGTTGTTTGTGCGGCAGTTGTATTTTTCACGATAGGTACTTGTCTTATGTGGACTGTTTGTCGAGGAACTTTGAGCGTAACGGGGTTGAGTTTATGAGGTATTTTCACCTAGCAATAGGTATTTTTGTGGAAACTTGCGATAATAGCGCAAGTTATATTCCGTGATAGCAAAAGTTATGATTACCAATAACCATGTGATGTTATGAAAAAGAATTATTTAGCCATCGATACAACCACAGAGGCTTGTTCTGTCGCATTATCTTGTGATGGCAATATTCAGAGCCGATATACAGAAGAACCTCGTAAGCATGCTGATTTAGTATTGCCAATGGTTGATGAACTGTTGACTGACGCTGGTATTACACTAACTCAACTTAATGGTATTGCTTTTTGCCAAGGGCCGGGCGCTTTCACCGGGCTTCGTATTGGCGCAGGTGTTGTGCAAGGGTTAGCTTTTTCTGCTGATGTACCGGTGTTGGGAGTATCAACATTAGCAACAATGGCTCAAAGAGCTCACCGGGAACATAAGGCCTCACATGTCTATGCGGCAATTGATGCTCGTATGGGGGAAATCTATTGGGGGTGTTATTGGTTATCAGAAAATCTAATGTTATTGCAAGGAGAGGAGAGTGTTGTTGAGCCTCATGCAGTGACTCATTCTGAGATTGTGCCATCGATATCAAATAATAAAGATGAGTGGGTGGGGTGCGGTACTGGCTGGGCATTTAACGAAGCTCTTAACTCTGCCGGTATTCAGGTGTCGAATGTTTATGACAAAATGTTACCTCATGCGATTGATGCATTAACATTGGCAATTCCTGGTTTAGAGGCTGGTAACGGTGTGAGTGCGGAATTTGCGTTGCCGCATTACGTTAGAAATAATGTGGCAAAGAAAAAAGCTGAGCAGGGTTAATGACGTCAGGTAGTTAAACTAGGTAGTTAACCTCAATAACTAATTTTGATAGCTACCTTCGACAGTTACCTTCGATAAATTGCATAACCGTTTTTAGGATTATGATGGATTGGTTTCAAGCAGTATTCTTAGCATTAATTCAGGGGCTCACGGAATTCTTACCCGTATCAAGCTCTGCCCATTTAATTTTGCCTTCGCAGATTTTGGGGTGGCAGGATCAAGGTATCGCATTTGATGTGGCGGTGCATTTGGGAACACTTATTGCGGTGGTGTTATATTTTCGTGCTGATGTGTTATCGATTACTGGCGGTAGTATAAAAGCAATTCAGCAGCGTCAAACCAATGAGCACTTTTTGATGGGAGTGGCCGTTGTGATTGGCACTATCCCTGCCGTCATTATGGGAGGGCTTTTTCATGATTTTATCAGTCAAGAGTTACGTTCAGCTTGGGTGATTGCCTGTACGACACTGATCTTTGGTGTTTTGCTGTGGGCTGCTGATAGCAAAGGTAGTCGAGTGTTGCAGCAGCATCAGATGACACTTAAATTTGCGCTAATTATTGGGTGCGCACAAGCCGTGGCGTTGATACCGGGCACCTCTCGTAGTGGTATTACGATTACAGCAGCACTATTTCTTGGGTTTGATCGCACATCATCTGCTCGGTTTTCTATGTTGTTGTCAATTCCCCTTATTCTAGCGGCGGGATTACTTGAAACGTTAAAGTTAGTAAAAGCGGAAGGCCCAGTGCTTTGGGATATGATTGTCCTTGGTACTTTGGTATCAGGGGCAAGTGCTTATTTGTGTATCCACACTTTTTTACGATTATTAGACCGAATTGGCATGCTTCCGTTTGTAATATATCGAATGTTGTTAGGGGCCTTCCTTATATTTTTCATTGCCTTAGCTTAGCGCGTTAACTTTTAGCTGAAGAATTTGACGTTATAATGACGAATTATCAAGCTGGGATTGACGGAAAACCTCGCTATACTGGGTAATTGGATGTTTGTAAAAGGATGCGTTAACTAATTATTATATGAATATTGCTGGCAACTCACTTCAGTCCACTTATCTGCCTGCGCCCCCGAGAGATATTCGTGATGGTGAGGGTGCGCTTGCTCGTAGAAAGCAGCAGCTGGAGACTGAACAAGAGCAACGCAAACAAGTATCTCAACCTGTAGGGGGCCAAGAGCGGTCTCGTGAGGGCAGAGATGTAACGCGTGTGTCGGGTTTGGAAGCCACTAACAAGCAATATGAAGCTAAACCAGCCCCAGACTTTTCAAAATTATCCAATAGCCAGCAAAAAGCCGTGAAAGCTTATACGGAAGCAGATGTTTTTAGCCGTATTGATGGCAATACTGATTTCTTAGGTTCAATTGATGTGTTCGTATAATAGCTCTGATGTAAACAGTTCTGAAGAAAATCCCCCACGTTTAAACAGCCAAGATTCTAAACAACGCGATAAAGGCCTTGTTGATGGTCATTTGATTAACGCTGTTTGTCTACGCGATACAAGCTTTGAGCAACGTATAATGGCGTTGGGGTGCGGTGAGGTTGTTTTGCCTTGTGATGTTGTTGAGAACGCAGGAGCGTTGGAGGCGCATTCTGCACGTTATGTGTTACTACTAGAAAACAACCGTATTCAATTGGCACCCAAGGATAAGTCAATGGGTAATCCTGTTGTGGTTGACTTCTCTAGTGGCACGATTGGGTTTCGCGGAAGGCAAAATGTACGTCAAGAACTGTTGGTTAAAGCCGTATTTGGGCGAGATAAGAAATCTGTCCCCAATGTTTTAGATGTGACGGGTGGTTTGGGGCGAGACAGCTTTATTCTTGCCTGTGCGGGATGTAATGTGACAACGCTAGAGCGAAGCCCCCTGGTTTTTTTATTGCTGTCAGACGGCTTATACCGCGCTGCAGCAGATATCGAGCTACAACCTGTCATTCAACATATTGACCTACATTTTTGTGATGCTGTTAAAGCGGACAACCTTGCTCTCGATTCTTCTTTCTACGACGTTGTGTATATGGATCCCATGTTTCCTGAGCGGACAAAGTCTGCATTGGTTAAAAAGGAAATGCGGGTATTTCGAGACGTGGTTGGGGAAGATATGGATGTGAATCAACTTTTTGAGCAAGCAAGAAATGTCGCTCGGAAAAAAGTTATTGTGAAGCGCCCGAGAAAGTCGGCGTTTATCCAGGATAAAAAGCCAACTTATTCAGTAGAAGGGCGCTCCAGTCGTTTTGATGTTTATCAGATGTAGCTATTGAATGTGATTATTAGCCATGCCCATGGGTTATTTGGCGAATGGTTTGTCGTACTTCTCGGTTTAGAATCATTTTTGCATCTTTGTTTGCGCCAATAATACGATCATCGTAGGTTAGCTTTCCATCTTTGCCCTCTGTAAGGATTTCATTGTCTAACATAGCCTCGAAGAAGCCGCGGAATAATGCTTTGTCTGAAAATTCAGGAGTGTGAAATTCGTGTAATAGAGAAATGCGTTGTGCTAACTGAGTACAAAGCTCTTCTAGTTGTTTCAGGTTCAAGGTGTTTGACCCCGCTTGTTGAAGAATTTGCACAGCCATAAAAAATCGTTCGAGGGTTTGTTTGGTCGTGTTTGCCAATACCGATAAACTTAAATATTCAGGAGTGCTGGTATCGGGTGTTGATATCGTGTCGTCATCAACGCTCAGTAGGCCTTCTTCCGCTAATAATTGCACATGTAGCTCTATGAGTTTAGGTAATTCACCTAAAGGGCAATGGATTGATAGTTCGGATTTCATGAATGGGAAAACGGTCAAGCAGACCCGGTGGAGTTCAGCTTTAGTAATCTCTCGATTATTAATCAGCAAACAGGCAATTAATGAGGGTAATGCGAACATATGGATATTGTTGTTTCTGAAATAGGTTAACAATACAGCTTTTTCGTCAATGGCCAGCAAAATGTCACCAAAGGGGTGTTTTTGTCGAACAATCACTTCAAGTTTTTCACAGTACGCTATTATTTCGGCGCCGGATAACGGTGTGACCTCCATGGCATTCGAGTAAGGTGCTTCTCTCAATAATTTAAGATAGAAGTTGAGTTGCCACTCAAGCGCTTTTTCATCCATTGCGTGTTTATGTGTGGATAGGATGGTTAAACTCATTAAGCTTACAGGGTTTACAACCGCAGCGTTGTTGATGCTGGTCATTATGCGTTTGCCTGCAAGGTTCACTGCGTCTTCTATCCACTCAGGGGGATTTTCTTCTTGGTACTCTTCATGCTTCCATTGAGGGAACTTGTTGTCTAACAATGCTTCTAGATGAATCGGTTCGCCAAAGTTCACGTGTACTTTGCCAAACGTGCCTTTGATATTTTTAAAGGCTTTTATTAGGCCAAATATGGATTCATTTTTCTTCTTTTTTCCGTGCATTTCACCAACGTAGGTACCGCCTTCCAGAAGGCGCTCGTAACCAAAATACACAGGAACAAAAACAAAAGAGCGTTTTCTTGTACGTAAAAAACTGCGAATGGTCATTGATACCATGCCTGGGCGAGGCGATAACAAACGGCCTGTTCGACTTCGGCCGCCTTCTACGAAATACTCGACTGGGAAACCTCGGTCAAATACAGTACTTAAGTACTCGTTAAATACTGCGGTGTAGAGAGGGTTGCCTTTAAAGCTTCTTCTTAGGAAAAAAGCACCACTCTTTCGTAAAAAACTTCCAATAAGTGGCATGTTGAGATTAATACCGGCGGCTATATGAGGAGGTACGTGGCCGTTTTCATGGAGAACGTAGGATAAAAGCAGGTAATCCATGTGGCTGCGATGGCAAGGCACATAAATCACCTCGTTGTCATTGGCAACTTTCTGCAAACGATCAAGGTTAGTGATGGTGACGCCGTCATATAATTTGTTCCACAGGCGCTTTAGCATCAGCTTAAAGGAGCGAATAACGGGGTAGGAGTAATCAGCAGCAATTTCATTGCCGTATTTAATGGCTTTGGCTTCAGCTTGTTTTTCGGAAATTTTAGTAGTTTTTATTTCTTCTTGGACTGCAAACTTAACGCTATCCGTTGAAAGTAGGGAATTAACGATGGTTCGTTTGTGGGATAAATCCGGGCCAGTAATGGTTTCTTTTTGACGTCGAAAATGTACTCGTAAGATTCGACCAATTTTTCGTACCGCTCGCTCACTCGATATGTTGCTGTCTTCTTGTAATACCGTACTGATTGATAACGGTTCGTTAAAGTGTACAAGTGTTTGCCGTCCTTGGATGAGGATAATAAAGAGTTTACTGATGAAGCCCGGAACTGCCCAGCTTTCAGAAAAAAGTGCTTTAAATATCGAATTTTCTTTGTCAGGATGACTGCCCCATAAAATGGATACAGGAACAAGCTGAACATCCATCCCTTCTTGTTTTTGGACTTGTTCTACTAGTTGGTGTAGTTTCTCTGGGTTCTGGGTTGTCGTGCGCCAGCCTTTTTGTTCACTTAAATATAAAGCAGCATTGGGTTCTTGGTAGCCCGCAACGTTTAACCCATCTATTGGGCGTGGTAGACCCAGGTTTTTACACTCTTGATCCATTACCAAAAAGTCGGAAAGTGACTTGTCTCTTAAAACAAAACAAACAGGTTTTTCAGGGTCAATATTAAGGTGTGTTAAATCGGTGGGTTGAGCCTTGCTCTTAACCAATAGAAATAGGATGTTTCGAACAATAACAAGAAAAAAACGTTTCAATCCAGACATCGATAGACCTTGAATGCAATAAAACATGCAATATGCATGTAAAAGACAGCGTGACCTTGGAGGCTCGCTGGACAATTATTCGTAACAAGCCGGTTTTGCTGTGGAATGGGCAGGACGGCTGTTTGGTCGGTAAGTGTACCTATTCTTTCGCTTGTCGGCAAAGCCATGCCAGAAGTGGGGTGTAACATTTTATAAATTACGTATAAATAACCTTAATCTATTGAAAATTAACCGATATGTTTTATATTCCGTGACCAGGGAACTCCTTTGGGAACTCTTGCGGTACAGCTAGGTCAATAAGGCTTGAGACAGTATGTTGGGGAATAAAAAGTAAACAATATGATTACAGTTGATAATTTAACGAAACGATTTGGCCCATTCACTGCGGTTGACGGTCTCTCTTTTACCGTTAAACCGGGAGAAGTGTTGGGTTTTTTGGGGCCCAATGGTGCTGGGAAATCCACAACCATGAAAATGATTACAGGGTTTCTTGCTCCCACAAGCGGACAGGTAACCGTGTATGGCCACAATACCCTCGACGACAGTCTTAACGCTCGAAAAATCATGGGATATTTACCTGAAGGCGCTCCTAGTTACGGGGATATGACCCCATTAAAATTTCTTCGCTTCATCGGTGAAGTTAGAGGGTTTCGTGGTGCTGAGCTAACGCAAAGAGTGCAGTCAGTGGTTGATGCTTTGCAGCTAGAGTCGGTTCTTAACCAAACGATTGAAACTTTGTCAAAAGGGTTCAAACGTCGAGTCGGCTTGGCGCAGGCCATTATTCACGACCCTAAAGTGTTGGTGCTTGATGAACCAACCGATGGGTTGGATCCGAACCAAAAGCACGAGGTTCGAAAACTTATTCAAAATCTATCGAAAGATAAAATTGTTATCGTATCTACTCATATATTGGAAGAGGTCAGTGCGGTTTGTACGCGGGCGATGATCATTGCTGGCGGCAAACTTCTGGTTGATGACACTCCTCAAGCCCTGGAGGCGCGTTCGCGGTTTCACGGCGCCATTCAGTTAGTGTTAACTCATGCAGAGGGTGCACTTGAGCAATTGCAGGCGCTGGAGGGAGTGAAATCCGTTGAATTGTCAGAAAGTGGGTTGTCGCTTACCGTATTTCCGGAGGTTGGTGCTTCGTTATTTTTACCCATAAACGACCTGCTTCAGAAAAATAACTGGGAAGTACATGAGTTTCATGTTGAAAAGGGGAAGCTTGATGATGTGTTTCGAGCGATTACTCATGGAGGTAGTGTAAATGAGTAACTTTACCGTAGTATTAAAACGAGAGCTGGCCAGCTATTTTGCTACCCCATTAGCCTACGTTTTTATTGTGATATTTCTGATGTTAACGGGAGTGTTTACCTTCTTTTTGGGTGGTTTTTTTGAGAATGGCCAAGCTGATTTGTGGGCGTTTTTCAACTTCCACCCATGGTTGTACTTGTTTTTAGTGCCTGCATTGTCGATGCGTCTTTGGTCTGAGGAGCGCAAAAGTGGCACCATTGAATTGTTAATGACATTGCCCATTTCACTGCGTGATATGGTCGTGGGTAAGTTTTTGGCTGCGTGGTTATTTACAGGTATCGCTTTGTTATTAACCTTTCCATTATGGATGACGGTTAATTACCTAGGTGAGCCGGATAATGGTGCAATAATGGCGGGATATCTAGGTAGCTGGATGATGTCTGGCGCTTTTCTTGCTATTGGTTCTTGCATATCTGCGGCCACAAAAAACCAAGTGATTGCGTTTATTCTTACGGCGGTTGTATGTTTCTTGTTTGTTATGAGTGGTTTTAACCTGGTGCAGGAATGGTTCACTGGGTGGGCATTGGATTGGGTTGTTGATGCAATAGCAGCGTTAAGTTTTTTAACCCATTTTAATGCGATTGCTAAAGGTGTTTTAGATCTTCGTGATGTGCTGTATTTCATGGTCATCATCATCGGTTGGTTGGTAGCAACCGCCATTGTTCTTGATATGAAAAAAGCAGATTAGGAGATATGTTAATGAAAACCAATCGATTGTTTTCAGGTGTTGGCCTGATCGTTGTAGCAGGTATCGTGCTGGTATCTACGGTAGTATTTGACCGTTTATTCACAAATGCACGTATCGATTTAACAGAAAATAACCTTTATACCTTGTCGGACGGCAGCCGAAATGTAGTTGCTGGCCTTGAAAGGCCTGTAGATCTATTCTTTTTCTTTTCAAAGACGGCAACAAAAGATGCGCTGGCTTGGCGTAACTATGCAAAACAGGTGAGGGAATTACTGGAGGAGTTTGAGTTAGCATCCGAAGGTAATGTACGTTTGCATGTGATTGACCCTGAGCCGTTTTCGGAAGAAGAAGATCAGGCGGCAGAATATGGCTTGGAGGCGGTTAATCTTGCCGCTGGCGCTGATCCCGTTTATTTTGGTATGGCGGTTATTAGTGGTGACGGTGATGCGCAAAGCAAAGAAGTTGTACCATTCTTTCAGCCTGATCGGCAGGAGCTATTGGAGTACGACATTGCTCGGATGATGTATCAAGCAAGTCGAGTTAAGAAACCGAAAGTTGGATTGATCAGCAATTTGGAGATCAACGGCGGTTTTGACATGATGCGTAGAGCCCCCAAAGAACCTTGGTTTGTGATGAAGCAATTGGGGCAATTGTTCGATATCAGCGAATTGAGGGATGATGTCCAAGAGATTGATGCTGACATAGATTTGTTGGTGGTTGTTCACCCCAAGGATCTTCCGCTTACCACGTTGTTTGCCATTGACCAGTTTGTTTTGCGCGGTGGACGGCTGTTGGTTTTTGTTGACCCGTTTTCTGAGCGAGACCCTATGGGAGCACAGCAACCGGGGGCGAATGTGTCATCAACCTTGCCTAAATTGTTTGATGCCTGGGGGGTTGTGTTTGATACAACTCACTTTATAGGTGACTACCAATTGGCATTGCAGGTGAGCTCAGGGCAAGGGCAAGCCCCTTTTAAGCACCTGGCGATTTTACAGCTCACGGATGCAAATCATGGTGAAAAGGATATAACAACGGGTCAACTTGAATCTCTCAATTTTTCTTCTTCTGGATATTTGTCACCTGCTGAAGGCGCTACAACGACGTTTAAACCGTTGTTGCTGTCGTCCAAATATGCAATGCCATTAAATGTTGAAAAAATAGCGACAGGTAAGGATCCTAAAGATTTAGCGAAGGGTTTTGATCCGACGGATGAGCAGTATGTGTTGGCCGCGAGAATTTCTGGGACAGTTAAAAGTGCCTTCCCTGGGGGTGTTCCCATTGATGAAGGTGACGATCGTGATGATGCAGAGAACGACGCTACGAGTGAAAATACCAAGAATAAAGAATACCTCACTGAATCCACGAATGACATTCAAGTGATGATTGTTGCAGATAGTGACCTGCTAACAGATCGTTTATGGGTAAGGGTGCAGGCTTACTTTGGGCAGAGCATTGCGCAGCCTTTTGCAGATAATGGGTCGTTTTTTGTCAATAGCGTTGACGCGCTGTCAGGTAGTTCTGATTTGATAAGTATCAGAAGTAGAGGTCGGTTTATTCGTCCCTTTACCGTTGTACAAGAAATGCGACATCAAGCTGAAACTGCTTTTAGAGAGAAAGAGGAGCAATTGCAGCAGCAGCTAGTGGCGGCAGAGCAGAAACTAGTCGCATTACAAAATCAGCGGGACGATAGTGGTAATATGCTAACATTATCTCCAGAGCAGGAGGCTGAATTAATTAAGTTTCAAGATCAAAAGCTGGCTATTCGTAAGCAGTTACGAGAGGTGCAGCACCAGCTAAATCAAGATATTGATAACTTAGATATATGGTTAAAAGTGATTAATATTGCTTTGGTGCCAGCGTTGTTAACGTTATTTGCGATTGGCATTGCAATGTACCGTCGACGAGCGCGTAGCGCTTAATACCCATATTCACTCTACACAAAAAAGTATCCAAATTATCTACTATGCCAACGACTACGATTAAAAACACCTGTTTCGAGAGATTAGATCAGATCTTGCAGCAGGTTCAGCCGCTCTGCGAACCGTTGCGGCTTGTTGTTGGTTATAGTGGTGGTTTGGATTCAGCTGTTTTAGTGAAATTGTTGGTCGATTATTGTAATCGGTCGTTTCAAAAAAGACACTTTAGCTTGGAAGCAGTGCACATTAACCACCAACTGTCTGCCAATGCGGATAGTTGGCAAGCTCAATGCGAGGCTGTCTGCGAACAATATAAACTTCCCCTTACCACTGTAAAAGTCGATGTAAATGCTCAAGGAAAAGGTGTCGAGTCGGCAGCTCGAGATGCCCGTTACCAGGTTTTTCAGGAGGTTTGTGCCGACGATGGCGTACTTTTGCTAGCTCACCACCTTAATGATCAGGCTGAAACATTATTTATTCGGTTAATGCGAGGAAGTGGTCCATTGGGCTTGGGTTCAATGAAGGAGCTGAGCCAATACGGTGAAATGCCGGTATTGCGACCCTTATTGTCGGAATCACGAGTAGATTTAGAGCGCTTTGCTCAATCAGAGGCGCTATCTTGGGTCAATGATGAGTCCAATGCTGACTCAAAATACGACCGAAACTATTTGCGGAATGACGTATTGCCGTTGATGGAGGATCGTTGGCCGTCAATGTTAACCAGTGTTTCTCGTTCCGCAAGGTTATGTTCTGAGGCGCAGAGTTTAGCTGATGATTTGGCGGTGCTAGACGTAGCTAAGTTGCGGAGAGAGGCGGGTGGTTTTGGTGAATGTTTGGATGTAAGCCTTCTTGCTGGACTTTCCTCGACGCGAATTTTTAATGTTTTACGATATTGCCTGAGAGTACAAGGGTTACCTTTGCCCTCAGAAGCCGTATTGACACGTGTTTTAACTGAGGTAATACCCGCTAGTGAGGATGCGAACCCCTTGGTTCAATGGTCTGGCGGGGAAGTTCGGCGTTATGACGGAGCTTTATATCTACTTTCCCCACTTGCAGAGGTGGAAAATGACGCCCGCCGGAGGTTAACTGTACCGCTAGCGAACCTTGAGCCTATTAACGTGAGGGAGGGTGACATCCAAGGATATGTCTTGCCTTGGGGAGGGGAGCTATTTATATCGTCAAATGAGGAGGGGTTGGAAAAACTTCGATCTCAGGAGGGGGCTGTTCTCGACGGGATTTTACCTTTGTCTTTAACGGCCGACCAATGGTCAAGGGTTTCTGTTCGTATTGCTACCTCCAAAGATAGCTTGAAGCCAGAGAATCGCTCGGCAAACCCGTTGAAGCATTGGTGGCAGCAATGTCGCACTCCAACGTGGTTTAGACGTAGGCAGCCGCTGTTATTTTGTGATGATGCGCTATTATTAGCCCCAGGACTTATTGCCTGTGGGGGTGATGTTGGAGCAGAGTCTTATGTTGAGAAACGCTGGATTGCTTGGTGGCCTTATACGGTTGTGTAAATATTGTGTAAGTGTTGAGTGAAACTGTTGCTCCTGCTGATTGAGCATTGGGCTTTAATACTGTAGAATTAGCGCCCATTCTGAGCCATTGGCTCCCCTCACATTTTCCCTAATTTCCGTCTCAGTGGATTGTAATGACACGATATATTTTTGTGACAGGTGGTGTTGTA
>MAAC01018285.1_pt1 | contig 12964 bp, 8 predicted proteins | sample 1115981 | NCBI WGS metagenome assembly MAAC01 (sample SAMN04961126, study PRJNA320927) | seawater metagenome | isolation source: sample BD02T64 sea water enriched with oil for 64 days | place: USA:Gulf of Mexico | collected 2013-07-27 | reverse complement strand
CAATAGCTCAATCATTGTGCCACGAATTTGTGATATGAAGTATGCATGAGCCGTATACGAGGTCCGTACGTACGGTTCTGTGAGAGGGATGGAGCATAAGCTCCACCCTACTCGATGTTAAATCTTAGACAATCAGCCTCGGCACAGGCTCCTACATTAACCGACCTGCAAGCATCTATGTTGTTGTTAAAATACTGCTGCCATAACGGATTAAGAAATTCATTACGATGATAAAATCTTGGTATAGTTTTGTTTATTAAATTCATCAACATTATCAGTTACTTACCTTGTTTCAGTGATTGAAAGTCACGATCTCAGGTTTTAACTTATGAGTTCATATTCGTTTTTGGAATAAAAAATCGTTATCTATTCTTTTATGTTTCACTCCAAGCTGTTTATCCTGTACTCATATTAAATTAGTGTAGAGTTTGGAGCAGCACCATGTTGGTAAAAGCCAATGATGACTTAGGGTCAAGTTTAAGCAGTGACCAACTGCAACAATTACAACAGGTGATTCATCAATATTCACCATTGCAACTTGCCTGGGCAAGCGGTTATTTGGCGGCAAAAAGTGAAACTTCGCCTAGTATTGTCCAGCCACAAGCTGCGGCAAGCCCGGTTGGTAAACTGACGATATTGTATGGTTCACAAACCGGTAACGCTAAAGGTGTTGCAGAACAAGTTCATAGTAGTGCTTTAAGCCAGGGGATCAAAGCTACCTTGGTCAATATGAGCGACTACAAGCCTAAAAGCTTAAAAGCAGAAACTCATTTATTAGTGATTGCCAGTACCAATGGCGAAGGCGAGCCACCCGATGATGCGATGGCATTGCATGACTTCTTAAGCTCAAAGCGTGCGCCTAAACTCGATTCACTGCAATATTCGGTATTGGCCTTAGGAGATTCGAGCTATGAATTCTTCTGTCAAACCGGCAAAGATTTTGATGAAAAATTAGCAAACCTTGGTGCGAAACGCATTAGCGATCGTATCGATTGTGATGTTGATTATCAAGAACAGGCGAAAACTTGGCAAGAATCTGCGTTGAAACAAGTGGCCGATACTCTTACCTGCAGCACTGCTGAAGTTGTACATTTACCGTTTGACTCAGTAAATACTGCGGCAAGTGCCAGTGTCTACAACAAAGAGAATCCATTTGTCGCGACGGTATTAGCGAACCAAAAAATCACCGGTCGCGATTCAAACAAAGTGGTGCAACATGTAGAAATTGATTTGAGCGATTCTGGTCTCAGCTATCAACCAGGCGATGCCTTGGGTATTTGGCCGGTCAATGATACTGAGTTAGTCACGCAATTAATTGCTAAGTTAGGATTGGTTGCTGATGAGACGGTATCAATAAACAATGAATCAGCTACTTTGCAGCTAGCATTAACTGAAAAGCTTGAAGTTACCGGTTTAAGTAAAGCAAGTATAGTTAACTGGGCCAAATTGGCAGACAACGAATCACTAAACTCATTGTTAACAGATAACGAATCATTACGTGATTTTATTAACAGCAAGCAAGTGATTGATTTAGTAAGCACATATCCGGCTACCCCAAGTGCGCAACAACTGGTTGATAGTTTAGCGGCACTTACGCCACGTTTATATTCTATTGCTTCGAGTCAAGAAGAAGTCGAAGAAGAAGTTCACTTAACCGTAGGCTTGGTTGAATATTTTGAATCGGAAGGTGTCAATGAAGAGCGTCGTTTAGGCTCCGCTTCAGGCTTTTTAATAGAACGCTTGCAAGAAGATGACGAAGTGAAAGTGTTCATTGAACACAACAATAATTTCCGTTTACCTGAAAATCCAGAGACAAAAGTGATCATGGTTGGCCCTGGTACTGGCGTTGCACCATTTAGAGCATTTTTGCAGCATCGTGAAGGCGCCGATGCCAATGGCGAAAACTGGTTATTCTTTGGCGATCAAACCTTCACCCAAGACTTCCTATATCAGCTTGAATGGCAAAGTTACCTGAAATCAGGCCTGTTAAATCGCTTAGATGTTGCCTTCTCACGCGACCAGGCAGAAAAAGTTTACGTGCAACATAAGCTTGTTAAGCAAGGCAAAGAAGTCTTTAACTGGTTGGAAAATGGCGCACATTTTTATATTTGTGGCGACATGCAACGCATGGCCAAAGATGTTCATCAGGCATTAGTAGAAATTGTCAGTGAGCACGGCAATAAAACAGCGGAACAAGCTGAAGATTATTTAAAACAATTACGCATTAGTAAGCGTTACCAGAAGGATGTTTATTAATGTCGAACTATCAAAATAACTTAGATGCAACCGATCCTAATGTGGTTAAAGGCAATCTAGCCGTAAATGAAAGAATCAAAGGCGAAAGTAAGCATTTACGTGGCACCATTGCCGCGGATTTAAATGATGACATTACCGGTGGATTTACCAGCGATAATTTCCAGTTAATTCGTTTTCATGGCATGTATCAGCAAGATGATCGTGATTTTCGTGCCGAGCGCACCAAGCAAAAGCTTGAGCCGTTACACAACGTTATGCTGCGCGCAAGAATGCCGGGCGGAGTAATAACTCCGACGCAATGGCTAGCCATAGATAAATTCGCCGATGAACATACCTCATACGGCAGCATTCGTTTAACGACTCGACAAACCTTTCAGTTTCACGGGGTATTAAAGCCGAACATTAAATTAATGCATCAAACGCTTAATTCTATCGGCATCGACTCTATTGCCACCGCAGGTGATGTAAATCGTAATGTGCTATGTACGTCGAACCCAGTTGAATCGGTATTGCACCAGCAGGCCTATGAATGGGCCACTAAAATCAGTGAGCACCTGTTACCAAAAACCCGAGCTTATGCAGAAGTGTGGCTGGATGGTGAAAAAGTTGAAGAAACTGCAGGACAAGAAGTTGAACCTATTTTAGGCAGTACTTACTTACCGCGTAAATTCAAAACTACAGTGGTCATTCCACCAGATAACGATATTGATGTACACGCTAACGATTTAAACTTTGTTGCCATTAGTGATGGTGAAAACCTGGTCGGCTTTAACGTTTTAGTCGGTGGTGGTTTGGCGATGACCTTTGGTGATGACTCTACTTATCCACGTCGCGCCGATGATTTTGGTTTTATCGAATTAAAAGATACCTTAGCGTTTGCCGAGGCGGTAGTGACCACTCAGCGTGACTGGGGCAATCGAATAAATCGTAAGAATGCGAAAACTAAATATACCTTAGACAGAGTCGGTATCGAGACTTTTAAAACGGAAGTTGAAAACCGCACTGGCGTTAAGTTTGCCGATTCTCGTCCTTATGAATTTACTAACCGTGGCGATAAAATTGGTTGGGTTGAAGGTATTGATGGCAAGCACCACTTAACCTTGTTTATCGAAAATGGTCGTATAAAAGATAACGCCGATGCCTCGCTTAAAAGTGGGGTAAAAGCCATTGCTGAAATTCATCAGGGTGATTTTCGCATGACCGCCAATCAAAATTTGATTGTCGCCAGTGTTGCCGCAGATCAGAAAGCCATTATTGAACAAATTGCGATTGAGCATGGTTTGATTGATGCATCTCAGTCACAGCAACGTCAAAATTCGATGGCTTGTGTCGCGTTTCCAACGTGTCCGTTAGCGATGGCTGAAGCCGAGAGGTTCTTGCCTGAGTATGTGACACAAATCGAAGGCTTGCTGGCAAAACACAACATCAGTGATGAGCACATTATTTTCCGAGTTACCGGTTGTCCTAATGGCTGTGGCCGAGCATTGCTGGCTGAGATCGGTCTGGTAGGCCGTGGTCCAGACAAATACAACATGTATTTAGGTGGCAACATTGCCGGCACCCGAGTACCTAAACTTTATCAAGACAATATCAGTTCAGCACAAGTGTTGACTCATATGGATGAATTGATCGGTTTATGGGTTGCTAATCGAAATGACAATGAATGTTTTGGTGATTTTGTGATTCGTCACGGCATTGTTAGTGAAGTTAAAGTGAGTTCTAGGGATTTTCATGGCTAATTTAGCAGTAAATAAACGTTTTCCGGCAACCTTGCCCGAGTCGCTATTGCAAAATTGGAATGAGCAATTAGAGCAAATGACTCCAGTCGAGCGACTCGAATGGGCATTTGCTAATTTGCCTGATAATTTTGCCTTAACCTCAAGTTTTGGTATTCAATCGGCCGTAATGCTGCATATGACTACCCAAATAAAACCTGATATCCCGGTAGTGCTTACCGATACCGGTTATCTGTTTGCTGAAACTTATCGGTTTATCGATGAGCTAACCGAACGTCTGAACTTGAATTTGCAGGTGTTTCGCGCCGACATTTCGCCGGCATGGCAACGTGCCAGACATGGTAAACAGTGGGCGCAAGGGGAAAGCGAACTTAAACAATATAATGTCGCCAATAAAGTCGAGCCATTAGAAAAAGGCTTAGACGAATTGCAATCCAACACCTGGTTTTCTGGGGTGAGACGTAGTCAAACCGATCATCGAAAATCATTGCCGGTACTGCAAGTGATTCGTGGCCGCTTTAAGTTTCACCCAATTATTGATTGGACCAACAAAGATGTTCATCAATATTTGACCAAGCATAATTTACCTTACCACCCGTTATGGGAAGAGGGTTATGTATCGGTAGGTGATAAACATTCCAGCCAACCGTTAACTCTAGGTATGGATGAGCAAGACACCCGCTTTAACGGCATGCAACGAGAATGTGGATTACATACAGATGGTGATGGAATCTAAATACCACGCCGCTCCTCGGTAAATAAAGAAAGGCCAGTGTAATTTATACACGGGCCTCTTTGTTTCTAAAGGCTACGGGCTACGGGCAGCCCGTGTTAGTTTCAATCAATATTTAAATTAACACATTCTGCCAGAAGCCAGAAGCCAAAAGCTCGTAGTTCCCCGTTCCCCGTTCCGAGTTCCTAGCATTCTGTACCTACAACACCGGCGCAATCACCAGTGACACAATCGCCATCACATTAATCAAGATATTCATTGAAGGGCCGGAAGTGTCTTTGAACGGGTCACCAACGGTATCGCCAACCACCGTTGCCGCATGAGTATCGCTGCCTTTACCACCCAAGTTACCTTTTTCAACGTATTTCTTGGCGTTATCCCAGGCACCACCGGCGTTAGCCATCATTAATGCCATCAATACACAGCCTAATAGTGCTCCAGCTAGCATGCCCCCCAGAGCTTGTGGACTAATACCAAACCCGACAATTGCCGGCGCACTTACCGCAATTACCCCGGGCAAGATCATTTTCTTCAACGCCGCTGTGGTGGCAATGTCGACACAACGGGCAGTATCAGGCTCTGCTTTGCCTTCTAACAACCCCTCAATTTCTCTAAACTGCCGGCGGATTTCATGGATCATCTCAAAGGCGGCATCACCCACTGCAGTCATGGTTAAAGAAGCAATAAAGAAGGGTATCATTCCACCAATAAACAAGCCGATTAGCACTTGCGGATCACCCAGGTGAAGAGTGAATCCTGGAATTTTCAAGGTCATGGTCTCCACATATGCGGCAATAATTGCCAATGCGGCGAGCGCTGCCGCACCAATGGCGAAGCCTTTACCAATGGCTGCGGTTGTATTACCTAATTCATCAAGAGAATCGGTAATCTTCCTGGTTTCTTCACCTAATCCAGCCATTTCAGCAATGCCCCCGGCGTTATCGGCAACAGGCCCATAAGCATCAATAGCCATAGTGATACCAACGGTTGCCAACATACCAACGGCGGCAATACCTACGCCATATAAACCGGCCATTTGTGTCGATGCAAAAATGATCGCACAAATGGTTAATACAGGCACCACGACCGACTCCATTCCTATGGAAAGGCCAGTGATCATCACTGTTGCCGGACCCGTTTCACCCGCTTTGGCTATTTTCTTAACGGGTGAACCTGAGGTGTAATACTCGGTGACTAAACCAATAATGATGCCTCCTATTGCTCCTGTTAATACTGCCCCCCATACATTGGTGCTAATCCCTAGATATTGCACGGTAAAATATGCGGCAATGATAAATAAGACTGCCGCCGAAATAGTTCCCGCTCGTAGCGCAAGTTCGGCTTTACTCGATGACATCGATTTCACCAGTAAAATACCGAGTACTGAACAAACTAAACCAACGGAGGCTAGCATTAACGGTAATGCCATTAACGCAGAACGATCTCCAAGAGTTTCAACAGTCATAGTCGAAGCGATGGCAATGGATGCGATCATCGCACCACAATAAGATTCAAAAATATCCGAGCCCATACCAGCAACGTCCCCCACGTTATCGCCAACGTTATCGGCAATAACTCCTGGGTTTCTTGGATCATCTTCGGGGATGCCTGCTTCAATTTTACCAACCAAATCAGCACCAACGTCGGCACTTTTGGTAAAAATACCACCGCCGACACGAGAGAATAGGGCAACCGATGATGCGCCCATACCAAAACCGTGAATATAGTGGGTGGTGGTTGGGTCGCCACCAAAATACCAATACAAAGTGCCTAAACCGATAAGTCCAAGTGAGGCAACGCATAACCCCATGACGGAACCACCAAAAAAAGCTACTGTTAATGCCGGTGCTGCGCCTTTTTCATGGGCGGCATTGGTTGTTCTCACATTCGCTTTGGTTGCGGTAAACATACCAATATAACCGGCAAGTGCTGATGAAACCGCACCCACAAAAAACGCCAACGCGGTATTAGGGTCGACAAACAAATAAAGTAAAGCCAGTAACACCGCCGCGAAAATAAATAGCATCTTATATTCTCGATGCATAAATACCATGGCGCCCAGGTGGATTTGGTCGGCAATTTTTTTAAGATTATCGCCACCCGGATCGTATGATTTGATTATATTATAAAGAATGAACGCAAAGATAAGGCCTGCAATACCAAGAACCGGAGGCAGGTAGAGTAAATTTTCCATAGAATCCCCATTATTATTTTTATTCACCACACATTTATCAATGGCGGTTTTAATTTTGTCTGTTTTCAACCCATGCACACCAGCATTAATACTTTAAAAAATTAATGCGGTTTTGCATTACCGAAGAGACAACTTAACAATGCGGTTTGTATGTATAGGCAAATACTCGTTGAATTACACTAGTGATTGACGTCATTAATGTTGCCGAATAGAAGCAGCTATCAACGCTGTTTTTTTATTAGCGTTAGTTTTACATTACTCTTACTCACCACAAAAGTGTAGTGCAAGATGTGAAATAATAATTATTGCAGCGGTATAAATCGTATTTTTAGTCCATTAGTCTAAAGTTTTTAATTATTTGTGCATTTTAACGGCGAAAAAGTCGAATTTAATTTTCAACTCGTTATAATAACGCCAATTTTAAAATATCGTCTAAATGGGAAGAGCCATGAGCCTTAATAGTGTACCAGCGGGTAAAAACCTACCAGAAGAAATTAACGTAATTATCGAAATTCCAGCACACGCAGATCCGGTAAAATACGAAGTTGATAAAGATTCAGGAGCAATCTTTGTTGATCGTTTCATGTCAACTTGTATGCATTACCCAACTAACTACGGTTATGTACCACATACTTTATCGCTTGATGGTGACCCGGTAGACGTATTGGTACCTACGCCATTCCCATTATTAGCCGGTTCAGTAATTCGTTGTCGCCCAATTGGTGTGTTAAACATGACCGATGAGTCAGGTGAAGATGCGAAAATTTTAGCGGTTCCAGTAGATAAACTATCTACCATTTACCGTGGCATTAATGAAGCTACGCAAATGTCTGAGTTATTATTAAACCAAATATCTCACTTCTTCGAGCACTATAAAGATTTAGAGCCGAGCAAGTGGGTTAAAATTCAAGGTTGGTCAGACGCGAAAGCTGCGCGTGATGAAATCGTATCAAGTGTAAAACGTTATGAAGAAAGTGAAGAAAAGCCAGCATTCTAATTGCTCGTTTTCTTCGAAAGAACCTGCTTCGGCGGGTTTTTTTATATCTAAATTTTGATTGTTTAAGTATGTTTTCATTACTTTAGTCGTTTAAAAAGTGGATTTAAACGTTGGATTTAAACGGTTGTTTGAAAAAATGGTTGCTTTGCTTCAACAGACAAGGCAAACTCAGACATCGATAAATTTAAGCTATCAGTTATTCATCCAATTTGGTTTATTGTTGATAGCAAAATAATTTTTCAATAAATTTTATTTAGAGCGAGGGAGTTTCAGCATGATATATCAAGGCAATTGCCTATCTGCCCAATTACTTGACGACGGTATCGTTGAGTTATGTTTCGATTCAAAGGGCTCAGTTAATGCATTAAATATTGCAACTTTAGCAGAGTATAAAAACGCTATTAACGCCATTTCAGAATGCAGCGATGCGAAAGGAGTTGTCGTTACTTCGGCAAAATCTACTTTCATTGTTGGTGCCGATATCACGGAATTTACCGAGTTATTTAAAACTCCAGATGAACAAATCGCCGGTGTTTTTAAATCCAGCAGTGACATCTTCGATATGTTCGAAGACTTAAACATGCCAACCATTGCCGCCATTAATGGTTTTGCCTTAGGTGGCGGCTGCGAAGTCACTTTAGTTTGTGATTATCGAGTTGCCGATAGCAATGCCAGCATCGGTTTACCCGAAGTAAAATTAGGTTTAATGCCTGGTTTTGGTGGTACAGTGCGCCTTCCTCGTATTATTGGCGTAGACAATGCTCTTGAATGGATGACAACAGGCAAGGCGTATAAGGCGCAACAGGCTTTAGATTTTCGTGCTATTGATGCCGTTGTTGCACCAGAGAATTTAAAATCTGCTGCTATTGATATGCTCAAAGATGCCATTGCAGGCAAACTTGCCTGGCAAGCTAAGCGTCAAGAAAAACTAGAGCCAGTATTATTATCTGATATTGAACATGTGATGAGTTTTAATACCGCAAAAGGCATGGTTTATGCCAAAGCGGGTAAACATTACCCGGCACCAATGGCGACGGTAAACCTGTTAGAAAAATCGGTTAAGCTTGATCGCAGCGCTGCGATGTTATTAGAAAATGATGCATTTGGTAAGTTGGCTAAAACCGATGCCTGTGCTGCGCAAGTTGGCTTATTTTTAGCCGATCAGGTGGTAAAAGGCAAAGCCAAAAAAGCCGGGAAAATGGCAACTAAAAAAGTGGAACGCGCTGCCGTATTAGGCGCCGGTATTATGGGCGGTGGTATTGCTTACCAGTCGGCTTATAAAGGTACGCCTATTGTGATGAAAGACATTAACAATGCGGCTCTTGATCTAGGGCTAACCACTGCCGCCGGTATTTTAACTAAGCAAGTAGAAAAAGGCCGGTTAAATGCCAAGAAAATGGCCCAAACGCTAAACAACATTACGCCAACACTTACCTATGACAGCATTAAAGATGTTGATATTGTCGTTGAGGCTGTTGTTGAAAATCCAAAAGTAAAAGCCGCAGTACTTAAAGAAGTTGAAGCCAATGTAGCCGATGACACGGTGATTACATCGAATACCTCAACGATTTCAATTGACCTTCTTGCCGAAAGTATTGCCAAGCCAGAGCGTTTTTGTGGCATGCATTTCTTCAACCCGGTAAACAAGATGCCATTGGTAGAAGTCATTCGCGGTAAAGATACTTCCGACGATACCGTTGCCGCCGTTGTCGCCTATGCCGCTAAAATGGGTAAATCCCCAATTGTTGTTAATGATTGTCCTGGTTTCTACATCAACCGGGTTTTATTTCCTTACTTTGCCGGTTTCAGTCAACTGTTACTCGAAGGTGCTGACTTTACCGCGGTCGATAAAGTGATGGAAAAACAATTTGGTTGGCCTATGGGCCCAGCATATTTACTGGATGTTGTAGGTTTAGATACTGCCGATCATTGTACAGATGTAATGGCGAATGGTTTCCCAACCCGTATGCCTAAACAAGATAATGATCCAATAAAAGCCCTGTATACTGATAATCGCTTCGGCCAGAAAAATGGCATTGGCTTTTATGAGTACTCAAAAGATAAGCGTGGCAGACCACAAAAAGAAGCAAGTGCCTCAAGTATTGAATTGATGTCTGCTATGTGTGCTGACACCACCAGTTTTGACAAAGAAGAAATTATTGCCCGCTTGATGATCCCTATGGTTAACGAAACTATCCGATGTTTAGAAGAAGGCGTTGTCGATACCGCTGCCGAAGCTGACATGGGCTTAATTTACGGTTTAGGCTTCCCGCCGTTTAGAGGCGGTCCAATTCGCTATCTTGAAACTGTCGGATTGCAATCATTCATCGATACTGCAGATAGGTTTGCTCACTTAGGTGAAATTTATCAAGTTACCGATGGTTTAAGAGAGATGGCTAAATCTGGTCAATCTTATTTCAACACTGATGTTAAAACAGCTAAATAAAGCGGAGAATTATTATGAATGAAGTAGTTATTATCGATTGCATCCGCACTCCTATGGGACGTTCAAAAGGCGGAATGTACCGTAACGTCCGTGCTGAAGAGTTATCTGCCAGCTTAATGAAGCAAATTTTACAGCGTAACCCTAAGCTTGATCCAAATGATATTGAAGATGTTATTTGGGGATGTGTAAAGCAAACTAAAGAGCAAGGTTTTAACATTGCACGCAACGCAGCATTACTTGCTGACATGCCAAAGCATATTGGTGGCGTAACAGTAAACCGATTATGTGGCTCATCAATGGAAGCATTGCATAATGCCAGTACTAGTATTATGGCTGGACAAGGGGATGTATTTTTAATTGGTGGTGTCGAACACATGGGGCATGTACCTATGATGTATGATATCGATTTTGCCCCTGCAATGGCTAAGTATATGGCTAAAGCTTCCGGTAATATGGGCTTAACCGCTGAGATACTAGGTCGTCAACATGGCATAAGTCGTGAAATGCAAGACGCATTTGCTGCACGCTCACATCAACGTGCACATGCAGCTCAAGTAGAAGGCCGTTGGGACAATGAAATTGTCGGTATTCAAGGTCATGATGCTAATGGAACATTGAAAGTATTTACTCAAGATGAAGTTATTCGTCCTGAATCTACCCCTGAAAGCTTATCAACTTTACGCCCGGTATTTGATCCGGTAAATGGTACTGTTACTGCGGCGTCTTCATCCGCTATTTCTGATGGGGCAAGCGCAATGCTGATCATGTCAGCGAGTAAAGCGAAAGAACTTGGCTTAACACCTAGAGTGAAAGTTCGTGGTATGGGCGTATCAGGTTGCGATCCTGCAACAATGGGCTTTGGCCCAGTACCTGCCACTAAAAAAGCACTGAAACGTGCGGGCTTAACAACCGCAGATATTGATCTAGCCGAGTTTAACGAAGCGTTTGCTGCGCAAGCATTATCATGTATTAAATCATTAGATATGATGGATGTTATTGACGATAAAATTAACCTTAACGGTGGCGCCATTGCTTTAGGTCACCCATTAGGCTGCTCTGGAACTCGCATTTCGGGAACGTTAATAAACCTTATGGAAGCAAATGATGCCAATATAGGTTTAGCCACTATGTGTATAGGCATGGGTCAAGGTATTGCAACTGTATTTGAAAGGGTTTAATTAATACCAGTATCAAAACAAAACAGGGAAGCATAGCTTCCCTGTTTTGATACTGGTATTAATTTGCTTTAACCAATAAATCTTTACTGGCTCCTGCATTAATCGCAACTTCTATTGCGGCTTCTTCTGTTAATCCTGCTTTAATTGCTTGATCAATGATTGAACGAATGTGCTCTTTATCGAGAGACCTTACCGCCACTGCTATTACTGCATCACTTTGTTCTGGGTTATTGCTGAAAGCATTGCTCAGTAATGACATAAATTTTTGCGGCAATGTTTTAAATGCCATCGCCAATATGTTGCCAAATTCATCGGGGTACTCTTCAGTAGTAGAATTAACAATACTATTCGCCATAACTGGTTGAGTTTTTAAAGCGGTAACAAAAATGTGATCTCTGTCTTCAGGATGCAGTTTACTGGCGATAAGCACGATGTCATTAGCGTATGCTGGTTCTGCTTGGATCGCGGCTTTAATTATTAGATCACAAGTCGCAACTTCATGCTGTAAGGCAAGTTTGATTACATCTTCACTATATTGTGGGTTAGCAGCAATAGCGCCTTTGATCACTTGCTTATATTTATTGCGGTAGTTGCGAAAAGCGACATCAATGATCGCTTCTTCCAATTCTGGATAGCGTTTAAGCAAACTGCTCACACTTCTGGCAACAGAAATGTTTTTATCCACTTGCCTTGTTAGCAGTTTTTCTAACAGCTTGTCTTGTGAGTCTGAGTTATTTGCATGTACTGAAGTGCATATAACAGCCAGAGATATAATGAGAATTAGCGCTTTCATAGTTTTCAATTGAATTGTTGTTATAGTTTTTGAGCTTCTATCTAGCTATAAGTTCAAAAAACATGCAATGTCATTTCAACTAAAAAAGTAAACTTAATCGGAAAAACGTTTCTTTTTGTGACCCAAAGCAATAAATCGTCTGGTTTTTAAACAATATTTAAGTTTTTTTAAATTATATTAAAATTAATCGAAAAAGGTGTTGACGGCAGCGCAAAAACCCCTAAAATGCGCATCCACTTCCAAGGCACTTCTCTTCGAAAGTTAAGAGAGGAACCTTGCAAGGGTTTTGATACCTTTTTTCGTCTTTAGGGATAAATAAAGCGCCAACAAAAATTTGAAAATGAGCTTTAAAGTTAATTGCGAAATACTTTAAAAACATGTTGACATCGAAACTGGATGACGTACAATTCGCATCCGCTTCGGGCAAGGCTACTAGCCAGTTCCAAGCAAGAAAGATTAAACGAATGCGATTTAATCTTGTACATGAAAGAGGTTAGGTTTTAAATCTACCAGTCGAATAAAACGTTCATCCATGAACTGTTCGACATTAATACTTCCATGTATCTATCTTTAACAATTAGTTATCATGCAATTTGTGTGGGCACTCACATTGAGATTAATTTACATAGTC
>MAAC01018391.1_pt1 | contig 12974 bp, 12 predicted proteins | sample 1115981 | NCBI WGS metagenome assembly MAAC01 (sample SAMN04961126, study PRJNA320927) | seawater metagenome | isolation source: sample BD02T64 sea water enriched with oil for 64 days | place: USA:Gulf of Mexico | collected 2013-07-27 | reverse complement strand
CCTAACTCGGACCACTAACGCTCAATGGGAAACCGTATCGGGGCATGAAATTGGGGCGTTTCGGGCATTTCAGGAGATCCAGCTGCTTAGTTTACTATGGCAGGAGGTGCAGGCTGGGATAGCAGGAAACCTTGCCGACCAATGCTGCACCCTGCATGTCTCGCCACTAAGGGGGGGAACCGACATTCGCTACAGACAGTTACAATGGCAACTATTCGCGAAAATTTAATTTTGCAAAGGCGAAAGTTAAGGAACGTATTTTCAGAATTTTGACTCGACCCCCACAGAGAGTGAAAACTCCCTGGTTTCGAACCGGCTGTGGTTGGAGGTTTTCCGGCCCGTTCTTAAGCGCAGTATGGGTGCGAAACCTGCATAATCGTATCTTTCAAAGAACACGTTCACATCGGCATAGATTGACTTATCCCGGCGCCCGTTCGCCAGAGGCGTGACAGGGAAGCCCGCCAAATACACTGGATAGTCGGAGTACCCCAGGATCAATCCGGTGCTAAAGCGGGCGGGGCCTAAGCTCTTGCCAAAATCATAGCCCAGCCGCACTAACCCAGTGCTGTAGCTGGAGTTTACATGGCCAGAGTCGGTATCCCTAAAGCCCAATGTCAGCTTCAGTTTATCGCCATTCTCCAGCTTGTGACTTAGGCTGGCACCGAAGCCTAGAACCGTGGCCGTGTAAGAGGTGCTGCGGGCATCAAAACGCTCCTCGACCACACCGTCGATCACAAGCCCTGTGCCAGAGGGAAATTGCCAGCTGCGGCTGCCAGAGACCTTGGCTAGATTATAGTTCTTTTTCTCCCCATACCACGAGGTAGCAGTGGTCAGGCCGACTGACGCCGAGCCTTTCTCGTGCTCTGGCCCAACGGCAAAGGCATGACGAAGAGAGAGTTCGGCGTAGGTGGAGCCGAACTCTGAGTTACTGGGCACAGTGGTGCCTGCAGCGGCAGCCAGCGCTGCGGCCAGATCTTTGGCACTAGAGGAGAGCGCCACCCGTTGAATGTAAAGACGACCGCTTAGAGTGGTCAAGCTGTGCTGGCTCTGATGCAGGCGTCGACTGGCCCCCAGATCGAGTGTGCCGATCACACCAGAAAGAGCCACCGAACGCGGCCCGAACCGGCTGCCGAGGCTGGGGGTGCCGTCGATGATTTCCAGTGTTGTGTCCGAGCCGTTGTTGACGTTGCTCGAGGGTTTCAACCCGGCGCGGATACGGAAAGCCCAGGGGTTGAGCCGGCGCAGGGTCTGATAATCTTTGGCGATCAGCTCTTTTGATTTCTGGTCTGGCGCATGGATGGCGGTACGGCGCAGCCAGACCTGCGATAGTGTGGGGCTGCCGCTGACCAGCGCCAATCGTGAGGCCATCTGCGCGGCCTGGAACTTGTCGATGGAGGTGCTGGAAAAACGATAGGCTCGGACGGCGGATTTGCGGGCCGCCCTAGCATCATTCAGTTTGGCAAAAGCGGCAGCCTGCAGCAGATGGGCGAGCGGATCTTTGGGATCGGCCCGCAACAACGCCTCGGAAAGCTGCAGCGTCAACTGCGGCTTGCCGGTTTTCAGCGCATGCATCGCCAACACCCGACCCTGGTCCAGGCTCAAATGTTGCTCAGCCTCATCAGCTGCAGGCGCCGAAGCGAATATATTGAGCGCCAGGGTGAAGACGGCAAAGGCCACCCGCATGGATTAGGGCACCGGTTGATTGCACAGCGGGTCGCTGTTGGCACCGCCGCATTGACCAAGAACAAAGATGCCGTATTCTTCGATGTCAGTTATACCGTCGATATGACCTGCGGCGTGGATGGAACCGGCCACAGCCTCGGCGTCCGTGCCTGAAAAAATCCCCCCGTATTCTCCAACACCATCGGTACCAACGGACGTGATACCTTCAAACGTCCCATCCGTGGTAATGTCAGTGGGTGCCAGGCGCAGCGTTGCCACTGTGGTCGCCGGAGAATCCGTTATCTCACGATCGTAAATTGTGCCGTTGATCCGGTTATCTGAAAAATCGGCGTTGATTAATATTTGTCCAGTAATTTCAGCAGCTTGTAGCGGCAGAACTTCGGGAGGTGTGCCAGGAGTGACGGGCAGTAGATCGCCTCCATCGCCTGCAACATTCAGTAGACCAACGTATGTGCCTGCGTAGCTGACGATACCGCCCGAGGGTTGGTCTGTCGTCGGGGCAGTAAACTCATCTGTGCGGCCAAAATTGGTGCCCGCCATATAGTAGTCAAACTGGCCACCGGTGGCGACGGCAACGGCATAGGCGCCATCGATCTGACGCACATAGGCTGTAGAGTGGCGATCCAGCGAGCTGTCTTGAACAGTATAGGCTTCGTATCCGACACGATCCAACGCCGCATTGCGGATGTATGAAGCCTCGAATGGAGTTTCGTCCAGCCCCACGCCCGTAATGATCAGGGTCTGAGTAGCACTATCGTAGCTGATACTATCCACGTCACTGGCCAATGCAGCCGGCACAACAATGCCAGTCGTGTCACCGGGATCTCCAGTGTCTGTATCTTCGGAATCCTCTAATTTGCTACAGGCCGAAAGGGCTACTAGTGTCGCAAGTGCCGCAAGTCTAAGTAAAGACAACTTCATATGCTCTAACCTCACTACTTTTTTATTTTGTTATTCTAAGTCTACTCAAGCGGGTGCAATAGATCTGGCGAACAGGTTTCCAGAGCCCGCAGTTGCGGCCATTTATCGAACTCTTGCCAGCATACCCAATTGTCCTATTTAAGTCGCGCCCCCAGTGAGACTGGCTAACACGCTTACGCAGAGCGATACCACAAAGCCACAGAGCTGCAAGACAAGACCCATCCGAGTTGCGACAAGCTGAGACAGCAAAGCTCGCTGGTGATTTGGTTCGAACCATGCAGAATGGAAACGGCCGAATTGTCCAAGCCTTCGGCACATTGCTCAGGGTCTAGAAGGGCATGGTCGTCAACACCCCAAATCGCGGCTAAAGACCAGACGGTAGATTTGCAAGTTTTCTTTGATATCTATTAGGGGGCATTCTTGGGACATCTCCTCCTCCATTCTTCCTCTTTTCATCCAGCACTTATACCTAATCCCCTGTAGGTAGATCTCAATCCCCCTAATAAGACACTGACCAGAGATCTTACCTGTTTGGCTTTGTCCCAGAGAGATCCCCTGCCTGTAATCCGCCCCAGCAGGTAGGTTCGTGTGAACCTTCGGACTGATGATATCTATCCGGGGTCACGTCAGACGTAGTTGAGGGATTGAAGGCCAGCTGTTGGATATTCATCAACCAAGCACCAGACGCGCACTTTTCCATTTTTTTGTCTTATCCGCCCGTAACGAGTGCCCGCTTACTTCTCCTGCAGCCCAGCCAGCGCTGCACTGAGCGCTGCAAACACAAATTGATCCTTGCCCGGTGTTGAGACCTCGATTTGACAGTGGTTTTGCGCAAAATCAGTCAAGCTCAGCTCGTTTTCTGACACCGCCAGCAGCGCTTCGTAGGATGTCCGCAGAGTCATGTCGGGATTGTCTGCGCGTCGATAAAGCATTTCGCAGGACCCGTCTGCGGCCTGAAGAGAAAAGGCTTCGCCGTCGACGATCATTGAAAGATTGAAGGACACATCTGCACCAAGCGACCTTTCGACAGCCGTTCCCAGCGTGACAGCAATCAGTCGTAGATTGCCTGGGCGGACAGTAACCTCTGGCGGCGGGAACAGGCCGCCAAACTGGGCAAGATCAAACAAGATATCCCGAGTTTTTCGGCCCCGGTTGGTCAACCCATAAAGTGCAACACCATGCTCGCCTTCTACCTTTTCAACCAGCTCATCCTCGGTCAGCTTTGCCAATCTTTCGGTTAAAAGGTTGACCGAAATGCCAGACAGGCCACGTTGAATATCAGTAAATCGCGCCGGGCCCGCATGCAGGTCACGCAGGATAAGCAAGGTCCAACGATCGCCAATCCGATCAAGCGCACGCGCGATCGGGCACAGTAGTTTATAGGATCTCGGCTTAGCCATCTCGCACCTCACGAAAACGTTACTTCATTTTTAGAAGCTATCAGTTCATTAAGTGAAGTATACAGTGTTTTCCCAGGCAAGACCATTGGAAAACTCAATTTCGGAGGAAATATAGTGGACAATCGCGCCCGAATTCTTGTCACCAGTGCGGCTGGAAAAACCGGCCAGCCTGTCACCCTGCAACTGCTTGCCAAGGGTTATCCCGTGCGGGCCTTTGTCCGCTGCATTGACGAACGATCGGCGCGCCTGAAACAGGCCGGAGCCGAGATTTTTGTGGGTAACCAGTATTCTTTGAATGATATGCGTAGGGCCATGGCAGGCATGACCAGAGGCTATCAATGTGCGCCAACGGCGCCCAACGGCCTGCATTTCAACATGGTATATGCTGCAGCCGCATACGAAACGGGCCTCAAGCATACCGTCACACTTGGTCAATGGCTTTCAAGCGCCGATCACGCCTCGCTCTTTACCCGCGAAGTTCATCTCAATGATATTCTGATCGCCATGCGGCCCGAAATGACTGTCACCAATGTGAATGTCGGGTGGTTCGCCGAGAATTACCTGATGGTTCTCGACACCGCTGCTCATCTGGGCCTTCTCACAATGCCCCTTGGACCGGGTCATATCAAGAACAACGCACCGCCCTCAAACGAAGACATTGCGCGTGTTGTTGTCGGCGCGCTGACCGATCCCGCAGCACATGCTGGCAAGACATACCGCCCCACTGGCCCCGAATTGCTTTCGCCAGACCAAATCGCCGCGATCATCGGTAAGGTTTTGAAGCGCAAGGTTAAGTACTCGAACCTTACCGTGAAAATGTTCCTGAAAGCATTGAAAGCCGTTCCGCCGACAAATTACTCTGACGCCGCCGTGACCCAGCTCAAACTCTATACCGAAGAGTATCGTCGCGGCACCTTCGCAGTCGGCGGTCCGACTGATGCAGTCAAAAAAGTGAGTGGGCAAGATGCTGAGAGTTTTGAGGAGATAGTGAGGCGCGCCGTGGCGGGGCGAAAGGATCTTTCGCCGTCCTTATGGCGGCGTGGGTTTGCCTTGTCTCAGTTCTTCAATATTCTTGCGACGCGGGCACCGGATCCTGAGAGCATCGAATTGCAGAAGGATTATGTCCAACTTGAAAAGCCCGTGTTCAGCCAAGACGACCTTGAGTGGTGTGACACTCATACCCCTGCAGGGACCGGCTCCAAAACTCTTCAGGCCGTATAGCATCTTTGATCCGCGTGGTCGGGCTCGCTCAATGTAGGGCTTTTCCGGCCCGGAAATCCCTCCGCGCATTCCATCACCCAATTCAGAAACGAACAGGAAACCGCCTATGTCCAACACATCCATTCTTCTCAACCGGAACCGTCAATTTGCCAGTGATTTTTCATCCGAAAACCTGCCTCCAATGCCAATATTGCGTACGATAATTCTGGCTTGCGTCGATGCACGCGTTGATCCGGCCCATATTCTAGGCCTTGAATTGGGCGAAGTCGGAGTCATCCGCAACAACGGCGGGCGCGTAACGCAGGCGGTCATTGATGAAATCGGTGCTCTGGCCTTTATGTCCGCCATGGCCGATGGAAGTGAGCCTCGCCCCTTTGATCTTGTTCTTATGCAACACACCCAATGCGGGGCAGAACGCTTTGCAGACCCGGGCTTTCAAAATGCGCTCAAGGCAAAAACCGGTCTGGACGTGGCGCATGTGGCAATCTCGGATCACGAACAAAGTCTTCAAGAGGATGTCGAACGCCTGCGGACTGCACCCGAGGTGCCCGGATACATAGTCGTTTCCGGATATATCTACGACGTACAGCACGGGAACGTTCGTGAGGTCATCGCACCTGCTGCCCTTGCGCTGTAAGGACACTTCGCCCAATGCCGAAGCACCGATGTTGGTCATTGCCGAACTGACGTTTCTGAGACCTTGGCCGAACGATACCGAGCGACGCCGACCGCCATCATTACCGTGGCAAATACAAAATATCCCGAGACCCAGATATACTGGGTCTCGATCCCGATCCCCAGATCAATGCCCAACCCTGTGATACCCGGCCCGATGGCCGAGCCCAGCACCATAACAGCAGCTGCCATCGCCTTGATCGAGCCAAGGTGCCGCGTTCCGAAGAATTCAGCCCAGAAAGCATTCGGCAAAATGGAGTTGGCTCCAGTTGTCGCCGCCAGAAAAATGAAGCCGAGCAACATCGCTGAATACCCGCTGGCATATGCAAATGTGACAAAAGCCGCGATCATGGGCAGCTGGAACCAAGGGATCAGCCGGGCTGTCCCAACCTTGTCCAGCGCCCATCCCGTCAGAGCCATCGCGACGATGCTGATCAAGATGTAGAAGGGGAACATCGTCACCAATTCAACATGGGTCATCAACTTGATCTCAGCAAAATGCACCTGATGAAAGAAAAACGCGGTGTTGAAGGCTCCGGGTCCCAAAAGGGCGGGAACCATGAACCAGAAAAGCGGATGGCGAAAGGTTTGGTTGCGGGTCCAATGCCTGGCCTGCATGCCCAAAGACTGGTCGGATTGCGCCATCGACTGTGGCGTGCGTTCTTCACGAAGAAGCATCAGCAATATTGGAACGCCGCTCACCGAAAGGAGTGCGGCGACACCCCAAAGCAGCCGCCAGTCATAGATCGCCATGAGGGCGACAAAGGCCAGCGGTAGCAAAGCCTGACCAAGGGCAAACCCAAGTGAGGCAACAGACAAGGCCTTGCCTCTCGTCACGATGAACCAACGCGACATCGCGACCAGGGCAATATGGGTGGTCATGCCCTGGCCGGTGAGCCGCAGGCAGAAAATGATTAAGGGCAAGAGCCACCAAACCGGATTGAGCGCCATGAAAAGACATGCCGTGGCCAACAACACGAGAAATACAACCCCAAGGGAGCGCACCCGGAAATGGTCGGTCAGCCCCCCGGCCCAAATCATAACGGCGGCAGATGCCGTGGTGCCAACAGCGTAGATTCCACCCCACTGACCATGTGAGATTTGAAATACCTCGCGGATTTCTCCGGCGAAAATTGATATGAAATATGTCTGCCCGAAGCTGCTGAGAAAGGTCAGCATCATCCCGGCGCTAAGCCAACGTGCGTTGTCACGAAGAAAGGTGAAAATCGTCATGCTCTTCTGTCGCGTGTATTACGTGGAAAAGGAAGGAGCAGCGCGGAATTAACTCAACAAACTCGGGCAACCGATGCAATGACGTCTATGCGGCCCGCGATCTCCTTCATTCGTTTGTCAAAGCTAAGTACGGCCTCGTAGCACCACACGGCGTTATCAAAACTCATCTAATCCATCAACAAATTGAAGTCTGAGGCCCTGCCTTAAAGGGGACAAGAGGTTGGATTTTTTGCGTTTTGACCAGAGTTGCGTTCTGCAAGGTGGGCTACCCCCCGAAATTCGGACACTGACGTAAGCTGCGATTTTCTGTCTGCTGATCTTCAACACGAAGGAGATCAGAAATGTCAGAACGGAAACAACATCATCCAGAATTCAAGGCAAAGGTCGCGCTGTAGGCGCTGAAAGGCGAGGAGACGGTTAGCGAGTTGGCCAGTCGGTTCGGCGCGCATCCGACGATGATCCATCAATGAAAGCGGGCACTGCTTGAAGGCGCGTCTGGTGTATTTGAACGCGGTGGCCGAAAGGCACCAAAAGTTGACGAAGAGCAGGTGAAAGACTTGCATGCTAAGATCGAGGAGTTGGCTGTAGCCAATGTTTTTTGGCCAGAAAGCTCAAACCTTAGGCCGGCAAGTGAGGCGCAAGATGATTGAGCCAAATCTGGCTGGACTGTCGGTTGGCAAACAATGCGCGTTGCAGTCGATGTCGCCGTCGTCATTTTACTACGAGTCAAAAGGCTAGAGCGAGATGAACCTTGATCTGATGCGCTTGATCGTCAAGCAGTTCTTGGAGGCGCCGTTTTACGGTGTACGGCAGATGACATGGCACCTGCGCAATGAGGACCACGTCGTAAACGAGAAACGGAGTAGGCGCCTAATACGACTGATGGGCCTCATGCCGATCTATCAAGAGCCAAACATCAGCAAGGCAGCGAAGGAGCTCAAAACCTACCTATACCTGCTGCGTGTCTTGCGGGTGGAGCGGCCCAATCAAGTCTGGTGTGCCGATACCCCCTACCTGCCCCCTCTCGGCAGATTTGCTTTGCAAATCGCCTAGCCGGGCAATGGATGCGACGCGGGTTCCTGTATCTGGTGGCGATCATGGACTAGCACACGCGCAAAGTGCTGGCGTGGCGCATCTCAAACACACTGGAGGTTGGGTTCTGCGTCGATGCCTTGAACGAAGGTCCTTAACGATCCAGCCGGTGACATAGCCGGTCGCACCGATCACCATCACGGTTTTTTCGACATCGACTGTGTACATTGGATTTCTCCGTCAAATACCCAGCGCTACACTGGAAAGAAGGGGGCGGCCCGGCGCTGAATGCAACCGGACCAGCGATGATCAAATTTTATCGAGGCCCAACTGTGCCTTCAGGCCACCGATAAAGGTGGCGTCGTCCAGAACTTTACGATTGTCCGACAGTTCAACAGCATCAGCCCCGGCGCGATAGCGCAGCGTGTCGGTTCCGTCAGTCACCGCATTCCAAATCACCTCCGCGACGACGATAGGCTCGGACCCCTTCATTTCGCCGCTCCAAGCCCCGAATAAGGCCTGCACAACTGGCTGATACTCAACCATACTCTCATCGTTGACCATATCGAACGACCGACCACCAAAGTCAGTGTTGATCATGCCGGGTTGCACGATCTTGACCTTGATGCCCGCCGCTTCGAGTTCATAATGCAACGCCTCGGACAGGCCTTCGACGGCAAATTTTGTCCCATGGTAAAGTGTGCCCAGCGGGAAGGTCATCTGGCCACCAATAGAAGACACATTGACGATAGTGCCAGACCCCTGCTTGCGCAGATGAGGCAGCACCGCTTTGGTGGTTTCCAACAGGCCAATCACGTTGGTATCGAACTGACGACGGATGCGATCCATTGGAAAGGCTTCAAGCGGGCCATAGGCACCGTAGCCGGCATTGTTCAAAAGCGTATCTATCTTACCGAACTTTTCGATCCCAGCGGCAACGGCAGCTTCAATCGAAACCGGGTCGGTAACGTCCAAGCGGGTCACCAGAATGTTGTCCACCGCGGTCAACTCGTCTTCCTTGTCGGGGTTCCGCATAGTGGCGATGACATTCCAACCGCGCGCGGCAAAAAGCTTGGCGGTTTCTTTGCCGATGCCCGAAGACGCGCCGGTGATGAGGATGGTCTGTGTCATGCTTTGATCCTTGTGCGGTGTTTGTTGTGCTAAGGAGAAGATAGGGACTAGCCCGCATCACCGCATTGACGGATCGTGCCAACTTGATAGGAAACGCGCCAACTGTATGATCCCATCAGAACGGCAAGCCTCCGCCGCACTTACGTTCAACGGCGGCGCCTTAATCTTGAGCGTCAATATCCGCCTCAGGCGGATTTGGCCGCTTTGATGGCCGATAGACCAACCCGGTCCCGGGCGGTCTCGACCAAGTGTCTCGCAGCGGTGATGTCGCGCGCGTTTGGATTGGGCGACACCATCGGCCATCCCCCATCGCGGCATTCCTTGTCGCGGTAAAGGACACTCGACTGACTGAAATATGCGCCCGAGTGGTTCCGGGCGTCATCCGACAACAGCACATGCAAAGAGCTCTGGGCCGAGGCTTCATTGCTGTCGCTTATTCCTCGGGTCAAATGGCGGGCGATCGCCATCACAGTCCGTATCAGGAAGTTGCCACCTGAGCCGAAATTCGATCTAGCCCAACCAGGGTGGATCGAAGCGGTTGTCACACCGGTGCCTTTTAATCTCTCTGCCAGCTCAACCGCAAAGAGCACAGTGGCAACTTTGACCTCGGCATAAGCGGTGAAAGCACTGTATTTTCGTGTCTTCCAATCGAGGTCATTGAAGTTGAGCGCAGGGCGGTTGGACGGGCTGCCCGCATGAACCACCGACGACAGGATACCGATACGGGCTGGAGCAGAGGCCTTGAGGATATCGAGCAGCAGTTCGGTCAGCAGGAAGTGACCATCGAAACTTGCCGCCATGGTCATCTCGAACCCGTCTTTCGAGTATTTCGCCTCGGACCCCATGATGACGGCGCCAGCGTTGCACATCAGCCCTTCCAGATGAGTGTGACGTTCCAGGAAAGTGGCCACAAACGCCCGCACCGATTTCAAGTCAGCCAGATCACAATGGATCACTTCGTAACTGCCTTTGAAATCGGCAAAACTCTGCGCTTCGGCTTTACCAGCCTCGGGGCGACGGCAGGCCATGACCACATGGGCGCCTTGCTTGATCAGTTGACGGGTGGTTTCCAGACCGACACCGGAATTGGCACCAGTTACGATGTAGGTGTTGCCGGATACGTCCTTGGCCAGAGTTTCAGCATCGAGCCAGCGAATGAGTCTCTTGGGCATGAGTTTGCTTTCTGTTGCGATGGGGCGTCTGCCCGTACCAGTGAAGGGAACCTAACCTCACGAGGGCGTCACAGAAATGATGGATCGCGCCAAACGATTGCCGGATGGTGCCAACTCACAAGACGCCTCTGCGCGCAGGTTTAGTTCAGCAACCGGCTTCGTACATCTGCCGGGGTTTGGCCGGTCCAGCCCTGAAAGGCTCGGTAGAAAGAGCCTGGATCCTGAAATCCAAGCAGATAGGAAATCTCCACCACACTGACATCAGGCTTTTTCAGGTAATGATGGGACAAGTCCGAGCGGGTTTCATCCAACACCTCTTGAAATGTCGCGCCCTCGTCCTTGAGTTTGCGTTGCAATGTACGTTTAGAGACATACAGCCTCTTGCACACGTCATCGACGGTATTGTGCCCCGAGGGTAGCGCCTCCAACAGGGCATTGCGTACCCGTTCGCTCATAGTGAGGCTGACATTTCGGGTCAGCATCTTCTTTCTCAGGCCTTCCTCGAACCCTTGCCACATTTCCTCGCTCTGGGTGATCAGCGGCAGGGTCGCATCATGCAAAGAAAAGGTCAGGTGGAAATCATGTGCTGGTTCTGGCGCGACCCCCAAGACTGGCAACAGCGGCCTCCATTGTTCCGCTGCCCCTATCATGCCGATGCCCAGTGGCACGATGTGCTCGCCAGTAAAGATCCGACAGCATTCCAAGAAATAAACTGCCTCAAATCGGGCGATTGCCGATGGCAATGGAACCTCGGGGTCTGCCGAAGAGTAGGTAACGACCACAGCGTCCTCCCAGCGTTTCACATCCAGTTTGATTGGTCCCATCAGCGGTTTGAACAAAGCCAGCCGGGTCAGTCCCATTTCGATGGTCGGACTACAGGAGAAGGCAAAAATGGGTGGCACAAACGGCCCCCGTGCAAAGGCCTGCCCCAGCTGGACCGTAAGATCAGGTTTACCGTATTCAGCTTCGACAGCTTCCCACAGCGCAAACCACTCGCGCGCCGTGACACCACGCCCTTCCGAGCCGAAGAAGTCCTCGGGCAGTCCAGCGCGGCGCAGAACACGCTCCGGTGAAATCTTCAACAGTTGCGCGACCTGTCGCGTGGTATCCGCAACCAAATATCTTTCCCGCGGTTTCATCTTGGCTTTCCAGCTTAGTGATCTTTCCTAGGTCACAATAGTCGGTATTCCCCACTGAAAATCCAGTGGGCACAGCATCATCTGGCATCATCCGGCAAAACTTTGGCATGATCCGCCAAGAATCCTCCGAAGGACGTGCTGGCAGATCATGCAAAGGCACTAAAAGAGGTGCTTGAGTTGGCACCAACATACGACCAGGGACATACGTAATGCCCGATGTAAGGGATACGTGAACTGCGCACTATGGACCTGTCACGGTTTGATGCCGCTCCTTTGATAGCATTTACTGCAACAAAGGAGATGAACTATGGGACTGAAACGAGCGGACGAATTCCGCAAGGATGCGGCGCGTATATCGGTGACCAGTGGGCTTACACGCAAGCAGATGGCGGATGATCTCGGCGTCGCAATGTCGACGTTGAACAAATGAAACACTGCCCACTGAGATACGGATGTGGTGTCGAAAGAGGATTTACTGCGAGCTGGAACTGAACCTGCGGATTAAATCCAGAAAACGCCGTTAGGGGACTTCATGTCGGACCAACTGGCGCCCTCTCGGCAAATGTCCCATTCGCCTGTCTGGTGATAGATGGACGGTCGATCAAGACGCTGAACGTACTGGACGACTTCAACCGGGAGAACTTGGGTATCGAGGTGGACTTATCGCTGCCTGCGGAACGGGTTGTGCGCAACCTGATCCGGATCATTGAATGGCGCGGGAAACCACAGATTACTCGTGTGGAGTTGCCCATGTGTTGCGTCACTAGTTCGAGCAACCATTGGCGATGGGCCGGACTATGTCAGTGCCAAGCTTATGACATGGGCCGGGAAACAGGGCATTCATATTCAATACATCCAACCCAAAAAATCTCAGCAGAATGCCAATATCGAGCGCTACAACCGCACGGTTCGCGTAGAATGGCTGGGGCAGAACATCTTTGAAACGATAGAGGAGGCTCAGGAACAGGCCACTGAATGGTTATGGACATACAACAATCCCTCTCGTGCATTGCTGCGGAACGCACGCAAACCGCGCGGACTGACATCCATCACATGGCACATCCGGCCAATGGAAAATGCAGATAGGTGCTTGTCCCCTCATATATTACAAATAGCCATGCTCTCATGTGAGGGTGGAGCCACTGCCTGGCACGTCCTTTCTGACGGGCAGTGGCGGGGGTCGGATCGTTCCCCTCCTAGTCATAAGGGACCGTCGCCGAGTATGGTCGCCCCCGTCTTTTCTGACGACCACTGCCCGGCAGGCGATGCGCAGCATCGTTGAGAGGCGGTGCCGACATTTCTAGAGATACACTGGACGCATATTGGCTCTCAAAGCGTAAGCACAATCAATTTTCTGACAACAAGGC
>MAAC01011285.1_pt1 | contig 12975 bp, 9 predicted proteins | sample 1115981 | NCBI WGS metagenome assembly MAAC01 (sample SAMN04961126, study PRJNA320927) | seawater metagenome | isolation source: sample BD02T64 sea water enriched with oil for 64 days | place: USA:Gulf of Mexico | collected 2013-07-27 | reverse complement strand
TGCTACTTGCTACTTGCTACTTGCTACTTGCTACTTGCTACTTGCTACTTGCTACTTGCTACTTGCTACTTGCTACTTGCTACTTGCTACTTGCTACTTGCTACTTGCTACTTGCTACTAGTTACTTGATAACTGTATATCGTACCTTCTTTAGATCCTACAATAAGGCTAGGGTAATTTTCATTTAGTGTGTCAATGAAAATACCTGTATTACCATACACTGGGAATCCACTTAAGGTTTCCCCTTTATCATCAACTATATACACTTTATTATTGTCGTTAAGACAAATGGCTAGAATGGTATTTTGACCTGTGTTAAAAGGATGTATTTCAAAATTACTTTGATTATCTAGATCAAAGGAAAATTCCTGATCATCACTCATTAATTCAAATTCTTCAACCAGGTAGTTTTTTCCGTTTATCCTGTCTACAAAATATTGTTCAGCTTTCAGGAATTCAGATTTTTTCACTTTTCCGGAAAGGCTAACCTGGACAAGTGTACCTGTGGTATCAACAAATTCAAAGTGTGGAGCTTTGGCTGTTTCATTCAAGAAAATTTTGGTATGAGCATCCACATTAAATTTTTCATTGAAATTGAATCGAGGTTCACCTTTTCGATCTAGCACAATAAATTCAGATTTTTCAGAAAATGTAAGTACATAATCTTTGCCTCGCAAGTTGTAGTGTATTGGAGTAGTTAGGGTTTTAGGACGAATCTTATTACCCATCCATCCTGTAACTTTATTTCCTTTGCTGTCAAGCATTTTTAAGCTACGTAGCGTAGGAATAACTAGTCTGTATTTTCTGTTGTTGTCATAGTCAAAAACGGCCATTCCAAGTTCAGACTGTTCGTTTAGCTCAACTGGATAGTCTTCTACATTAATTCCATTTCGATCTAGAAGATGGACTTTGGTAGCTGTGTTAAAAAGTAACTGAAGTCTTTTATTTTTGTAAAAGTCAATTTGATGAATTTTACCAAGAATAGCTTCATCTAATTGTTTTTTCCACAAGATTTCTCCCGAAGTGTTTAGTAGGTAAAGTACATGTCCATCATCTTGAATGATCAATTCCCAGCGTTTAGTTTTGTGATTCCAAACCTTTTCTATGGGCTTACTAATAGGATTGTCAAGATTTAATGACCACTCAGAATGAACCAAGGTTTCAGCCTGCTCTTCCTTCAGTTTTGTAGTAATATTTACATTAAAATAGTCCGATTTATTATTCAGTTGTATCATCCAACCTTCAAAATAATTTAGCTGAGTTATGCTCTTTTGCCAGTTCGGTAGGTATTCTTTTTTCAATAATTGATTGAAATGGCTTTTATTACCTAATGCAGCTCCATACAGCCAAATATTGGCTTTGTTGGATAGATTGTCTTTTAGCTTTTGAAAGTTTTCCAGGTTTGCTAAGCTATGTTCCAGAAGGTGTTCATTTACCACTTGGCGTAAATTTGCTTTAGATATGGCAAACACCCAGTAGTTGTCAATTATTGTCCAATAAGGTTGCTTGAAGCTTTTGAAATCTTCCCCAAATAAATACTCACACAGTACAGATTGATTTAATTGATAAAAGGAATGATTTCTATAGTTTTCGATACTATTGCTGTTTGGTGTTAATAAAGGAGCAAAGGTTTCAGGATAGGTTATTTTAGCTATACCTACCTGATTTTCTGCAACTATCTTTTTACCTGTAAGTAAAAAAGCAAATTCATTATCAATTTGATCAATGATCGCTTCTGCTTTGAAAGTAGTTTTCTTTAATCTATTTTTTATCTGGTTGAACTTTCCTTTTCTGCTAAGTTGCTGTTTTTTATTTCTAAAGAATTTATTGAACTCGTCGAAATGGTAGGAAATTAGAAATTCGGTATTACCAGGTGCTATTTCAAATAATTCAGGGGAATTGGCTTTTTGATCTTTAAAGTAATTGTGTAGACTATTCAATGTGTCTTTTGTGCAGCTAATACCGTTAAAAAGTAGATAATTTTCACCTAAGCTCATGTCCAGTGCCATCCAATCTGAATAATTTCTTATATTTTTAAATGGAACCCTACTATGTGGTGATAAAGCATTTTTTAATCCATCGACATGTAGAAAGACATTGAGTAAGTCCTTTTGGTTGGCCGAATTATAAACTTTTGAGAAAGTGGAATTGTCAGTTAAGTTATGTTCAGCACGACATTGTCGAATAGCATCAGAAATTAACCTACTGTTTTTGGTTAAAAAGAGGTATTCATCAACATAAGAGAAATAGAAACGTACACCTTCATTATCTATGGAGTAAATAAGATTTTCATCATAGGACCTTTCCATGACACTGGTGAAATTCGATAACTTTTGAAGGGTTTCTTCCAGTTTGAAATCATTCTTTTTGATGCATGTTGTGAATAAAAGGTCACTTTGTGTACTCCCAGTTTTATGAATTGAAAGAGCCACAGGATTATCCAGGTTCAACTGAATGTCATTTTCTCTTAGTTTGGTAAGCAGTTTGGAAAATTGGCTTTTTAAATTTTCTAATTGATGAAGATCAGTCAACCTCAACAGGTATTCATTATCCTTTGTACGACTTAGTAATTGAGTGATATCTCGAGTTTCCATTACCACGTATGCGGAAATGGGAATAGCTTTAATAAGACTGTTTTTTGGCTTAAGTAAGTTATTGCAGGAAGCCAAGCAACATAACAAGAATAAGAGGGTTGGAATAAGTGTACGAATACTTAATCTCATGAATTGATTCTGATTGAAATAATTAATTCTAAAAATAAGTAATAATCTTATAAATCCAAGGTCAATTCGGTAGGAAGAAGTTTAAAGCTGTTCCTATGAAGTTTACAGGAACCGAATTCCGAAATTGCTGCTCTATGTTTTTTGGTTGGATAGCCTTTGTTTTGCTTCCAGTCATACTCTGGATATTTTTCGTGTAAGGCTTGCATAATATCGTCACGGTAGGTTTTTGCCAATATGGATGCTGCAGCAATACTCTGAAATTTCCCATCACCTTTTATGATGCAACTATGTTGTATTTTTTTGTAGGGGTTGAATCTATTTCCGTCAACCAGGATATGTTCCGGAATAGTCTTTAGTTGGTCTATAGCCCTGTGCATGGCAAGAAAGGAAGCATTTAGGATATTGATTTTATCAATCTCATCGGCTTCTACAATACCCACAGCCCAAGCCAAGGCGGAAGACTCAATAATTGGACGAAGTTCATACCTTTTCTTTTCCGTTAATTTTTTTGAATCATTCAATTCTTCAATCGGAAAGTCTGGTGATAATATAACAGCTGCTGCCACTACAGGTCCAGCTAAGCATCCTCTTCCAGCTTCATCCGTTCCGGCTTCTAATATTCCAAGTGTTTTATAGGCTTTCAGCATATACTTTTTCTAAGGTATTCCAGATGATGTCTGCCGTTCGGTCCCATGTGAAGGTTTCTGCACGCTTCAATCCTTTAGTGATTAATTCTTGAGCCAGCTCCTTATTGTTGCAGAGTAAATTCAATTTATCTGTAATATCTTCTATGGAATATGGATCAGCAAATAACACAGCATCTCCAGCAATTTCGGGTAAGCAGCTTGTATTGGAGGCCAATACGGGAGTTCCCGCTTTCATGGATTCAATCATTGGGATGCCAAATCCTTCAAAATAGGAGACATAAAGCAAGCATTCAGCAGCAGAATAAATGGCAGGTAAATCGGATTGAGGAACATGACCTGAAAAAATCACATCAGAAGCATGTTTCATAGATTTTAGTTGATGTTCCATTTCATCGGTCCACCACATCTTTTTTCCAGCGAGAAGAAACTTAGTATCTCCAGGGTTTTGTTCTTTAAACTGATCGAATGCTTGTAACATTCGAGTGATATTTTTTCGAGGATGAAGGGCACCTAAATAAAGAATATACGGCCTCCCTTCACTATAGCTGTTTCTGATTCGTATTTGCTTTTCAGATGATTTCGGTTCAAATTGATCGCCTACACCATTATAACAAACAGTTATTTTATTGGGGTCTAAGTGGTAACTCTTTACCAGGTCTTGCTTGCTGTATTCTGAAACAGTTAAAATATGTTTTGCCTTTTTTGCAAAAAGAGGGAATTCAGAACGGAGGTATTTACCGGCCCATCCAGGAACATCATCAGGTTGATGAACAAAATTCAAATCGTGAATCACATTTACCTGTGGTATGGATGTACTTTTAGATAGATAGCCATCAGGGGAAAGGAAAATGTCAATCTTATGTTTTTTGAATAGGGCAGGCAGTCGCCAGTTAAACCAGATTTTCCATAAAATTGGATGTCTTGCTTGCGGTGAAACGACAACAGGAATCACGTTATCGGCAAAAATAAAGGAGTCATCGTAATCTCTGTCAAAGAAAAAGTAAAAAGTGTGTTCAGGATGTGAACGACATATTCTCTGCAAGCTCTCCACAGTAAATCTGCCGATGCCTTCCAGTTTATTATTAAGTAATAATCGTGTGTTTACCCCAATTCTCATGAAGCAAATTTAAAATTTTTATTGTCTATTTGATACGAATTTCATTTTTTTGCCGTTGCAACTCTGAATCCTTCTTACTATTTTTGCAAGCTGTGGCCAGTTTCAAATTCTAAATTGAGAATGGGAGCTTAGTTTGTGGAACGATTAATAATGGTATATATCCATGCAAAAGAAGTTTATTGTAAACCTACTTTTTCTGTTGTTACTTAACCTATTGGTTAAGCCATTTTATATTTTGGGAATAGATGCCGAAATCCTGAATAGGGTTGGGCCGGAAAGTTATGGGAATTATTTTGCCATTATAAACTTCACCTTCCTGTTGAATATCTTTTTGGATTTGGGAATTACCAATTTCAATGTCAAAAATATAGCTCAGAATCAACAGTTGATGGGGAAGCACCTTTCTAAGGTGTTAAGTCTAAAACTGTTATTATCCTTATTCTATATCCTTATTACCTTAGGACTAGGATTTTGGTGGGGTTTTAGATCCAATGAAATTCACCTCTTGTGGTTTTTAGCCTTAAATCAATCAATTGTTGCGGTTATTTTATACCTAAGGTCCAATTTGAGCGGCTTGCATATGTTCAAGCAGGATAGTTTTATTTCCATCCTCGATAGACTCTTACTGATTATCATCTGCTCTGGATTGTTATGGGGAGGATTTACCGAACAACCTTTTCAAATTGAATGGTTTGTCTATGCGCAAACCTTCTCCTATTTTATGACTGCTATCGTTACCTTTTTTCTGCTTAGATCAAAGGCGGAAAAGGTTAAATTCACTTTCAGTAAAGTATTTTCCTTGATGATATTGAAGCAAAGTTATCCTTATGCTTTATTGGTCTTATTAATGAGTTTTTACTTCCGATCGGACAGTGTCATGCTTGAGAAAATGTTGGATAATGGGGCAGAACAAGCTGGATATTATGCTCAGGGTTACCGATTTTTTGAAGCTGCCAATATGATAGGTTACCTCTTTGCAGCTTTATTATTGCCTATTTTTTCCAATATGCTAAAAAAGAAAGAATCGGTAGATGAGTTGGTGATGTTGGCATTTAAGTTAATTTTCTCCGGATCGCTTATTCTTTGCTTTGCATGTGTGTTTTTCAATGAGGATATCATCAGCTGGAAGTACGACGATATTCACGAATATTCAGCCATTACCTTTTCTGTATTGATGATGTGTTTTGTCTGTGTTACTACTACCTATATTTTTGGTACGCTTTTAACAGCCAACGGAAATTTGAAAGCGTTAAATATTATGGCTTTGGCAGCAGTATTTGTAAATATTGGATTGAATTTGGTCCTTATTCCAAAGTACTTAGCCTTTGGTTCTGCAGTAGCTAGTTTGATTACCCAACTCTTCGTGTCTGTTGCTCAAATCATTTTATGTAAGCGGTATTTTAAATTGCGATTACCTATTATGGAAACCTTACAGATTATAGGTTTTAGTGGGGTGCTATTCCTATTGGGCTATTATGGTAAAGAAATGTTTGACGCCTGGATAATAAATATGGCGCTTTTTGTGAGTATTGGATTTTTATTGGCAATCAGTACCAGAATGATATCAATTCCCGGGTTGTATAGAATAATAAAATACGATCGATAATAGCCATCCAATGTATTTATCATCTTAAATTTTTATAGGCCAATAAGATTATTTTATATTTGCCTTCTATTTTAGTAAATATTATGAAGAAAGAAGATCAAAAGCTATTTCAGGCGAACGACCTGATTGTTTTTATTATCAGAAACTGGAAATTATTTGGAGTTGTTGCTTTTGTAGCTGCAGTTCTTTCAGCAATTTTTTCAGGGCCTGCTTTTATTCGTCCTAAATACAAATCGGAAACGATCATTTTTGCGACTACTACACCTTCTGTATCACAAGCCCTGACGGTAGAAGACAATCCCTACCGTAAAAACGTAATGGAATTTGGTGAAGAGGAAGAAACGGAGCAGTTGATCCAAATCTTGAATTCAGACCGTATCCGAAATCAAATTATTAAGGAGTTTGACTTAGGTACCCATTATAGATTAAATCCAAACGACAAGGAGTATATTAATCTATTGTACTTTATGTATGGTCAGAATGTGTCTGTTAAGAAAACCAAATACATTTCTATAGATGTACAAGTATTGGATTTTAGTCCGGATACTGCGGCACTTATAGCTAATAGAATTGTAAACTTGGTAGATAAATATTACTATGAAGTTAGACAGCATAGAGCGAAAGAGGCTTTAGTTGTATTAGATAAGCAATTCAATAAAATTACGCTTGAATTAAAGGGGAAGGATGATCGTCTACGTGAAATCAATAAAACGGGACTTATTTCCCTGGAATTGCAGGCAGAACGTCTTACGGAACAATATGCGATTGCTTTACGTGCAAATGATCAAAGTGGTGCAAAAAGAATAAAAAAGGAATTTGATAAGTTGGCTATCCATGCTGCAGAATGGTTGCGTCTGGAAGACAGTTCCGAATTATTACAGGAGAACCTGGACCTTGTACGTATGCAAAGAGATAACTTAATGATTGATGCAAACGAAACCATGTCGAGTAGGTTTGTAATCAACGAAGCTTATCCTGCGGTTAAAAAATCATACCCTATCCGTTGGTTGATTGTAGTTGCTTCTGTTTTTGCTGCAATTGCATTTACATTTGTTTTACAGTTTGTAATTAAGTCTGTAAAAGAAGTTAAAGCAGCTGCGTGAATCAAATCATAAACATATTTAAAAAGAATCTTCCTTTACTTATCAGTCTGGGTTATGTCTTGTATTTGGTTTATATGATGACCCAAAACAAGTTTAGCTATGCTGCGGTTATACCTGGGGTTATTCTTATTTTATATTGGTCTTTTTTTCGGATCAATTCCCTTTTATTGTTTGTAGCCTTTTTTACTCCAATGTCTACCAGTTTAGAGGAGTTAGGAATTTACAATCCATTGGGGGTGGAAATGGCATTGCCTACCGAGCCAATTCTTTTTGGATTGATGATCATTGCGATGTATAAGAGCTTTTTCCATGCGGATAGATTTAAACCGCTTTTGACACATGGAATAACTAAGGCTACGATATTCTATTTGGCCTGGATGCTATTTACAGTATTTTGGAGTAGTATGCCCATGGTTTCTGCCAAGTTCTTTATTTCAAAATTGTGGTTTATTTTTAGCTTCTTTGTTCTTGCACATATCTTCTTTAAAGATATTAAGAACTATCAACGCTTTATTTACCTTTTTACCATTTCGATGGTCCTAGTGGTTATTGTTACCATTGTCCGTCATGGTATGCGAGGATTTGATAAGTTTACGGCACATTTTATTATGTCGCCGTTCTTTAAAGACCACACAGTCTATGGTGCGATATTGGCCTTTTTACTTCCAATTACTTTAGGAGCTATGTGGAATAAAGCCTGGTCCAACAGGCACCGTATTTTCTTTATTATTGCCAATATCATTTTAATTGCCGGTATTATATTATCCTATACCCGTGCTGCCTGGTTGAGCCTGTTATTGGCTTTAGGTGTATATGTGGTAATCAAACTAAAGATTTCGTTTAGATTTCTGGGCTCTGCAGTGGTTATTTTAGGAGCGATATTTTTCTCCTTTCAAACAGAGATCTTCTTCGCCTTGACAAAAAATACACAGGATTCCTCGGGTAATTTTATGGAGCATATCGAATCCATGAGTAATATCTCTACGGATGCTTCCAACTTAGAACGTTTGAACCGCTGGAATTCTGCAATTACATTGTGGGAAGAAGAACCAATCTTAGGTTGGGGACCTGGAACCTACCAGTTCCAATATGCACCTAAGCAAATGTCTTACGATAAAACAATCATTAGTACAATGGAAGGGGATATGGGTAATGCCCACAGTGAATACCTTGGACCTTTGGCGGAGACAGGTGTTCTTGGATTAGTATCCGTTCTGTTGCTTATTATTGTCTTCTTTACAAAAGCTATTCAGCTTTATTCTGCCCTTGAGGATAAAAGACTCAAGAATTTTGTCATGGGAATCATTTTAGCCAATGCGACCTACTTCTCGCATGGTATATTAAACAATTACCTCGATGTCGATAAGGCATCTGTGCCTGTTTGGGCTTCTTTTGCTTTTATTGTGACCTTAGACTTGTTTTATAGAGGCAAGGAGCAAGAGATGATGGATTAAATTACGAGTTTCCAATTACGAATTTAGTAATCAGTAATCAGTGACTAGTAATTAGTCTCTAGTGTCCAGCGTCTAAATGTAATTACTGTTTCATTAGTTAATATCAAAAAAATCACTACTTTAGATGCTTAATTTGAATAATTGAAATTGAATGAGATAATTCGTACTATTGCAATTATTCGTATACCTAAACAAATAACTTAAATATTAAAGCATGAAAAAACTTCGCTTTTTATCATTAGCAGTAATCTGCTCACTATCATTGAACGCACAAAACATGGAAACTATGACCGCAGAGTCATGGGAAGGTGGCGCATGGGGAAATATTAGTAAAACTACGTTTAGTTATAATTCGAGTGATGATGTCACAGGTGTCTTGAATAAATTCTGGATGGATACTGCTTGGACTGACTTTGCGAACGTTATCTATTCTTACGATGTTGATGGAAACAATAACGAAATGACATCTCAAATGTGGGCTGGAGGTTCTTGGATGGATGCATCAACCACTACCAATACTTATAATAGCGATGATTTAATCACGTCATCTGTTACTGTAAATAATCTTATGAGCGTGAATACTGGTAGAATTACTTATACCTATGATGCAGATAATAACAATACAGAAACTGTAGTGGAATCTTGGGATTTAGGTACTAGTGCTTGGATTAATGGAAGTAAAATGACTGCAACGTTTAATGCAGATAACCTGGTAACCGAAAGTGTTCAGCAAGTATGGGATAATGCATGGGTTAATCAAGTTAAATCTATAAATACTTATAACGCTTCTAACTTAATTTCGGAGGCCATTTCTCAAGTATGGAATGGAACTTCTTGGGAAGATGGAACAAAAGTTGTTCAAAGTTATGATGCGAATGATATGAACACAGGGAGTGAGTCATTTTCATGGGATGGATCTTCTTGGGAATTAGTAGGAAATGCTATTCCGACGTATAATTCTGCAGATTTGCTTTATCAGATGGTAAGTCAAGTTGAGGATTCTGCTGGAGTTATCAGTAATTCAATTAGAATGACTTTCACCTATACCAATGGTGTTGGTTTGACTGAAATGAATGGTGTTGAAGTAAACATTTATCCTAATCCAACAAGTGATTTTGTTTCAATTGAATTGGAGAATGATGGTTACACTCAGATCATATTGTCTAATATGGAAGGTAAAACAGTTCATTTGTCTACAACTTCTACATCAACTTCTACAATTGATATTAGAGAGTTAGCACAAGGTGTTTATAATCTAAATATCGTTAAGAACGGGAGAACTATCAGCCGTCAGATTGTAAAAAAATAAATAAGGGCTGAAAGGTAAAAGCTTCTTTTATCTTTCAATCTTTACCATTGATAATAAAAAAAGCCTACTCTAAATGAGTAGGCTTTTTTTATTCAATCAGGCTTTTTTTAATTCTCTGGAGCATTTTCCAGAGTAGCTAGAAGATATTTCCAGAAGCTTTCTACAGCTGGAATATGAACTCTTTCATCTGGAGAGTGTGCACCACGAATGGTCGGTCCGAATGAAATCATTTCCATGTCTGGATAGTTTTGTCCTAGTAAACCACATTCCAATCCTGCATGCACAGCTGAAACTTTAGGTTGGTAGTTGAAGATATCATTGTGAAGAGCTTTCATCGTTTTAAGGATTGAAGCCTCAGGATTTGGAATCCATCCCGGGTAAGCACCACCATGAGTTACTTCAGCGTCGATCATAGAGAAAATAGCGTTCACCTTATTAGCGATATCCCATTTTCCAGATTCCAGCGAGCTTCTTTGAAGCGTTTTACAATTGAAGTGTCCACCTTTAATCTCAATACGAGCCAGGTTAGTAGAAGTTTCTACCAAACCTTCAATATCATCGCTCATTTTATGAACACCATTCGGACACGCTATTAGAGCATTCAGAATAGCTTTTTGTTTGTCTATATCCATTACCCAGTCAGCTGAAACTCCTTTGATCTCCAATTGAAGATTTGCTTCTGTGTTTTTGTATTCGAATTTAAGCACCTTTGTCATTTCTGCGAAGAAAGCCTGGAAGCTCTCACTATTATGTAATGGTACAGAAACGATAGCGTAGGATTCTCTAGGAATAGCATTTCTAAGACTTCCACCTTCGAAGGCAGTAACTCTTAGACCGAATTTTTTGGCAGCTTCCCAAAGGATTCTTGTCATAAGGATATTGGCATTTCCCAATTGAAGGTGAATATCACATCCCGAATGACCACCTTTCAGCCCTTTGATATTCAATTCAAATGCATTGCTGTTTTCAGAAATTGGCTCTTCGATATATTCCATGTTGATAGTAGTATCTACACCACCAGCACATCCAATACACAACTCACCTTCATCTTCCGTATCTAGATTCAATAGAATATCTCCTGTAAGTACATTCTCCTTAAGGCCCTTAGCACCTGTCATGCCTGTCTCTTCATCTATTGTGAAAAGGGCTTCGATTGGTCCATGAACAATATCTGTGGATGCCAATACTCCCATAATTGCAGCAACACCCATTCCGTTATCAGCTCCTAAAGTAGTACCGTCAGCTTTTACCCATTCCCCTTCAATGATCATTTTGATAGGGTCTTCATCAAAGTTAAATACCGTACTATTATTTTTTTGATGAACCATGTCCAGGTGACTTTGTAGGGTAAGCACCTTTTTGTTTTCCATTCCGGGAGTAGCTCCCTTACGGATGATTACATTTCCTACTTCGTCAACCAATGTTTCTAAACCTAAGTTTTCACCAAAAGCTTTCGCAAAGGCTATTACGCGTTCTTCTTTTTTAGAACCTCTTGGAACTTGGTTTAATGCATAAAAATGAGACCATACTTGCGATGGTTGAATATTTTTAATTTCTGCACTCATGTTATCTTTTTTAACAGGGGTTAATCGTTTATTATTTGGGGAACAAAAAGGAGATTGGCTAACATTAAGCCATCTTCATTGTCTATTTCGGTCATTTCAACCTCCACAGTTTGATTTTTCAAGCTAGGATCATAAGGTGCTTTTACCTTTACATAGTTTTCAGTAAAACCATGGATGAATCCATTCTTATTTTCAAATTCGAAGAGAACCTTTCCTTTCTTTCCAATATTTTCTTCGTAGAATTTACGCTTCTTTTTAGCTGAAAGAACGCGTAACATTTTACTTCTTTTACTTCGTACATTTTTAGGAACTACCTCTTCCATTTCTGCCGCTACAGTATTTGCACGTTCAGAATAGGAGAATACGTGAAAATAGGAAACGTCCATGTCATTCAAGAAATGATAAGTTTCCATAAATAGTTCGTCTGTTTCTCCAGGGAATCCAACAATGACATCTACTCCAATACAACAATTAGGAATTTTTTCCTTGATACGTTCAACACGCTCTGTATACAATTCACGTTGATACCTTCTACGCATCAGTCCAAGTAGTTTATTAGAGCCAGACTGTAGAGGGATATGGAAATGCGGTACAAATAGATCCGATTGAGATACGAAGTCAATGGTATCATTTTTTAGCAGATTAGGTTCAATAGATGAAATTCTCATTCTACTAATTCCTTCCACGCCATCCAAGGCTTGTACCAGATCCAAAAAGGTATGTTCGTGTTTTTTGTTTCCAAGTTCGCCTTTTCCGTAGTCACCAATATTTACACCAGTAAGTACAATTTCTTTGACTCCCTTGTCGGAAATTTCTTTTGCATTTTTCAATACATTCTCTAAGCGATCACTTCTGCTGATTCCACGAGCCTGTGGAATGGTGCAATAGGTACACTTATAGTCACAGCCATCCTGAACTTTTAGAAAAGCTCTGGTTCTATCTCCTATAGAGTAGGCGCCCACAAAATGGTCAGCTTCTGTAATTTCACAAGAATGTACAGTTTCTACTGATTCATCGTTTAAAAGGGAATGGATATAGGTAGGCAATTTAAACTTTTCAGTTGCTCCCAATACCAAGTCTACACCGTCTAGCGCTGCAATTTCTTCCGGTTGTAATTGTGCATAACAGCCAATAATTGCAATATAGGCTTCAGGAGATCTTTCCTTAGCCTTTTTTATCAATCTTCTACACTCCTTATCTGCATTATCGGTAACGGAGCAGGTATTTAGTACATAAATCTCTGCTTCTTCTTGAAAATCAACTCTTTCAAATCCTTCTTTTTCACATTGTCTGGCAATGGTAGAGGTTTCGGAAAAATTCAATTTACAACCCAATGTATGAAAGGCAACTCTTTTCTCTTTCAGCATCTTGTCTTTATGCTTTGAAACTCAAAAAATTGAGCGTATTTTTAGGCCCGCAATTTACGTCAATTTTTTTATAGATGATGAATG
>MAAC01017073.1_pt1 | contig 12981 bp, 8 predicted proteins | sample 1115981 | NCBI WGS metagenome assembly MAAC01 (sample SAMN04961126, study PRJNA320927) | seawater metagenome | isolation source: sample BD02T64 sea water enriched with oil for 64 days | place: USA:Gulf of Mexico | collected 2013-07-27 | reverse complement strand
ATATTTTACTTTGAAATTAAAGTCTTTTTGATTCGTGCTAAAATAAAGAAATATTCTTAAATGAAAAAAAGTCCTAAAGACTTGTTCCACAATATTAAGAAAAAGATTATTATATATAGAATTTATCGATAAGAAAAGTGTCCAGAAATAAGAGGAAAATAGAGAAAAAACGAAATTAGAATATAAAAATAATTAAAATGAAAAGGCGATTCAATTTGAATCGCCTTTTAAATATGAACATGTGACACTATATATTATATATACATCACTTCTTTTACCGCTTTTATTACCTTCTCTGGATTTGGCATGAACTCCTCTACCAAAGTTGGCGCATACGCCATTGGGGTATCTGCTGTTACAATTCTTTTTATTGGAGCATCCAAATAATCGAATGCCTCTTCTTGAGTTCTAAATGTGATCTCACTAGATACAGATGCAAATGGCCATGCTTCTTCAACAATAACCAAACGATTTGTTTTCTTAACAGATTCCAAAATAGTATTCATATCCAATGGACGAACAGTACGTAGATCAATAACCTCAGCACTAATCCCTTCCTTTTCTAAAGCCTCAGCTGCCGCCAAAGCCACTTTCGTGATTTTACCGAAAGTTACCATTGTAATATCAGAACCTGGTTTTTTCACATCAGCCAATCCTAAAGGGATGATATATTCTCCCTCAGGTACTTCTCCTTTATCACCATACATTTGTTCAGACTCCATAAAGATAACTGGATCATTATCTCTAATAGCTGCCTTCAACAAGCCTTTTGCGTCATAAGGATTTGATGGACAAACAACTTTCAAGCCCGGACAGTTTGCAAACCAACTTTCAAAGGCTTGTGAATGCTGCCCTCCTAATTGACCTGCAGAACCAGTTGGTCCTCTAAAAACAATAGGTACATTAAACTGGCCACCTGACATCTGCATCATCTTTGCTGCAGAATTGATCACCTGATCAATAGCAACCAATGAAAAGTTAAATGTCATAAACTCTACGATTGGCCTTAGACCATTCATAGCCGCTCCAACTGAAATCCCAGCAAAGCCAAGCTCAGCTATAGGTGTATCTATAACTCTTTTAGCTCCAAATTCATCCAACATTCCTTGGCTAGCCTTATAAGCTCCGTTATATTCCGCAACTTCCTCACCCATTAAATAGATGGTTTCATCCTTGCGCATTTCTTCGCTCATAGCCTCGGCAATGGCCTCTCTAAATTGTATCACTCTCATAGAGCCGTATTTTTAAGACAACAACTTTTTCTCTAACACTTAATAGATCAATGAAATAAGACCACTACAAATAAAGGAAGTCATACTATCTCTGAACTATGCAGTGCCAAAAGTAATCAATTTAAATATAAATCTATATTGCGACTCTAATTTTTAATGAATTCAACACAAATTAAAACTTGAATACAAATATTCGCCAGTAAAATTCATGCATATTAAACCCCATTAGCTTAATAGAATATGATCAAAATCAGGACCTCAACTGACCAAGACTATAATATTTTTTAATGATGAATATTCCTTAATAAAAAGAGGACGATCTTCTCTTAAATTGCTAAATTTGCCTATCGAATAAAATTCCTACTATACAGGATTATTTAAATAGAACGAGTAGAAGGAGGTTTGTAGTGGGGTTAAGAGCAGGCATTGCTCTTCCAATAACTGAATCTCAACACAAAAACTACTAAACGAAAATCACTTAACTACGCATGAAAATATTAGTTTGTATAAGTCATGTACCAGACACGACTTCAAAAATCACTTTTCGCAACGAGAATAAGGAGTTTGAAGATAATGGGGTAACCTTTGTCATTAATCCTTACGATGAATTTTGTCTTACAAAGGCAATGATGTTAAAAGAGGCAAAAGGAGCAACAGTAACTGTTTTAAACGTTGGACTAGCTTCTACTGAACCAACACTACGTAAAGCTTTGGCTATTGGTGCTGATGATGCAGTAAGAATTGATGCAGAAGCAAATGATTCCATTTTCGTAGCAAAACAAATTGCAAGTCACATTGACTCCGTAGGCTATGATATAGTATTCTTGGGTAAAGAATCAATTGATTATAATGGCGGAGCTGTTCCTGGAATGGTTGCTGAACTTACAAATTCTTCTTTCGTGAATGCATGTATTGGATTAGAACTTGAAGGATCTGACGCTACATTGGTTCGTGAAATCGATGGAGGGAAAGAAACTTTAAAATCTTCATTACCAATTATCGTTGCTGGTCAAAAAGGACTTGTTGAAGAAAAGGATCTTAGAATCCCTTCAATGAGAGGAATCATGATGGCTAGAAAGAAAGCGTTAAGCGTAGTTCCGGCAATTGACTCTGACAATAAGATATCTGTAGTAAACTTTGAATTACCAGAAGCTAAAGCTGCATGTAAAATGATCAGTCCAGACAATGTTGAAGAGTTAGTTGAACTACTTCATAAGGAAGCTAAAGTTATTTAATAATAGAAAGAACAAAAGCATGTCAGTATTAGTATATGTAGAAAATTGGGAAGGTAACTTCAAGAAAGCATCTTTTGAAGCAGTTAGTTATGCTGCTCAACTAGCCCAACAAAAAGGAGAAGATTGTATTGCTATCACTACTGAATCTAGTGATGATGTTTCTGTTTTAGCGAACTATGGTGCGAACAAAATCTACCATATCAAAGGAGAATCATTCAAAACATACAACAATCAAATATTTGCTAGCCTGATCAACGATGTTGCATCAGAAATGAACGCCAACACCATAATTGTATCAAATACAAACAATGGTAAAAGCATGGCTCCAATGTTAGCAATTAAATCTGAAGCGGCATTAATTACAAATGTTTTAGATTTACCTATTTCTTTGAGTCCATTAACTATAAAAAGAAAGGTATTTTCAAATAAGGCATTCGTTAATTACTCTACGGATTCAGAAAAGGTTGTCCTTGCAATCACTCCAAACTCATTTGGAGTAAATGAAAATAAAACAGAAGCGCAAGCTGAAGAAAAAGCTATGGAAGGAGCTACTTCAAACTTAAGCTCCGTATCTATAGACAAAGCAACCGGTAAAATTCCATTACCAGAAGCTGAATTAGTTATCTCTGGTGGTCGTGGTCTAAAAGGACCAGAAAACTGGAATATGGTAGAAGACTTAGCTAAGGCTATTGGAGCAGGAACAGCTTGTTCTAAACCTGTAGCGGACATGGGCTGGAGACCTCACTCAGAACACGTAGGACAAACTGGATTGGCAATCAACCCAGAATTGTATATCGCTATCGGTATTTCTGGCGCAATCCAACACCTTGCTGGCGTATCTGCATCCAAAAACATTGTAGTAATCAACTCGGATGCTGAAGCACCTTTCTTTAAAGCTGCAGATTACGGTATCGTTGGTGATGCCTTTGATGTTGTACCTAAGCTAATAGATGCAATAAAAAAGTATAAAGCAGCTAATTAAAAATAAAAAGCTTAACTTTATAACTATAACCGACGCGGAGATCAAGTAAGCAAGAGCTTATCTATATAAACTTTGAGACCATTTACGGTATACCTGCTGTCATTGCGTACAGCAGGTATTTTATTTTATAATTTCAATGAACAAAGTACAACTTGTCATATCTGCTATTTCTTATAGCAAGTCTCAAACTGGGGCCTATGCTCTTATCCTAGCTGAAGTAAACGGTGAAAGAAGAGTTCCTATTGTAATTGGAGCCTTTGAAGCGCAGTCTATAGCAATCGCACTAGATCAAGAAATTCAACCTCCACGTCCTTTAACACACGATCTATTTGTTTCGTTCTGCAATAATTTCTCAATTGAAGTAAAGGAGATCCTTATTCACAAACTTGAAGACAGTGTCTTCTTCTCAAGTATCATATTTGAAACAGAAGGAAAGGAACAAACCCTCGATTCAAGGACTTCAGATGCTATTGCAATTGCCGTTAGATTAGGAGTTCCTATTTACACCTACGAAGACATTCTTGATAAAACAGGCTTAATTCTTGAAGAACCTTCAACATTCACTGAAGAAGACGAGATGAACGAAATGTCTGAATTGGAAGAAGTAGCGAGAAGAATTCAAGAAGAGGCCATTGAAAACGAACCTCTAATGGAGGATTCTGACTTTTCAAACGAATCTGACTCTGACCTTTACAGCCTTTTGAATAAGGCCATCAGCATGGAAGATTACGAACAGGCTGCCAAGATAAGAGATGAACTACAAAAAAGAGGAATAGAATAATTTCACCAAGACCTTTATCAAAGGCATACCCCACCTTACCTACCTATATTCTTCAAATTAGGAAGATTATCTAGTTGCTTATTAAAAATCAAATGCTTTAGTCAGGCATATATTACACTTATTTACTAATTTCGCAGCTAGAAGATCTAACAGATGAAAATTTTCATCTATTAATCTCCTATTAATTCCAATGATCACTTAAACCTGAAGGATGAGATCTAACAATATTACAACGCTAACCGACTTCATATTAGAAAACGGTTCAAGTCATAAAGAAGCAACAGGAGACTTTTCAAGAATCTTAAATGATATTGCTCTTGCTGGAAAAATAATCCACCGTGAAATAAATAGCGCTGGATTGGGTGATCTTTTAGGTGCTTCTGGAGTAACTAATGTTCAAGAGGAAGAACAACAAAAATTGGACGACTATGCAGACATCCAATTTATCAATGCTTTAAAAATGGGAGGCAAAGTTGCCGCTATCGCATCTGAAGAGCAAGATGACATTCTTTGTTTCGAAGGAAAAGAAGAAGCAAAATACATAGTAGCATTTGACCCATTGGATGGTTCATCAAATATTGATGTAAATATTCCAGTAGGTACTATTTTCTCTATTTTCAAAAGAGAAAAAACAGGAACAGTAACAAAAGAAGAATTCCTAAGAAAAGGAAAAGATCAAGCTGCAGCGGGATATATTATTTATGGTTCTTCAACTATGATGGTATACACTACTGGAAATGGAGTTAACGGCTTCACTCTTGACTCTACAATTGGTGTATTCTGCCTATCACATCCAAATATCCAAATTCCTGTTGAAGGTGGTATCTACTCCATCAATGAAGGAAATACAGAATTATACGACGAAGGTATTCAAAAATACATTGCTTATTGCAAGGAAACTTCCAATGGAAAGAGAACTCACACTGGAAGATTCATTGGATCTCTAGTAGCTGACTTCCATAGAAACATGTTGAAAGGTGGTATTTTCATTTACCCTGGAACAACTGATAAACCTGAAGGTAAGCTACGTTTACTATATGAATGTAATCCAATGGCGATGATTGCTGAACAAGCTTCAGGATTATCAAGCGACGGAAAGATATCTATCCTAGATATTCAACCAGTGACTATCCACCAAAGGGTTCCTTTCTTAGTAGGATCTAAAAATAAAATAGAAAAAGCTCTTTCTATTATTAAGTAATAAAAAAAGCCCGGTTTTACCGGGCTTTTTTTTTATTTATCTATCACATAGACATTCTTACTTCCCAACTTCTATTCTGATCTTCTCATTTTTAATCTCAACTCTTTCCATTCTGGAATAATATAAGCCGCAACCAAAAGAGTTGACAAGGAATCCGCTATCGGGAACGCATACCATACACCATCCAACCCATACATATTAGATAATATCCAAACTGCTGGAGCTAAAAATAATAACTGCCTTGAAACTGTTAAAATAATAGCTGGCTTCGCTTTTCCGATAGCTTGAAAATAGACAGAACCTAGAATTTGAAACCCTATAAATGGAAGTGCGATATTAATAATCTTCAAAGCTCTAGTCCCCATCGATAATACTTCCTCATCATCTGAAAATATACGAACAAAGGATTCGGAAAAGAAAAAGATGCAAATGAACATGAAAACGGACATAGCTGATGCAATCAATATGGACTTTGATAAAGATTCTTCCATCCTTTCAAACTTCCTTGCCCCCAAATTGAAACCTACCAATGGCATCATTCCTTGAGCCAATCCAAACAATGGGAAAACAACCATCATCACAATACGAACCAAAATCCCATAAACGGCAATTGATAACTCTCCACCATATTTCAATAATGCATGATTCACGACTATAGCGACCAAACTGGCTGCTCCTTGTCTTGCCATACTAGAAGATCCTATGGCTGAAATTTCTTTTATAATAGACTTATTCCAATTCCAATATTTTTTATGAATTGTAATTGAACTTTTCTTTGCAAGAAAAAACCACAAAAGAAAGCACAATGCACAAGCCTGCGAAATTACAGTAGCCCAAGCAGCTCCCTCAATCCCCCAGTCCAAATAGATTATAAAAATAGGATCAAGAGCTAAGTTTACCAATGCTGAAATTAGCATTGTCACCATTGCCGTTTTTGCTTTCCCCTCACTTCTTGCCACATTATTAAAAAGCATCGCAAAGGAAAACATGGGCATTCCCAATAAAATGATGAAAAAATAATCTTTGGCATAATCAAATATCTCACCTCCAGCACCAAACAATCTCAACACTTCATCCATTGCAAACAAACCAATGAAGGTTGCAATACCAATAAGAACGGTATTAAGATAAAGCATGTTCCCCATGACCTTATTTGCCGCATCGTATTTCTTTGCACCAAGATTTCGAGCAATAATGGAACCTCCACCAATACCAATAGACATCCCTAAAGAAGAAATCAGCATAGAGATTGGTAATACAATAGACAATCCTCCTACTGCCAACGTCCCCACATAATAGGATACAAAAATCATATCCACTACGTTATATAGCAATAGCACCAACATCCCAATTGTAGCAGGAATTGATAACTTTGCTAATAATTTACCTATCGGATCAAGGCCTAGCTCAGTAGTATTTTTGTTTGTCTTCATACACCAATTTAATGGACACGAAATTACTCCAAATTTAATCGGTATGGAATAACTTATATTTTTTTATTATAACCCTATAATATATAATGTCTTATAAATTCCTTATTATTGTTAGGCTAATTAATTTTTCATTTTCTAACTCTCAATTTTACACATCATGAAAACATTTTTTTCATTTTTCTTCATTTTAGCTGTCCTACTCACTCCAACCTTTGGATTTTCACAAATAAAAACCAGCACTATAAATGTTGGTAACGGCAACGAAATGGACATTACCATTACCGTAAATGACAATCTAGGAAAGGTCTTTTTCGAAGTTTCAGGACCTTCTACCAAGTGGTTCGGTGTAGGACTAAATACAACTACTATGTCTGGAGCTGCTTATACTATTGTTTCAAATAATAGTGGAGGAAATCCCGTAGAGTACAATATGAATGGTCATGTTGCCCCTACTCTTCAAACGACTCAAAACCTAACAGGCATAACATCATCAACTAGTGGAACTACAAAAACTTTTGAATTTGATCGCTTAATAAATACATCGAACACTGATGACTATACTTTTACAACAGCCACTACAAGTCTAGATATTGCATGGGCCATTGGTTCCGGAACAAGCTTGGCTTACCATTCAACAAACAAAGGGTCTACAACAATGACATTTACAGACCCATGTACTACAACGGTTGTTCTTGACACACTTGAGAATATCAATATATGTTTAGGAGATAGTTCTGCAATTTTTGGGATTTTTCAAACTGAAGAAGGATGGTATACCGATACACTACTAAATACTATAGGTTGTGATAGCGCAGTTCATACCCAATATGCCATAATCGATTCTTCGATGAACACCTCGTATGAATATATAGTTGTTTGCGGTGGGGATAGTATTGAGATTTCTGGTCAATTGATTACAGAATCAATTTCATTCATAGATACCTTTCAAAATATCTACGGATGTGACAGTATTGCTACTACTTTTGCGGAATACATAAACAATGACATATCTATTGGTCTAATGTACTCTTCTCTTGTAGCTACAGCGTCTTCTCCAACTACAAAATATTATTGGCTTGATTGTATAAATGAAATCATAGTAGACAGTACCTATAGCCCTTTATTTACACCTTCAGCCAACGGCGAATACGCAGTGATCAAGGAATTCCTCTCTTGTCGTGACACATCAGAATGCATCACTATAAACAATGTAGGCTTAACAGAAAATGGCAACAATTTAGACATCTTCATTAGCCAAAAGTACGATCATTTGCAATTGGAATTTATGGACGATTATAATGAAATAAAATTTTCATTATCCAATATTCAAGGGCGACAGGTTATATCAAAACGATATAATCATCCTTCAAATATTAAAATACCTACCTACAACTTGACTAAAGGTGTTTATTTTATTCAAATACTCGTAGGCAGAAACCTACTTGAGCAAAAGATAATTATTCGATAAAAATATTCCTTTTAAAAAAATACCAGTCTATTCCGGCTGGTATTTTTTTTTACCAAAATCTAAGCCACCTCCTACCTCAAATCATTGAAAATAATTGTATTTTCGTTCCATTCTTCACTTAGCAAATACGGGATTAGATGTATATCATATTTGATACGGAAACCACTGGTTTACCAAGGGATTTTAAGGCACCTATAACAGACACAGACAATTGGCCAAGACTGGTCCAACTGGCTTGGCAGATACACGATGATAAAGGAGACCTCATTGAGGTGAAAAACTTCATCGTTAAACCTGAAGGCTATACTATTCCATATAATGCTGAAAAGATTCACGGCATTTCCACTGAGCGCGCCAATCGCCAAGGTGTAGACTTATCCTTTGTATTAGAAGAATTTAATAAGGCTCTAGTACAATCTACATTTGCAGTAGGTCACAATGTAATTTTTGATGTCAATATTGTTGGATGTGAATTTTACCGAAAAGGTATTTCATCTACCATGACGAGCATGGCTCAAATCGACACGAAAAACGAATCTGTTGATCACTGTGGTATTCCAGGTGGAAAGGGAGGTAAATTTAAATGGCCAACTCTTACAGAGCTTCATAAGAAATTATTCGGTGAAACCTTTGGTGAAGCTCATAATGCATCTGCCGATGTAGAGGCTACTACCCGTTGTTTTCTAGAATTAATAAGACTTAATGTAATTGGAGCTGATAGACTTGATGTAGATCAGTCAACTTATCAGGCTTTTTTAGACAATAATCCGGAAGAGATTAAAGCCATTGGATTAAACATCCAGCCATATACTCCAGATAATGTCGAATTTTCCGATGAAGAGGAGACAGAAACCGAAATCAAACTTTCAAAAAAGGAACTTCAAGAAAACCTTGTTAAACTTAAAGATGTTTCCTTTTCTCATTTACATAACCATTCCCAATTTTCAGTTTTACAAGCCACGACTACGGTTAAGGAATTAGTTGCCTTTGCTAGTGAAAACAGCATGCCTGCTGTTGCTATTACAGACACAGGAAATCTGATGGCGGCATTTCACTTTGCTAGAGAAGCTGCGGATTATAACAAAACTGTTGACGAGAAAAACGAACAATTAATTGAGGCAGGTAAGGAGCCTAAATATATCCCACTAACAGCTATTGTTGGATGTGAATTCAATGTTTGTAATGACCACTCCAACAAGAAGGTCAAGGATAATGGATCTCTGGTAACTTTTTTGGCTAAGAACAAAAAAGGATACCACAACCTAAGTAAGATGTCCTCGATATCTTTTGTAAATGGTTTCTATTATGTTCCTAGAATAGACAAGAAAGTAATAGAACAATATAAAGACGATTTGATTGTTCTTACCGGAAATATTTTTGGTGAAATACCTAACCTTATCTTAAATGTTGGGGAAAAACAAGCTGAAGAAGCTTTCATATGGTGGAAGGAACAATTCGGTAATGACTTTTATGTTGAACTGAACAGGCATGGACTTGATGCAGAGGAAAAGGTAAACGAAGTACTTGTTCGTTTTGCAAAAAAACACAATGTTAAGTGTATAGCTGCAAATAGTAGTTACTACACAAAAAAAGAAGAACACAATGCTCATGACATCCTTCTTTGTATAAAGGATGGGGAAAGACAGTCCACTCCTATCGGTAAAGGAAGAGGGTTTAGATATGGTTTAGATACTGAAGAATATTACATGAAAACTCCTCAACAAATGAAGGAGCTTTTCAAAGATATACCAGAGGTAATTATCAATACCAATGAAATTGCTGAAAAATGTATTGGATATATCTTGGCTAGAGATGTACTATTACCTGCTTTCGACATTCCAGAAGAATTTGTATCTCCAGAGGATGAATTGGATGGAGGTAAGCGAGGTGAAAATGCCTTTTTGAGACATCTAACCTATGAAGGTGCAACTAAAAGATATAAGGATATAACGGATGATATCCGCGAGAGATTGGATTTCGAATTAGAAACCATTGAACGTACTGGATATCCAGGTTATTTCTTAATTGTACAGGATTTCACATCCAAAGCCAGGGAAATGGGAGTTTCCGTAGGACCAGGACGTGGATCTGCCGCTGGTTCAGCAGTAGCCTACTGTATTGCAATCACCAATGTAGATCCTATAAAATATGATCTACTTTTTGAGCGTTTTCTAAATCCAGACAGGGTATCCCTTCCCGATATTGATATTGACTTTGATGATGAAGGAAGAGAGAAAGTAATCAATTTCGTTATCGACAAATATGGAGCTAATCAGGTTGCACAAATTATCACCTATGGTAAAATGGCTGCCAAATCTGCCATTCGAGATACCGCAAGGGTTTTGGACCTTCCACTGAGTGATGCAGATAGATTAGCTAAACTAGTTCCAGACATCTCACTAAAGAAGATGTTCAATTGGGACGATGAAAAATTAAAAGGCAAACTGAATCTTGACCAAATGGAAATGGTCAATCAGTTAAAAAATATAGCCAACGGAGTGGGACTACCTTCTGAGACCTTACAACAAGCAGAGGTAATTGAAGGTTCAGTTAGAAATACAGGTATTCATGCCTGTGGAGTCATCATCACTCCAGACGATATCACACAATTCGTTCCTGTTTCCTTAGCAAAGGACTCGAACATGTATGTTACTCAATTCGACAACTCCGTTGTAGAAGATGCTGGTCTACTAAAAATGGACTTCTTGGGCCTAAAAACCCTAACCATTATAAAGACGGCATGTAAACTTATTAAAGAGAGACATAACATTGAGATCATCCCTGATGACATACCACTAGATGATCTCAAGACATATGAATTGTATCAAAATGGAGAAACCAATGGTACATTTCAGTTTGAATCTGCAGGAATGCAGAAACACCTACGCTCACTTAAGCCCGATACATTTGCCGATCTAATTGCAATGAACGCATTGTATAGGCCAGGTCCCATAGAGTATATTCCAAACTTTATTGCTAGAAAACATGGACGTGAGGAAATTGTCTATGACCTTGATGTTATGGAAGAATACCTGGCAGAAACCTATGGAATTACGGTTTATCAGGAGCAAGTAATGAGACTTTCTCAGTCCATTGCAGGATTTTCCAAGGGGGATGCCGATGTTTTGAGGAAGGCAATGGGTAAAAAGATCATGGCACTTCTTGCTAAACTTAAACCTAAGTTTATTAATGGAGGAACCGCCAATGGACACAATGCAAAAACATTAGAGAAAATTTGGAATGACTGGGAAGCATTTGCAGCCTACGCATTTAACAAATCTCACTCTACTTGCTATTCTGTAGTAGCCTACCATACAGGCTACCTGAAAGCCCACTACCCAGCAGAATATATGGCTGCCGTTCTTACCCACAACATGAATGACATAAAGAAGGTAACCTTCTTTATGGAAGAATGTAAAAGAATGGGAATAACTGTACTTGGACCAGACATCAATGAATCAGCACTACGATTCCGTGTAAATGACAAAGGGCAAATCCGATTTGGTATGGGAGCTATAAAAGGAGTTGGAGCCGCCGCTGTAGAAGCAATCGTTGAAGAAAGGAATAATAATGGGAATTTCTCAAATATTTTTGATCTGACAAAACGAGTTGACCTAAAAGCAGTGAACAAGAGAACAATGGAAAATTTGGCTCTTGGTGGTGGATTCGATAGTTTCAAAAATGAACATAGAGCAATGTACTTTTACGAGGAGAACTCAGACCAGACCTTCCTTACAAAAGCCATGAAATTTGGTAATGCCTTCCAACAAATGAAGGATGCTCCACCTGATTTATTTGGTAATTCCTCTATGGACAACATTCAAGAACCAAAACTTCCACCAGCTCAGGAATGGGAAAATCTATATACACTTGCTAAAGAAAAAGAAGTAGTTGGTGTCTATTTATCAGGACACCCACTAGACGATTATAAACATGAAATCAAATATTTCTGTCGAGGAAATTGTCTTTCTCAATTGGAAAACCCTAAGGATCTATTAGGTAAAGCTGTTAATATTGCAGGGATTATTACTGCGACTCAACAAAGAATCACTAAAACAGGGAAACCATTTGGTATTGTGACCCTTGAAGATTACTCTGGCACCAAAGAATTTTTCCTTTTTGGAAATGATTTCAACAAGGTGAAGGACTATATGGTTCAAGGAGCCTATGTATATGCTAAAATTAGTGTACAACCAGGGAAATGGGATAAAGAAAAAATCGATTTTGGGTTTACTACCATTCATTTTCTTTCTGAATTAATGGAGAAAATGTGCAAAGGATTAAGAATCAAGATGGATGTAGATCATGTAAATGAAGATTTCATACAGCGAATTGATAAACTAATTTCCGAGAATGTAGGTCGTCATCAAGTGAAATTTGATTTCTATGAAATGGGAAACAAATCTAAAATCTCAATGATAGCGAGAAAAAAGAAGGTTGAAGTAACCGGCTCATTACTTGATCAACTTGAGGAAATATCAGAGATTGAATTTGACATAGACATATAGACAATATGTCTGATTTAAATGTCAAATATGCAGATAAACGAAATCTATCGACTTTTGCATGGCTTTTGACTAAGATAAATTACTTTTGTAAAGAATGTTAAACAAAGAAAAAGAACATAAATTATGGCACTGGAAATAACA